>Ga0208901_1000514_pt1 | contig 17831 bp, 18 predicted proteins | sample AntAceMetag02UKF_FD_184764 | JGI IMG/M metagenome (GOLD analysis project Ga0208901, IMG submission 184764) | Saline lake microbial communities from Ace Lake, Antarctica - Antarctic Ace Lake Metagenome 02UKF (SPAdes) (version 2) | ecosystem: Environmental > Aquatic > Non-marine Saline and...
TTTGTATAAATTCCAAAACGTTTCTCTTGTGATGTTTTCTGTAATTAGAAAATATGTTTTAATTGTTCTTTGAATATGTATTTTCATAATTGTTCTAAGTTCTTTTTTTGTTTTTGAGTTTGAAATTCATTTTCAAATTTACTATTTCTTTTCCAAACGAAGTAGTAGCTGCGGTGGGGTGGGTCGAAAACAGGATAGTGGGATTGGTTTTGCTGAGAAAGTAGTAGTAAGCATCTTCGTTGCGCTGCGCTAAACGAGGACGAGAGGGGTGTTATAGGCACATGCTTTACACTAAATTAGTGCTTAGCTTGGTTGATTTTTTCATTATTATTTTGAATCAATAGTATATGAATTCGATTTAAAGAATTATACCAATTATGATTCCATATTACCGATAAATAAATTGAATTATATTTTTCTTTATTGAGGCAGAAAATATTTAAATAGCCAAAGCTTTGGAAATATTTTCTAACAAAAAGAAAGGGAAAAGGAAACAATTTATATCGGTAATATGGGGTTATAGTTGGTATTACTCATACAGTGGAATAATTCTATCTACTATCAGCTCAAGTGTATTATACCATTGTTGATTAGTTATGGTGGTTGATACTCCTGACCAATTGTTTGTTGCAATAACAATCAAATTCAAATCAGGGGAAATAACAATAAACTGTCCTCCATATCCGTTAGCAAAAAAATATTCATGGGCGTTACTATATCCAATCCACCAGAAATATCCATAACTTGGTCCAAATGGCTCTATACCATTAGTAGAGATTTTAAATGAAGTTGCTTTATTTACCCAATCTTCTGAAACGATCCGAACGTCATTGTAAATTCCTTTATTTAAGTACAACTGCCCAAATTTAAGCATGTCGTAAGGTGTAAGTTGTAAACCGGCAGCTCCGTTATATAATCCTTGCTTATCTTTTTGCCAATATTGAATATTAATCCCAATAGGTTGAAAAAGGTATTCTTCTGCAAAATTGAAAACTGATTGGCCGGTAGCTTGGGTTAAAATACCAGACATCAGATGTGATGAACCTGAGTTGTAATTAAAGCTCTGACCGGGAGAACTATCCATTTGTTTATTTAATGTATATAAAATTTGATTTGGAGCGTTAATCCAATTGTTATATTCCGTAGGATTTGTAATTTCATTCCCAGAAATACCACTGGTCATTGAAAGTATATCACATATTCTAATAGTTGCTTTTATTGAATCAATAGAACTAGCATAATCACTTAAATAATCTCCAATTTCATTGTTTTCTGATGATATGATTCCCTTATCTATACTAATTCCGACTAATGTAGACATAACACTTTTGGTGACGGAGCGAACATCGTGTGTGGTTAAAGAATCACCAATTAAATATTTCTCTTTGACAATCTGCCCATCTTTATATACAATAAGACATCTCAGATTATCATTTTGAGCAGCATCAACAAAAATATTTGCAAGTGTAGTAGAATTTGGTTCTTCCTTTTTACATGAACTTACTGTTAAAAGGATGGATAACAGGAAGATGGTTAGTATGTGAGATTTCATAGCTTTATGTTAGTTAAAGTTTTCTTTTTTAAGAATATATAATACGATAAATACCCTAGGTTTATGTTCATATTTTTTATATACGAAGAACCTTCTTGAATGTTCGTTAAGATACATAGTTTACAAAAGTTAAAGATTAGACTTTAAACTTGTCAAGTTACAAGAAGGCTGAAGCGGGTTGCAACCTTTGAACCTGCCTGCGGCAGGTTTACGACTATCTCGGTCATTATTTTTATACATTGTTCTCATCAATTTTTCTATCTTCAGACAAGATATGTATTTTCTTTCTGCCAATCTATTCTGATAAATAAGAAATACGCAACTATTGATAAAATAATTATTCCAATAACTCCTGTTGGTCCATATAATAAAGTATTATAATTTCCATCAGAAAGAACAAACATTATAAAGGTATTTCCTGACCAATTCAGAGCTCCGTGTGCTAAAGCAGTAACAAAAATGCTTTTACTTTTGAAATAGAAATATTGAAATATTATGCCAAGAGGAATACTCATTGCAATCATCATAATATTTCCTAATATTGGATGTTCGGGATAATTTAATCCTAAAAGTATTCCAACTCCGTGCCACAATGCCCAAATTGCTCCACCAATAAGAAATGCCGCCTTTGGATTAAATAATTTGAGTAAACGCGGTGTCATAAATGCTCTCCAACCCAATTCTTCACCAAGCATCATAAAAATATTGAGCAATGGGGCTAATAGAGTATTTATTCCAAAAATCACTATTAAATTTGCAAGCCAATTTCCAACTCCAAATCCGCTTTTTTGAGTTTCAATAAATATTTGTTCCGTACTTTTGAAAAAATCATTATCAATAAAAAATGGAATAAGATAGCTCAAACATACAACAGAAGTAATAAATAAGGGCGCAATTATCCAATATTTAAACCCTTTAAATCTAATACCGAGATCGTTATTTCTAAAAATCGGTTTCTTAAATTTAAACAAGTAAAGAATAATAACAATAACAGCAGGAATAAACATTGATAATTGTCCTAATGGAAAATGTTCCATCCCACCTTTTAAATATGCGATTAATCCTAATCCATAGGTGATAACAAATGTTGGTATTAAAAACAGGATTAGTTCTTTTTTTGTGGTTTTCATAATTTTCCTCCTAATATTTATTTAATAGTTACTGTAATTTTGTTTGCTTTTAAAATGTATTTTCCTTTTCCTGTGCCTTGAAATTCGTAATTGTTACCTTTTTGTTTTCCATTAATAATCAATTCTTTATTCGCTTTGCATAGCAACATTTTTACTTTCGATTTTTTGATTAATTGATAGTTCAACTCATTAGTATTGTAAATATCAACTAAAATAAACTCATCTTCAATAATGAGATTGTCAGCTTTCTTAATAATAATTTGTTTATCTCCCGGGACTTGAATTGATGTTTCTATTTTCTCTTCATATATATTAACTCCAATGCTTTTGGGTTTAAAAACAGTTGGGGTTCTGACAAAAAGAGTGTCATTTGATTGTTTAATTTCTGGTTTAAACAATGGTCTTTCTTTCGGATATTGCCAACCCCAAGTGTCCCCTTTTGTAAACAAATAAGACATTACTTTAATTTCGTCTAATTGTGAGGTTTTAATTGTTGTATTTTCACATAAATTTAATACAACAACGTTAACACCTTTAAGTGATTCTGTAAATTTGTTCTCTTTTTCTTGTGCATTCACCGAAAAGTACAATACACAAATAATTACTGATAGAATTAATTTTTTTATTTTCATAATGATTAAAATTTTAATAGTTAAACAATATACATAGCATAGCTATGTTGGTAAATAAAAAAAACTACTTTTTCTTTGTAAATCGAAGAAGTAGGGTAATTAATAAATAAAATATGATTGCAGAAAGTGTAACAAACGGAATAAACCAAAATCTCAGAACATCATTCATTCCATCAATATTCTGTATAAAACCAAAGGCTTGAAACTTATCATCTAAATAAAATAAACCTGTTTTTGCCGGGAAAATAATTTTTGCAGCAATAAAAAATACAAAAACGAATAACAGTAAATATAATAAAGCAAAAACACTATAAATTATTCCGTTTTTAAAATTTAGCAATAATGCTTGCAAAACGTCTTTAGGATTAAAAGTACGGACAGCTTGGGCTATTTTTTTATCAGCAATAACAGGTTTTAAAAACTCTTTGGGTGTCCCAAGTTTTTCTAAAACAGTCAGCAAATTGTCAGTTTCATTATTATCTGAAAATCGTTGCATTCCTTCAAAAATATGGCTGTTTATTTCCATAAGCATTTCTTGTCTATCTACTTTTGATAAGATTGTTAGACATTTTTCAACTCTTTTCAAATAATCTTTATAAATACGTTGTGCTGTTGTTGATGTTAATTCAATATTTTTCATTCTTACAATAGTTTTTGAATGGAACTACTCATATTTACCCAATATTCTTTCATTTCCTGTAAATTAATTTTACCTTTTTCTGATAATGAATAATATTTTCTGGGAATTCCCGATTCTTGTTCAACCCATTTTGAAGATACTAATTCTTCTTTTTTCAACCTGTTTAATAAAGGATACAGAGTTCCTTCAGCAATTTCTATATCAGTATTTTTTTTTACTTCTTCAATTAATTCATATCCGTAATATTCATTTTCCTGCAATATATTTAATACTATAAAAGAAAGTACTCCTTTTTTAACTTGGGCTGTCCATTTATGCACAAATAAATTATTCATGATGCAAATATAAAACAATATACATAGTAATGCAATGTATTTATAATAAATTTTAATTTTTTGCTTAAATTATTGTAGAAATGCTAATTATGAAATTGATGAGAACGGATTGTATAAGAATAGTAGCCAATTGCGAAACCCGATTTTTTCAAGTTACCAATAATTTTTATGAGGGCTACATTGTTCATGTTTACTACTATATAGGCTATTATTTTTATACTTTGTTACCCACTGAGTATTCTTTAAATCCTATGAGTCTTTTTTCTTGCATTCTACATGGAACTCAGTTTCCTGAATGATTGTTAGTACATCTGATTTTTTTATTTTTTTAATTGTCTCTGAACGTGGTTGATGTCCGTCCTCAATAATTATTTTTCCTTCTTGTTTTAGTAATCTACTTAATTCTGTTAAAAACTTTTTCGGATGTTCTATCATATGAAACACATCAAGAGCGTAAATTACATCAGCAGTCTCTTTAGCAATAGGTGTGTTGTATCCATTAGCCAAAACTGCCTTTACATTTGTCAATTTGAACTTTTCAATTTTCAACTTTACTTTTTTAATGGCAAGTGGGTGAATATCGACGGCTATTACTTTGCCCTCTTCACCTACACAGCTAGAAGCATTCCTGATATATCGAGCAGGACCACAACCATAATCAATAACCGTTTGCCCTTTTTTTAGATTAAGTGTTTTAAAATTTTTGCTTGAACGATTCCCTAATAAATCTACTAATTTCATTATGGTTGTCATAATATGGAAAGCTATGTTTGGCATTTCCTCCTTGTTCCTTCCTGATAACTTCTCACCTAGTTTATTACTATGTTGCATTAGTTTTCTGTTTTTTTTGTGTAGATTTCTAACTGTTGTTAACGTTTTGAATATGGTGCGTTTGGCATTTTGAAACGCTTTGTTTTCAAGTTACGACTAATATTATTTAATGCTAATATTTTCATTTTTAGCTCTATCTGCCAAATGCACTATTTGTTGTTATACAACGTCATTCAATGCTAGGGCTAAAATTATGAATAATTTTACTTAGAGAGAGTGATGATAAATTCGCTGCCTTTTCCTACTTCACTTATTACTGAAATATCCCCGCCATTTTTGTTAATAAATTCCTTACAAAGTATAAGACCCAATCCTGTACCTCTTTCATTGTTAGTTCCTTCGGTTGATATATCCTCGTCTATCCTGAATAATTTTCCAATAACTTCTGAAGTCATGCCAACACCTGTGTCAATAATGTGCAGTTCAATATTATCTTCATTTTCGTGATAGTTGATTGTAATAGTTCCCCCCTCAGGAGTATACTTGATAGCATTGTTTACCAGGTTCGCGATAAATGTCATTGAGGTGTTTCTATCTATCGAAAGTTTGGTATCGGGAGGAATATTTATTGCTATCTCAATATTTTTTTTGGAAGCATTGTCCTTATAGGGAGCAATACTGGTTTCAACCAATTCTTTTAAGTTAAGCAGTTCTTTATTGATTTCGATTCTTCCTGTTTGTGTTCGAGCCCAGGTAAGTAAGTTCTCCAACAATTCATAAGCAAGTTGGGATGATTCCCTCAGCGAACTTATAATCTTTCTTTTCTGAGTTTCATCAAATTTATTATAGTCCTCAGCTAATAAATTAGTGAATCCTAAAATACTATTGAAAGGACTCTTAAGATCGTGAGAAATGATGGTAAAGAACTTATCCTTGGTCGAATTTAGTAAATTAAGTTTATCATTGCTTTCCTGAAGGTCTGCTGTGCGTTTTTCTACAATTTGTTTCAATAATTTATTATTCCGTTTCAATCGTGCTGAGTTTAGACGTATAATAATCAAAACAAAAACTATTGCTAATATTCCATATAAAGTATAAGCCAACCATGTACGATGCCAGGGAGGACGTATCTCGAATGCAAAGGATGCCTTATTACCATATTTTCGATAGATATTTTGAGATTTTACTTCAAAAATATATTTTCCTTCTTGCAAGTTGTTGTATTCCTTTTTGTGATTATTTGTCCAGGCGGACCATGTGGTATTGGAAGAGCCTATGAGACGATAGGAGAACAAATTCTTTTCCGATTCTTCGTAAAAAGTAGCGGCATAATGAAAGAACAGATTGTTATTCTTGTATTTTAAAATTACCGGATTATCAGACATTGACGAAGAGTTATTTTCAGCCCCCCCATAAATCAAACTATCATTAACAAATATTTCACGAATTAGTGTATTAAAAGGTATATCGTAATTAACTGTTTGTTTGGGGTGATATTCTAATAAACCTTTATTCGTTCCAAAATAAACTAAGCTGTCAGAAAAAGGGTAAAGAGCGTACGCGTTTGCTATATTGCTTGCCGTGAATTTTAAAAAAGGGGTTTTGTACATTTCATACTTTCCGTTAATTGGCAGCAATACTCCTTTTTCTAAACCTTCTTTCACTTCCTCAAAACATATAATGCCACATGAATCTTGTTTAAACCTACTTACGCCCTTTGGAAACATAGGAAAGTCAGGATGTAACTCAAAATAATTCTTATGGGGAAGGTAACGATAAATACCTTTGTCTGTACTAAATATAATTTCGCCATTGTTCAAGTGGTATGGCCTTGCAGAAGCCTCAGGCAAATGGTATTGTTCAGCTGTGAAATCTTGTAAAAAAATCACACTATCCAGAGTTTCGTTTAAGCGAAGTTTGTATAACTGGTCGTTAACCTTAGTGCTTAACCAGAAGTTTCCATTGTCATCTTCTTCAATATACCTTGTGTTTTTATCAAAGCCTTTTATGAAGTGTTTGAATACCCATTGCTCATTTTTGTATTCAATTAAAGCTAATCCTTTATTCACTACCTGAATTATGATATAATTTGGATGTTTGCGCAGTGTTATAGCTACAATAGGAACTGATTTTTTAAGAGCCTCTAATTGTTGTACAACTTGATTATCATTTATTTCAAATATACCGTTCGGACTATTTCCTAACAATAACTTTTCTTTTGCCTGAAGCAAGAAAAAATTTTGACCTTCCGTACCCTCAATACGTTCAAAGTTATTCTCTTTATTTTGTACATAAAAATTATTACTTGTACCTACATACAATTTGTCTTTAAATTTATGTATGCAATAGATTGAACCATCTAATCCATTTTCGAAAGTATAGTTTGAAAAGGGTAAATTACTCATAATAAGACTAATTCCACTTTCAAGAGACGCCCATAATTGCCCATTTAAATCTGTGAACAAATAATAAATACCATTACTTTGCAATCCATTTTGTTTATTATAATGGTTTTGTATTTTTCCTTGTTTGTCGAAAACAAGAATGCCGCCAACTTTTGTACCAATGGCAAAATATCCATTAGGTAATTTGACTCCAGCATAATAGGCAATGTTTTTGTCCAAGAATTTGTTTACTGCATCAAACTCATCAGGTTTCCTTAAACAAGGGGATTTCTTAGGATTATAAATTTTGACGACATTTTTATCTGTAACGATTAATAATTCATCATCCCCATAAGGCAGCATCACTAAAGGCTCAATTTCAAAAAACTGTTCTGCACCCGGCATTTGTATTAAGCTATCTCCTTTTAAAAACATTAAGCCCTTTTCCGTTTCAAAAATGTAATACTTACCTCGTATAACAAAATGTTGTTTTGATTTTTTGTTAGTCGTTAATACTGAAAGGCTGTCGTTTTGATATACAAATGTTTTGTTCACAGTCCAAAGAATAATTTTCCCTCCTACCGTTTTTATATCCCATACTTTTTTAAGATCCTGATGTTCTTCAGGGATCTTATTTTTTAAGGATTTATATTTTAAACTCCCGGTACTATCAGATTGCAAATATCCAAAATCATCATCTAAGCCCACATATATACAATCAGAGCTATCTATACAAAGAGAATATACTGTGCTGGGAGTTGTTATAGTTCTCCAGGTTATACCATCATATTCTAGAACCCCATATTGGTTACCAAAATATATAATGCCCCGTTGGTCCTGTACCATAGCCCAGTTTTGCGAATAAGCTCTATACTCTTCTGTTGGAAAATTACGAATAAACGGGGTTTGAGCAAAAAGGCTCCCTGTTATTAAGTGTAGAATGAATAAGCTTAGTGTTTTTTTAATCATGGTTTTTAGTTTTTTAAACCATATTCTAAAATTACGATTTATATATTAGAAAATTAACAAATCATCATTTTTTTTTCATTACATGCCATTACAGCATTTTCAATATCCGTTTTCCATTGCTGGCTTTTATTAAATTTTAAAGTTACAATATAACAACTGACGTATCAATCTGGATATTATAATTAATTTTCAATTTGAAATCAAAAAGCTTTTCTTTGTCAAAAATTATGTTCGTTAAGATACATCCTTTACACAAGTTCAAGATTAGACTTTACACTAAATTAGTTTCTAACCTTGTTGATTTATCTTTAGTTCTTAATTCATTTTCGTTGAAGTATCCTAAGAAAACATTTCTGTAAAATACTCTCCAAATTCCATTTCCCATTTCCATTGCACCGACATGTTTACATTGTTATGCATAGTATTTACTTGTCTAATAAAATACCCTTATTATAAAACCACCATTTTTTCCAGCTTTGTATGTCTTCGTTAAAGTTGACTCCAGTAATGTTTTCTAAAGCTTCAGTAATGAGTTTTGCAGTTTCTAATTTACCTTTATCTTTATAACTTTCTGCAAAATTTATTAAGATTGGAGTAATTTCGATAGTAGACGCACCAAGTCTTTTTATTAAATCAAGTAATGTTTGATTTAATGAAACATACAGGTGTAATCCATGTTTATTTGTAGTATATATTATCATTGGTAAAACTGCTTTATTATTAAAAGGAAAGTTTTTGCGTGAAACTAATTCCAATGCTTGCTGTCTAATTTTAGTCTTCTCACTATAACATGCTCTAATAATATTATTAGTTAATTCCTTACTAAGATCTCCTTCATACTTATCGTTTAATTCTGAAAACCTAGGTTCAAAATAATATCTGCCAATCCATAAAATGGGTGAAGGTCCCCATGTTTTATATAAAAAGTCCTTTATAAACTTATATATATTTATACTTTCAAGTTTAGTATCAGGTTTTTTTAACTTTTCAATCTCTTTTTCCGAATACCTTACATGAATCGGACATGGTTCTTCTTTATTTACATGTAAGGTGATTGGATTTTTCCCGAAACTTGTAAGACTAATTGTGCCGGTCATTTTATAACCTGTGTATAAATAACCCATGTTTATATAGCTGGCATCGAGTGTTTTAGTGTTTAATTTAACAATTAAGCTTGTATTGCATTTAGCATTTTTAGGGACAACAGCAATGCCCATATTTTTTAATATTTCTATAAGGATATTCAAATACTTTGATTCTTGCTTCTCTTTATACTTTTTTGATTGAGAAGCAGATATAGAAATTGTTAATTTAAGGCTATCAACTATTTTGTTGTTCCACGGTTTAACTGGTGGTATTAGCTTATCTAAATCAGGGGGCGTTAAAGAACTATTTATTTCATGAATTTTAGTAATGAGATACTGTGCGCTATCTACATAATATCCATTATTATATTTATCAATGTAATACTCATAAGATATAATGTCATTATTTATTTTGGCAGTGTCCCAAGTTTTTTTATCAGATGAGCAACTTAGTAATGATGCACTTATGCAAATTGTTACTAAAAATTTTCTAACCATCTTAATTTTTAATATCATAGTTGAATTATTTTTATGTGTAATCACATATGTTTTCAAAAATTATGTTGGGTAACGGTTTGAATATGGTGCGTGCTGTACTTTATTCAATAATTTTTCTTTGGTTTCCATATTTTCAAATTTACTAATTCTTTTCTTGGTACTACCAACTGCGGCATGAACTATATTTTTCCTAAGCTTGCATCTTGGTTTATTTTATTTTTGGGTCTAACCCTATAACGATTAACATTTTCTGAACAGAATGAGTAGTATGATAAAGAAGCAAACCACTGTCAACAATCATTAAAGTATCTTCAGTTGTATCAAAGTCAAGAATTGGTGGCTGCACTTCCAGTTCTGTATGAAACTCCCTAATTTTATTAAGGACAGAACGTAAATCTTTTTTAGAAATTATTGTATTAAAATGAATTTCAATAAGATCTAGTATTTTACTAACAGTTAGTCCATTACGTAAATTCTCATGAGATGCTCTTATGATAGCAGCAATTAACCATTTATATATATCACCAGTATAGCTTTTAGGTCCATCAGCAAACTCTCTTAAAAATTTTGAGTATCTAGGAGATCTGTCTTTACTCAGTTCTCCTAACCATATGTCAAATGGGCCACCATGATAGTTAAACTTATCAAAGTTTTCCGGGTTTTCAACTCCAAAGCTTTTTAACAATAGTGTGTCCACATTTGAATTGCCATTATTAGAATCATTATCTCGGAAAGATGATGTAAGTTGGGATAGGGAATTAATCTCTGGATCATCAAGAATCAATAAACTTTTTGATTGTGTTTTTGTAATACCAACTTTATCACAAATATTTTCAGTTATTTGATGCAATAATCCTACATTATTCTCACAATAAAAAACAATTTTTTCTTTAGCCTCTAAAGAAAAAAATATGTTTAGCAATTTCTCACCTTCTTGAATTATATTCAATAGTTCTTCTTTCCTCCAAATATCTGCATTTATGTGTGTTGTTCTTCCATCAAGGTCACCATTTAGTTTTGTTAATTTACCAGTTTCAAGCCACACTCCAATTACAACTACTCGAATTAAATCAGTCTTTTCGTATATAGCCTTTAAATCTGCTGATAAAAAATGTTGTTCTTTGCTCGAGAGATAATGGAAATCCTCAATTACAATCCACTTATTAAAATTTGTAGCTAAAAGCACTCTTATGATGTCATTAACATCTGATGAATCAATATTAAAATAATTCTTTGTAACCGTATCAGTCACATTTTTTTCAATGCTAGTTTTACCTTCAACCTTTGTTTTAGCAAAATAAACACTGCTTTCACCAGACATAGAGATGTCTGTTTTCCTCGTTCCGCCAAGTGTTTCTGTTTTTGAGTGAGATAATTCAACACCAGCTTCTTTTAGTATTAATTTATAGATATTTTCCCTTGTTGTACTATTTGTGCATTGAATAACTATTGAATTTGTATCGTTTAGATACTTTTTCCTTAGAGAAGTCTTTCCTTGCTTTGAACAACCATAAATAACAATGTGTTTCCTTCTTTTTAATGCTTTTTTAAATATTTCATCTACATAGTTTCTGCTTGTGTATATAATTGGAATTTCATTAGTTATTCCAAATACATCATGAAGACTGAATATATTTTCTTCTTTAGTTATTTCTTTGATTTCATTCGGATTCTGGAATAACCTTTTTCTAGAATTGTAATATAATTGTTTAAACCAATTCAAAGCATTAATATTTATTCTGGCTAATATGCTCATTAAGGATTTTTTAGTTTTATGATAACTTTATAAGTTGTATTTCCATCATGCACTTGTATTGTCCAAAAATGCCCTGTAACGTTAAGTATATGAAAAGTAAGCGCTTCCGAAGCACAAATCTTTCTGTTAAAAAGAAAGGTGAACCGGGCTACAAACCTTGATGCTACTACTATCCCGCTTATTTTTTATATACATTGTTGCCGGTATGTTGCTTTTAATCTGTGAATTGACCACTTGCTGTATCATAAGTTATTGAATCAAGATATTCCAATATTTTTATCAATCCCTCATATTCCTGCTCATAATTTGACAAATCCTTTTTATTTTGATTATACCATTCTGTACAGTCAGAACTTGCATGCACATTTTTATGTCGATTTCTCACAATTTCATTTAGAAAGGTTATATCTCTTTCTTCATATTTTGTTCCTTTCCCTAATAATAAATCAAAGCCTAATTTATCTTCAAATAATTCTTTAATATTCTTAAATTCTGGATTGTTAAAACCTTTAAGTTGGTCTTCTAAAGTCGCAAGGGTTGCTTGGTTATCTCCGCGCATAACACTACAATTATAGACGATGTGTTTAACGCAACCTTCAAGAAATCTTGTTGCTATTACATAAACAGTCAAATTTAACAATGATTGAATCTTAATTGCTGAATGAGATTCAAGTTTATGTTTTTGTACTGCTTGGATAGTTGAATCAAGATTATGCTTAAAAGTGTCTATATCAGGTGATTCAAATGCCATTATTTTAGACCTAAAAAGTAATTTCTTGCAATTATAATTCTATTTTTAACACTTGTTTCTGCCGAAGTACCCGATGTTACATATCGGACGAACTCTTCGTCTTTAACTAGTCGCTTATGATTATTATCCAAATCTATGATGTCTTTTTCTTCTTTGATTATTTGTGCAACACTAACCATAACTGCATCACAAACAGATTTGTTAACTGTACTTAGAACCCGAAATGCCTGAACTCCAATATTGTTATTTAAAATCTTTACTACGTCTTCAAACAAGCGTTCATCAATATCAACTTTTTTGTTCTTATCTTGAAAATTACTAAGAAATTCACGCATTGAAGGTTTATAAGAATTAAGTGAATCTAATAGTGCGTAAAATCTTAGCACCATTTCTACATCTCTTAATCTGCGGTCAGGATATGTTTTACCTAATAACTGTCTCCAATCTTTATTTTTATTTAAATCAATTAATTTATTATTTAAAGTACCATTATAAACACAGTTCCTTACTTCTTGGTCAGTTAATGACATTCCTCCGGTATTTAGTCTATGGAAGATATCATGAACTAGTGTAGGATTTGAGTCTATGTCCTCTATTATTGTCGTGTTAAGAACAGCATTTCTAATCCTCCTTTTATATTTCTCATCTAATTCATCATACGTTTTACCATTCCAATCCCTGTTTTCTAACTTTCTAAGACCAAAAACTAATTCTTGACCATTTGTAATAAATTTACCTTTTATAAAAAAATAAACCGATTTCAATCTTTGCTGACCATCAATAACTTTATAAGTTTCGTCTTCCTTGCTTTTTCCTAAAAATATACTTGGAATTGGCAAACCTATTAGAAGTGAATCAATAAAAAGACTTGCCCTATTAATATCCCAAACGAAGTCACGTTGAAATTCAGGTTTCAAATCAATCTCCTCATTGTCTATTTTAAATTTGAGGACTTCGACTGTATTTGCAATATTATATGAAACTATTTTAGCAAGTTCACCAGTTGTCGATTCTCTAATTGGTTCAATTTCTTCATTCTCAAATTCCAATTCATTTTTCAATTCTATATTTTCCATATATTTATGTTTTATACTGTGGTTTTGTTTGCAATTACCGGCAACTAGCAAATAAACACCATCCATTATTGTTTATTGCAAATAGTTAAAGAGGCAGATTATTTATAGTTTAGTCGTGTTTAAATATTATGTATTGGTAATTATTTTTAGTTTTTTGTCTTTGAATTTAGTAAGCATAGCAGAATTGTTAGTCATGTTAATTTTCTCTAGCAGACACCAAATATATAAATTAAATAGATATGTTTTGAATTATTGTTGAGTATATTGTAGGATTGAGGTTAAGGTTCCTGCCTACGATGCTCTTTGGCAGGCAGGGAGGTTGAGAGTGAGGTTCCTACATGCTTTGCTCTTTGGCATGGAGGTTGAGGTGGGATAGATATGACAGCTTAGTCTGGAGAGGTTGGTTAGTGTGAATTGTTGATGAAAAATTACATAAATGTTTGAAATAATGTTGTTCCTGATTTTGTATTGCAATCGCTTGGTTTCACTATTAGCTATGGGTTTTCAGTTATTTTTTTTATAAAGTTGTCAAAACGTTCTTGAATTTCACCTTTAAAATTTTCATCATTCAAATGAGTTTTCATAGTAGCATCAGAATCCTCTTTTTTATCATCGGGTAAAACTAAATTAATTGGAAATGCCTGACAAAGAATACATTTATCTTTTAGTATGCTTTCTACTTCTTTGAAAACAAAACCGTGGCCAAATTTTTCATCTTTCTTTTCATAAGTACTACCACAACAAGTTACAAAAACCAATTTATTGATACTGTCAATATACTTATTGATGAAACTGCGAAGAGGGGGGATAAGTTTACCCATCCAAATTGGTCCGCATAAAATAACTTTATCGTATTCTTTTAAATTGGTTTTTATTGGTTTGATACCCAAATGTATATTCATTAAAAACAGAAGAAAAATATTTAGTCGTGGCTTGATTTCTTCTAACTCACATGATAAACTTTTAGAAATTTTTTCGGCTAAGTATTTATTACTGCCTTTGTTCGAATAATAAATTACAATTGTTTTCATTTTTTTTATTGTATGTTTTATGTGTGTTGGCTAAGGTTTGTGCTATGATTATGTGTCGCTTGCGAAATATGTTCTTGCCTGATTACACTAGACTTGAAACGGATTAAAAATGTTTAATTCATAATTGTCCAGGCAATTATTTATGAGCGTTAGTCAACGTAATTTTCATTCTTCTTTTAATTGGTTTAACATTAATCGAAATTTATCGTACTCAATAGGTTCAATAGTGAAAAGGTCATTTTTTTGATCAAGCAGAACGTCTTCTATCATTTTGAACATTACATTTTGATATAATTCTAAATCAGTTTGATTTACAGAAGAAGGATTATCTTCAAAAGCCAATTCAATTTTCCATAATCTATCCATCAGTTCATTTCCAATTAGTTTATGTTTTCGATAGATAATATGAACGGCTTTTTGTTGTGGAGGATAGCCAATAAAATAATGATATTCTCTTTTCGGTGCTTCAATTTTTGAGTTAACGAAATACTGATTTTTTTCGGGATTAATTCTTCTGGTGCAACCAAGAACAAATGAAATCACATCACTCACTGAATGATCTCTACTACTAATCAATATGAAGTCTCCTTTTTCTAAATTTTCATCCAGTTTTTTTAATGAATTTATTGTTAGTTCAGAAACCTTATACCCACCAGCCCCACAAAGGCAAACATGCCCCATATAATTACAAACATCATTAAATGTTACTTCGGTGGTCTCTTTGTTTTGCGGATAACTTCCTGCGAGAATTCCATGGTCATAATGAAAAACGATTGGTTGGATATCGTAAATAAAATTATATTTTTCGTTCCATGACTCTATCTCTTTTTTCTCTTGACATCCGTAAAATGCAATTATTAATAAAAGCAACAAGGTTCGATTAATGCCTTTTAACAGCATTGGATGATAATATTTTTTCATAATGAACATTCTATTTGGTTTTCCTCAGTTGAAATTTTCATGTTGGCCAACGTGTAAATAAACATAGTCCACCTGTTTTTAATATTTTACGTGAAGGCTTGGATTTATGATGTTTGAACATGTTTAAATATTTAAAAACTTATCGTTGCGAGTAAGTTAATATTTCTTTAATGGGTTTGTGCTGTAAATGTAGTTATAAAAATGTTATTCGTCAGTAATAAGATTATTTTTTTATGCTCGCACCAATGGGAGAAAAAAGAGGGGATATAGTGGATTGGTTTTGCTGAGAGGAGGCGGTAGTAGGCATCCTCGTTGCGTTGCGCTAAACGAGGAGGAGAGGGACTAATATTTTTATACATTGTTTGCCATGGTTTTTTAATTTCTTCTTATGAATGAGTTTGTGATACGTTCTCTTACAGGTACTTTTCTTATTTCAAATTCTTCCATTAGTCCATTATCAAAATACTGAATTGACAATTTTTCTAATTCAATTTTGTCTTCTAATATTTCCAAAATTCCAATTCTTACTTCTGGCTTGTTATAGCATCCTGCTGAACCCAAATTAATATACCGACACCTACCCGTTTTATCATCTTCTTTATGCATATGTCCATAGAATATAATTTCAGAATCTATTCCATTAAATAAAATGTCCAATTCTTCTATGCTTGGATTCTTTATTCTGGAAGCAAACCAATTCTGTTTTCTATTCAAGCCATAATGTTGAAAAGTTAATTTTCTATTTCTACCTATTAGGTAATCTATAGAAAACCTCCATTCCTTTATTCTATTTCTATAGTCATTGCCTACTTGAAGATTTGTCCACCTTCGATGTCTTACTTCTTCTTCACTCATCCAATCTGGTATTGGGTTTGGTAATCCGTACGCATACCAATAATCATGATTCCCCATGACAAAATCCATTTCTTCAATTGAAAATGCAAAATCTATACATTCCTTTGGATATGGACCAATTCCAATTAAATCACCAACATGAAATATCTTCTCACATCCATTGTCTCTAAATGTTTCAACTCCCTTTTTTAATGCAGGTAAATTTCCATGAATATCTTGAAATATGCCCAATTTCATTCTAGCAATTTTTTGGATAATTGTTTTCTCTATTTACTTTTGGCTAACATGTTTAGCTATGTGCCATAGCCGTGGCGTATGATCTATTGTAAGCAACAGTAATTTCTACTTTCATCATTCAAAACTTTTAAAAAATCTAGTTTTCATAGGCAATAACACCTACTTCCTTCGCATATCTTTTCCATGCTTCAATTAGTTTATTTAATAATTCAGGTTGCTCTTTTGAAAGGTCTTTAGTTTCTCCTGGGTCTTTTTTTATATTATACAGCTTCCAATTTTCATCTCCATATGGTTTTTTAACAAATGTAATTTTATATGCTCCTTGTCTTGCCCATTTACTGTCTGCCATTTCTCCAGCTATAATATCATCTTTTGAATAGACACTTTCCACTTCACCTGAGAGAATTTTAGAAATTGATTTTCCTTGTATTGGAGCAACTTTTCTATCATTGTATTCATTAGGATGTTGCAAGTTTGCTATTTCAAGTATTGTGGGCATTATGTCTGTAACATAGGAAAAAGCATTTGTTTGACGACCTCCTTTTATGTCGGGATGTGAAATAATCAGTGGACTTCGAATACCACCTTCACCAACAACAAGTTTGAATAAATCTAAAGGTCCGGCACAAGCTGAACCCCATCCTATTCCATAAGCATAATGTGACATTGGATTTCCGATATTATCAACACTATTGTCAAATTGAGTAAAAAATTCACTTCCTTCATTATCGAGGTAGTCGTTGCTATACCAAGGGTTTGAACCATTATCACTTAAGAAAATAATAACGGTATTATCATATTCTCCAATATCCTTTAAAAAATCAATAACTCTACCAACATGATAATCCATATTACTAACCATACCGGCATATACTTCCATACCTTTTGATTCAACCAACTTTTCTTCTTCACTTAAAGATTCCCATGATTTCGCAAGGTGATTCAATGAATGAGCTGGAGCATCAGAAGGGATTAATCCCAATTTCCGGGAAGATTCGGCTCTTTTCTCTTTTAAAACTTTATACCCATCATCGTATTTGCCTTTGTATTGGCTAAGCCAAGGCTCAGGGACATGAATTGGGTCGTGTACCGCCGTAAATGCTAGATAAGTGGATAGACCGCTCCAACTTGTGCCACCCATACCGGAGTTATTGTGCCACTCATACCGGACTAATGTGTGCCACTCATACCGATTGATGTTGTGCCAC
>Ga0208901_1000516_pt1 | contig 17736 bp, 18 predicted proteins | sample AntAceMetag02UKF_FD_184764 | JGI IMG/M metagenome (GOLD analysis project Ga0208901, IMG submission 184764) | Saline lake microbial communities from Ace Lake, Antarctica - Antarctic Ace Lake Metagenome 02UKF (SPAdes) (version 2) | ecosystem: Environmental > Aquatic > Non-marine Saline and...
GTAAGAATGTTTGATTTTGATTATATTCTTTAAACATTGTTTTTTACTGATTAGTAAATGATTGTTTATACTTTACTAAAAAAAACATCTAAATCCATGCGGATTTAGATGTTTTTGGGACAGCCTCCTATGCAGGTTTTTTTGTTCTTAAAATATACAAAATAACGGTAATTAACTAGTTTCTTATATATATTATATAATAATTAGTAATTACTTATTATTAACTAATAGTTTTTATAAAAAAACCTTGATTAAATACAATAATTCCGTATAAAAAAACCATTATTTTTTTAGTTATTTTTCTCTAAATAATTTATGCCAAATATAGCAGATATGAATTTGCCCCCACATAGTATAGAATCAGAAAAAGCTATATTATGTAGTATATTTATAGATAATAATTGTATGTATACTACAGAATGATATGCTATCAAAGCAAGTGATTTTTATTTGAAAGAACATCAGTATATCTTTGAAGGTATGCACAATTATTATCAAAATAGAAAAACTATTGATGTAGTTACATTGTCTGACTATCTTGGGAAAAAGAAAGAACTTGAAAAAATATGAGGTATCCAATATTTATATGATATATCTATGTTTATACCTACAGCAAGTGGTATCAAAGCTTATAGTAAAATAGTAAAAGAAAAAGCTGTACTTAGAGATATTTTGAATGCTTCTCAGAAAATTATATGAAGTGTATATGAAGAAAAAGATGTAGCAGAAATATTAGAAGATGTAGAAAAAACAATTGTAAATCTTACTCAATACCAAATGTCCGATTCTATGGTACATATCAAAGAGATATTGAGTGGAAGATATGAAACATATTTTGAATTAGCAGAAAATCCAGAAAAAATATTAGAATTGAATACCAATAGTTGATATGAAGGGTTAGATGTAGCGGCAGGATGATTCAAACCTTGAGAACTTATAATATTAGCAGCAAGACCTGCTATGGGTAAAACATCATTCGCTTTGAATATAGCAGAAAATGCAGCTATTAAATATGGAAAAAAAGTTGCTATATTCTCTCTGGAAATGGGTAAAAACCAAATTGCTGATAGACTTATATCTACAGTATCCAAGGTAAATATGACCAAAATATCCAAATGAGATTTGACTGATGAAGATTTTGCATCTATTGGTCAAGCTTTAGAAAAGTTATGATGAGTAGAGATATATATAGATGATAAATGATGAGCTACTGTTCAAGAAATGAAATCTAAGCTAAGAAGACTTAAGATAGAAAAATGAGGTATTGATATACTTGTTATTGATTACCTTCAACTTATGACATGAAGTAATAGATTTGCAGGAAATAGAGTACAAGAAATATCAGAAATATCTAGAGGATTGAAAGAAATGGCAAGAGAATTAGAAATACCAGTATTGGCTCTGAGTCAGCTGTCTCGTGCTGTAGAGTCTAGACCAGATAAAAGACCTCAATTATCTGATTTGAGAGAATCATGAGCTATAGAGCAAGATGCAGATATGGTGATGATGTTATATAGGGAAGATTATTATGATCCAGATACAGATAGAAAATGATTAGCTGATATATTTTTGAGAAAGAATAGAAATGGACCTACAGCTAGTATAGAACTATATTTTGAAAAACAAATTATGAAATTCTCTAATTTGCAGGAAAATTTAGGAATGGACTAAGAATAACTGGTTTTTCAGTTGAAAAACACTAATAAATTATTATAGTATGAAATGTGTCCCTTGGGCAAACAATAACTATTGGATTTATTTTATACTCCTGTTTTACGGGACGGAGCAAAATATTAATTATAATTAATTAATCCGCAAATATAGAATAAAAAAATACTCATGCGGTTCCATATAGTTAAAAAATTATAAGATGAGAAATTGATTTTAAGTCTATAAAATAAAATCAGATGGGAGATATGGTGATGTGAATATGATGATTAGTAGTAGGAATCCTAGTGTGAGGAATTTTGATGTATATTGTATCTCATTACAAATATGGAGTTAAGGAGAAAGTAGATGCTTATTTTGAAGATTTGAAAAAAATAAAAAAAGAAAAAAAAGATATGGAAAATAAGATAAATGAATTAGAAACTTATAAAGCTAAAGTTGATAGAGATATGGAACAATCCAAAAGAGAAATAAATGAGAAGAACAAATATTTGGCAGAAGATAAGGTAGTCTTGAAAAGATTATCTAGAGTAAAGTCCTTATCTGACAATATAGGAGCTATATTGCAAGAATATGATGAAGACACAATAAAAAGACTTCTATCTGCATATAGTAATACGGATATTATGAAAGAAGAAGAAAAAATTGAGGAATTTACTGAGGAAAAAAATGAAGTTCGTAACGTTAGAAAAATATGATGGTAAACTATAATGTAAATTTGTAAGATAAGATATGACCTAATAGAATATAAATAATTTATTATATATAATATATATATTAACTATGGAAGTATTACAACTTTTCTTTACAGAGCATTGGGTAGTATTAGATGTTGGAACTATACTAGGATTCTTATTATGACTTATATGGTATTCTCCTAATGTTTTTGGAAAAAAGTGGATGGAGCTGCAACAATTAGAATCTATAAACCCAAAAGCTTATACTTTCTTTCTTACATTCTTGATGAATATGGTAGTATCTATGTCTATAGTATTTATATGTTTCAGCGTAGATTTTGGTACATATACAAATGGAATTTCTACTTATACAGAAGCATTTCGGATCACTATATTACTTTCTGTAGGTATTATAACTCCTATATTAGTAAGTAGGAATATGTGGATTTATGAATCTTGGAAATTATTTCTTATAGATTTATGATATTATGCTATTCTTATATTGATGATAAGCTCTTTCTATGTATATCATCATAATGTATATTTATATATATCTTAAAATAATTTACTAAATTGTATGAATAAAAAACTCCCTTACTTAGTAAGGGAGTTTTTTATAAATCTTATTAACTGGCTGTTGTCATAGCTCATATTACAAAGAATACAAGCATAATAAATAACCGAGATAAACCAAGGAAGATAAGTCATATTGCTGTTTGTTTCATGATTGTAAATCATTTTTTATACTTTTCTTCATCACCTGATGCTGTAATCATTAGAATACCTCCATATACTAAGATAAATAAGGTAAGTATAGCTAATACTGTCATTAACCATCATACTCATCTTTGTAAACTATCTATAAATCATTCACTTGGATTTGAATTTTCACTACTTGGTAGTCAGGTATAACTAGCTGTTTTTTGTGGGGTATTGAAAGCATTTGCAGGAGTTGCTAATACAGTAAATAATCCAAAGATACTTCCTAAGAAAATAATAACATTAACAATAAGTTTTTTCATTTTTGTAATAATTTAATAATAAATTAGATTTTTTATTTTATAATTATTTATTGTTGTTTATATCTATAGATGAGTAAAGCTTTTTTATCTTATTACATCCTAGATGAATTCATAATAAATCTGTATTATATTACTACGACCAAAAAATAAAAAAATTGCAAGAAATACTTACAATTTTAATTCTACCTATTCTTTTATAAAAATCTGCAACCACCACCACAAGTTGAATAGTCTTCACAGCTATTACATTCTTCTTTTAAATTTTGATTTTGAAATTTCTTTACTGAATCTAAATTGGAAAGTTCCTCTAAAGTAGAATCAAATAAACTTCATAATATATCAGGACTTTGTTCGCATACTCTAAGATTTCAAATAGGATCTATAACCATTTTTTCTTTTCCACAAACGCAGGTTCCAAAATTTATCCAACTGTAATTATCTTGAGAGATAATACATGATTCTATGGGAATAGTAATATTTATTGGTAAGTTATATTTTTTTCATTTATTCTCACATATATCTAAAATATTTTTGATATCATCTTTACTTATAGCTAAAGGATGATTTTCTATGCTAGGAACAAAACGATTGATAGAAATACTATCTACTCCAAATCAAAAACATAATTTTAGTACAGTTTCTAAATCATCAAGATTGTTTTTGGTAATAACAAAAGAAATAGACACAATATGATTAGACTTTTTTAGATTTAATATAGCTTTTTTAACTTTATCTAATTTATCACTTCCATTCAATTTTTTATATTTTTCTACATCATTTGTAGGTAAAGATATTTCTATAAGATTGACTCAAATAGAAGAAATGATTTTAATTGCTTTCTGATCTAATAATATTCCATTAGTAGCTATATTCAAGTTATCGGTTTTAGATTTCAAATATTTCAAAGTTTGAAAAAAATCAGGATGAAGCAATGGCTCCCCTCCTGCCAAAGTAATCCCGCCAATTTTATTTTCAGAAAATAGTTTGTGAAAAAGTTTTTTTATCTGAACAAAATTTAATTCTCATTTAGGATATTTATTATAATTCCATACATTATAACAATAAGAACAACTATTATTACAGTGTGTAGTCATTTCATATACAAGATGCATTCTTCCAAAATTATAAATTATAAATGCTTCTTTTGCTCATTCTAGTTGATTTTTCTAGTTTCTATTTTATCAAGTTTCCAATTACTTCATTAAATCAAGGATATATAGACTTTAGTTCTATGATTTCTTCTCTTATACGCTGAAACATTTGAGTAGTTTCATTATCAATTTTTTCTCACAAAATAATATTTCCTTGCTGTTTTTCTAATAATTCATCAATATATTTTTTTTCTAATAATTCTAGTGACTTTAAATATTTATCTAAAGCAGATTCATCTATAGTTTCTGGTAAGCTATATTCTATCATTATATCAGATATATTATCTATTATAGCAAATTCTAATATCAAATTCTCTACATTAGAAATACCAATATTATATTCTTCCTGATCAATAGCTCATTCTTTTTTCAAATCCAAAAGCATATCTATTTTATCTTCCAATTCTTGGATAGTAGCTTCCTTTCTAAATTGTCCAGGTGCTGGCATCATACGAGTCATCATAGTCATATTACCATATGCTATATATGATATTCTTCTTTGAGATAAATTCTTCAAAATACTTATTTCCAAAGGTTTCAAAAACTCCCTAGGTAAGGATTCCAAACCTACTATAGTCCCACTAAGTAATTCTTTTAATTCTTCTGCTTCTTCATGTGTTATAGCTCCATAATAAGATCATCATATACTATCTCATTCTTGGTTAGATTCTATATTATCTAATTGCTTCCAAAAACTTTTAAACTCTTTCCACTCTTGATATGTATTAAGTTCCGTTATTCTTGAGGTTGTTTCATTGATTCACTCGTTAGTTTCTATCTTTGTTTCATTAGTTCATTCATTAGTTTCTATAGTAGTTTTATTTAATGTATTTAGATTACATCAGTTAAGTATAGATATACTTATTGCAAAGAGAAAAAATAAATATTTCTTTTTAAAAGTAAAAGATTTTTTACTCCAAAAAAAGTATAATAAATACAGAACTAGAATAACTATCAAATACTGAAATAATCTTTCCATTTTGTTCTAAGTTAGAAATTAGATATAAAAATTCTAATCTTTTTAGCAATAAATTCAATAGATTTTTATTCTTCCTTTAATTATAACCCAATATCACCTACTTTATATAATATATTAGCAATATATAACTATAATAAAAATCTATTGACATTCAATAATAAATATATATACCTACTTTGCTACTAATATAAGGAGATTGCTATGGAAAAAAATCAAAGAAGAGAATCTAGGGTAAGTGCAAAAAGTCAATTAAACATCATTTTTTCTAAAATTCCAGTAGTACTTAATACTTGTGAGGTTGATTCCGTTTTGGACTTAAGCTCTATAGGCATTAAGGTAGAAGCTTCAGAATTTGAAGCGAAAGTTGGAGATATTGTTACCGTCAGTATGGTGGTAAATGATCGTCCAATAAGAACTAAGGGGAATATTAAATTCCGAAAAGATCATCAATATGGAATTGAGTTCCTAAGACTCCAGGAGACGGATCGTAAATTAATTAAAACATTGAAAATATCTTCAGTTAACTGGAGATGAAAAAATTAGTAGCAATTGACTGGGGGGTTTTCTCCTCAGTTTTTTTTTATGCCAAAATGTATAATGAAATGAATACTAACTTTACAAATTATCTTTCTAGTACAGAAAGAAATACAAACATATTTTTTGCTGGAAAATTTTACTATAAAAAAAAGAAGTTCCTTTTACAGAACTTCTTTTTTATTATATCTATATACACTATATGTATAATTTTTTATTCACAACTTGGTCCATCTCATTCTGCAGTTGCAGCTCCTGTATCAATAGCTTCTTCATTGTTACATTCTTCTATTTCAGAATTGTATTTACAGAATTCAGTTTTGATTGCATTAGCATCTATACCTCCAAATTCATATCTATTATTTGCTAACCAAGTAGGAGAAGCTCCTATTCATAAATCTGCCGCAATTTTGATATCTTCAGCTAACATTTTTCCTCATTCTCCATCAGTAACACAAGTATTGATAGCAACAACATCAGCTCCTATAGCTTCAAGAGCTATAGATGGTGCATCAGTTACTTTACCATAATTGTCTGCATTCTCATATCTTACTTGCATATAGTCTATTAGTTTGTCAGTACCAGAATATTTTTGGATACATAATTGTCTAATATTTTCTTCTGCTTCTGGAACTCCATGAAGAGAGTCAAAATCACTAGCTGTATCTCATTCTCAAGTTTTATTAGCTATGAAATGCACTCCTAATGTGAAATTATTATTCAAAGCTTCTTTCAAAAGAGGAATTTGTTTAGCAGCTATCTCTCCAAAAGGACAGTAACCCATCAAGAATACATCTAATTGTCCTTTTGTTTCTTTTCTACATTCTTTTTTAGTAGCACAACTTGTATCCTCACAGTCTATTTGACCATTTCCATCATCATCTATCTCGTTGTTACATAACTCTCCAGCAGGATCCCAAGTACTAGGTAAGAAAGTAATTTGATAAGTATAATCATCAGTTTCTATTTTCTTTATAAGATCAGCTTCTTCTAGACTTTTTTGCATATCTTCTTTCATCCCATCAGCTAATATAGTTGGTAATTTCCCTCATACTATATTATATAATGCTTTTCATTCATCAGTTGTATAATCAATAGTTGTTATAGCAAACCCTAAATTAAAAGTTTGTTGAGTTAGTCATTCTTCCAAACCCTTTATATCACATAATTCTCAATCTGTACATCTAGAATCATATAGTATAGCAATAGATGCACAATTTTCATCATCTAAATCAGTTTTTCCGTCTCCATTATTGTCAACACCATCATTACAAACATTTTCTTCGCCAAGTGCCCAAGCTCATAAACTAATAAATCCTTTTTCTCAGATTATATTAATATAAGTTTCTACTCTTGGATCTTTAGCTATCATATCTTTTATAACTAGTGAATCCATAGAAACTATAGGACTTCCTGACATAGTTTTTTTCAATACTGCCCATATTTCATTACTTATATTAACAGTTTTGATATTACTAGTAGTTCCATCTAATATCTGACTTTCTACTATTCCTTTTACAACTTCCTCTTTACATATTTCTACATTACAAGCTTCATCTACATATAGAACAATACCTTTTTCACTAACTAGTGCTATTTCTTCAGCAGTATATAATGATGAACCATCATCAGTTGTTGTAACAACAGCAGGAGCTTTTCCAGAATCATCTGTTACTACTGGATTACATAAACTACAAGACGATAGTATCATTGCAGCTATCAAAGCTATAATAAAAGCATATTTTTTCATTTGTGTAATAATTTAATTATAAAAATGTTTAATAAAACTATTGTATGTTAACAAAAAAAAGTTATATTACAACTTGTAAAAGAGAAAATATTATTGACTTTTATTATTTTACCATAATATTATTATGACTGAAGAAACAATAGTGAGTGAATTTAATGAGGAAAACAAAGAAATTGAAGAGACAAAACAGGTAAATATATCAAAAAAGAAAGGATCTGTTATGAAAATGTTCTTTCTTATATTATTGTGATTTATAATTATTGCGTTTGGGGTAGCCTTTATGAAATGGCAAGATTATAAAAATTTTGTAAATAAGATATTTACTATAGAAGAAATTACAGTAAATGTAGATAAATGAGAAACTATGTGACATGTAAAAAATAAACTTTGTAATCAAAATATAGTAGACAATTGTACATATTTGAAAATTTTTGTATGGCAAAATAAATGAAAATATGATGATATTAAACCAGGTAGTCATTTATTAAAATGAGAATATACATTAGCAAACTTATTAGAAAGCTTCAATACAGAACCTGCTCAAAAATACGAGAAAGCTACTATTCTGGAATGAGAAAATATGTATGATATAAGTGGACAAGTAAAATGAGAACATCAAGATGAAATCAAGAAAAAGCTACAATGACTTGTATTAAGTGGAGGATATATAAATACTTTGGAAGAAGATTTCCCATTTCTAAAAGAATTTGGAAAAATAGATTCTTTAGAATGATTTCTATACCCTGATACTTATTTTTTCAAACCTAAAGATAATGAATCTGCAATTTTCCCAGAACTTCTTATCAAAACTCAATTAAAAGCTTTTGAAGAAAAAGTATGGGATGTTTATAGTGGAGATATATTATCCAGTGAACTAGATCCTTATGAAATGATTACTATAGCTTCATTCTTAGAAAAAGAAGCAAGAGATTCTGACCAAAGAAAAATGATTGCAGATATTCTTTTGAAAAGAATAAAAGCGGGTATGTTATTCCAAGTAGATATAAGCCTTTGTTATGGATTAGATAAACCTTATAGTGAATGTACACCTAAACTTATAGGAGCAAATATACAAGATTATGCTAATGATTATAATACTAGAGTAAAAAATAATTATATGACTAAAAACGACACAATATACACTCCTACCCCTATATCAAATCCTTCTGCTGATGCTATAGGAGCGGTATTGAATCCTACCAAAAACGATCATTATTACTATCTTCATAGTCCAGATGGAGGAATTCATTATGCAAATACAAATAGAGAACACGAAATCAATAAGGCTAAATATTTAAGATAAATTATTTTGATTATAGAGTATTCCATTTACGGAATACTCTATTTTATTAAAAAAAACAAATTGTAATAAAAAAATCCTAGAAGATTATCTTTTAATAAATATCAATACAATATGAAAAATCTAAAAGAATACTTTCCTCATATACTATTAGTCCTATATATAATATTAGCTACAGTATTAGGATTTTGTGTATACGATAGAGGAACTTGGTGGGCAGAGAATTTACCAGTTTTTATAGTAGTAATATGATTAATTCTAAGCTTCAAGAAATTCCGTTTTTCTAATATATCATACCTTTTGATGTGGACTTTCTTGTGTTATCATACCGTAGGCGGACATTATAGTTTCGCATTAGTTCCATTTGATTGTGGAAACCAATTGTTGAGTATGTTGAATATGGACTTCTTATTCCCTGAGGGAAGAAACAATTTTGATAGACTAGGTCATTTTATGGTATGATTTTTTGCTTATCCAGTTGCGGAATTATGTTATAGAAAAAAATGGGTAAACAATATATGGGCTGCTATATTTATAGGTGTTTTTGCACTTTGATTTTGGTGAGCATTATATGAAGTAATAGAAACTGTATTTGCTGTAGTAGCTTGATGAGATGCTTGAGCAGATTTCTTATGAAGTCAATGAGATGTTTGGGATGCCCAGAAAGATATGTTACTTGATATATTATGAGCATCATTAGTTTCTATCTTATTCTACTTTAATTTCAGGAAATAAAATATATCAATTATATACAAAACAAAAAAAGATGTTCACTTAATGCGAACATCTTTTTTATTAATCACAAAGAAATCTCAAAGTAAATCTAACTCTCCCGCTAAGGATTATTTCTTTCTCCTAAATATTATATATAGTATCAGAATCAATATCAATCAAATACATCATCAGATATAATATGGTATAAAGTCTATATCTGAACTACTAGCAGAACCAGAAATAGAACCAGGTAAACTAGTCTCTCCTGTATCTTGTTGATTCAAGAAAGAACCTCATCAGTTTTTACTACTTCATACTACAGCTTCATTTACTGTATTTACATCATTAGATATATTTTTATTGTCTACTATTTCTTGAGACTTTCATCAAACACTATCTTCATCTATCCATGCATCCTCAAAAGTTTGTAATCATTCTGACTCTTCTGCATAAGATGTATTTGCAGATTCAATAGTTGCTTTTGGATAATTAGAAATATTATCATCTGATATTGTTGCATTACCTATTTCTACAGAATCATAACTCATTTCATCTAAATTATCAGATTTATATTCTAATTCTTTTCTAAGATTAGATTCTTTATCTTTTGAAAACATATCAAAATTTCATTTTTCTTCTTTTTTGTAAGTAGGAGGAGAACTTTCACAGTTAGTGTCATAGAAATTAGATCCTCATCATCAACTACTACATTCTATATTTTTAGCTTGTTGTAATTCTACAAAAAAGTTTTGATACAAAACAAATATTATAATAACAGCTGTCACAGGAGCAAGATACAAAACTGCCCTACTCAAAATGCTAGTCCTTTTTCTATAAATAGTCTTTTTCAAAATACTATCCACTACTTTCGGATCCAATTCCATATCTTTATATTCTCTAGATGAGAATAACTCTGACAGCTTTATTTTATTCATATATAATATATTTAAGTATTAGTGCTAAACATTAATATCTATTTATTCTTAGCATTAGTATAGATTCTTTCGTAATTAGAAAGGAAATAATAATTGCTAATCTCCTAGTTATACAAGATGGATTACTAGGAATAAACTTACTTAACCTATTGTTTCAAAGAAATATAGTAATTACTAACTACAATCTAATTTAAAGATCGAAAGTTAAAGCATCCTTAAGTAAGTTATCTTTCTCTATCGTCTCTTTCAATTTCTTCTTGGCTCTAGATATCAAACTTCATATTGTGTTCTTATTAGATCACATTATCTCCGCTATTTCTTCATAGTTTTTCTCTTCAAAATAGTATAATATCATAGCTTCTCTATACTTTTCTCATAATTCATCAAGTAGTTTTCATAGTAATGTTTTTTTGAAATCTGATTCTGTATCTTTTTTTACATTATCTTTGGATTGGATATCATCCCAAAAATCTCTAGCATCTTCATAGTCCATAGGTGTAATACTATTCTTTAGTTCATTATTATTTTTTCTAAGCCGGTCTACACTAAGATTATGAGCTACCATATATATCCATGAAGAAAACTTTTTACTTTCTTGGAATGTTCCTATATTTACCCAAACTTTTACAAATACATCCTGAACTAGTTCTTCTGATAATGATTTGGAGAAATGGAAACGGTAATATAGATATCTAAATATTTTGGAAGAATATCTATTTACTATTATTTCAAACTTATCCTTAGCCCCTTTTTGTATAGCTAAAACTAGTTCTTCATCTGAAAACTCTTTTGTTTCTTCTTGTGGATATAGTAAAGAACTACATACATATACTATAGAAAACCATACCCTCTCTACTTTTCATAATACCTGACCTACTAACATATATCTGTGTTATTTGTAAAGTACGGTAATAAGATTGTTTTTTAGTTAAATCAATGTTATAGTAAGTAATAATAACTCTACTCAATACTTCGCAGATTTATTGTTACTTACTTATACCCTTGGGTAAAAATAGAAAATGATAAATATAAATTTTTTCTAAATTACTACGCCAATTCATTTAACTAACTTATTTATCTCTGTAAATAAATTTCAACCGCCAAATATAACAGCGCCAAGTAAAAACTAATAATTTTACATTTTACATTTCCAGCAAATCACGGAAGAATCCATGATTCAGCTGGAGAATACATTTTACATTTACTTAACAATCTTGAAAGAATTTAGAATTATTCATTCCAATAATCTTTTTCTACCGATACTCCATTTTTAATGAGTTTTTTCAATTTTTCAATAGTATCTATCTCTTTTTTATACATATCCTCATCTTCTCCATCAAATATATCCTCATTTTCTTCTAAATAATCCTTTATATCATCCAATATTTCTGTTTCATCATCATCAATTGCGTCTTTCAAGGCATCCGCATATTTTGTAAGTAATACTCATTTTTTGATAACCTCATTTTCTTCTATATCATTTTTTGTCAATTTAACTTTAGCATTTTCTTTTTTTCATAAATATGTTTCGTAGCTTACATTAAATTCTAAATCTTTTTCCAGAGCTTCTTTTAGTTTCAAAAGTATAATACTTCATCTATAACCATCCGCTGTGGGTGGAGTAGGAAATAATGTGTTGATATGGAAGAATTCATCTGAACTTTGCAAATCTGTATCTAGTCCATATATTTCGTCTATAGCATCTGTATCATTTACATTGAAAGAAAGATCAAATATCATAGGGAAGAAATTATAGTCAAATTCATCTATAAGTCTTCTATAGAAATCGTATCCATTTCACACAAAGAAGTAATTATTACCTTTGTACTGCCCTATTTTTTGTACAAATTGTTGTTGAAAATCAATACCTACTCATATAAAACTAAAGAATATATCATCCTTTACAGCATCTTCTACATATTGAGATAAACCATTTGGAGAATAGTCTCCTAAGTTTGGCATAGCATCTGTGATAAATATAACTCTATTTTGGTATCCATCATCCATTATATCATCATCAAACATATCCAAAGCCTCTTTCATACCTGATTCCATATTGGTTCCACCATTATCATGTATAGCTAAAAGATGTTCTTTGAAAGTATCTTTATTTATTTGTTTTACTTTTTTCAAAGGATGAACAACTTGTGAGTTATCATCAAAAACAACTACTCATATTCTATCATTATCTTCTAATTTATCTACCATTTTGGCAGCTGCTTCCATAGCTAATTCCATTTTAGTTTTGGTAATAGACTTTTCATATTCTTCTCTATACATAGGTTTAGAAGCTGGTTCTATACATTTATTTCCTGGTGTGAAATATATAAAATCATCATCACAATTATTATAATCATCCACAAAAACATCATTTACACTACCATAATGATACTGATTGATAGGAGAGCCCATACTACCACTTCTATCTATTACCAATACAAAGTTAGTAGGCTGTCTTTTGAAGTCTTCTTCTTTGATATTAGACCCTAGTCATATCTGCACCCAAGTTTCATCTTTCCCGTCCATATTTTCTATAGTGGAACTGGCAAGTAAAGGACAAAACATAGTATCACATTCCCCATCTGGTAAACCAAAATGATAATCACTATATACTCCATTATAAGTTATTACATCAGGATTAGGGATATGACCATTTGCTATATTCTCTCTAAATAACTCAATGTCCTGATCTGCTCCTACGGTAAACCCAATATTCTGATTTGATCTAGGCATAGCTGCAGAATCCACAGACATAAATGCCTCTTCCTTCATTTCATAATTTTTTGTAGCATAGCCTCCAGAATTTCCTCATCCTCATCCAAATACATCTTTAGCTTTATCCATAAATCATGGATTTCATCAAGCTGATCAAACTCCTGGAAGAGATGTGTTTGCTACATTATTTTGCATAAGAAATCACTCTCCAGCTCCTCAAGAAGATTTGTAATCTTTAAAAGAATTTTTATTATCAATATTATGAGCTTTATCATAACTATAATTGATATAAAAATATCCTAATAACATTAGGAAAGAAACAATACCTGTAAACATAAATACTTTTTTCATTTTGTATAATTGGTTAATAATAAATAAGTGTACAGAACAGCATTAAATTTATATACTTTTCTACGATAATTACTTGAAAAATATAATTCAACCTAGTTCTGTATAGGTTAAGTAACCATGGAAAGGATTGTTTTTTAGAATATTCCAATTTTCCATTGTGACTTACTGTAATAAGATACTACGGAGAGATTAGAAAAAAATTGCAAAATTTAGTTAATATAGAAAAAATAGTTAGATAATATAATTATATAAATATAAATAAAAGAAACTATTGACATTTAATGTTATATTAATATAAGATAAGCAAGAAATTTATTTATCTATTTTTTATGGCAAAAAATACGAATTTAATAGAAGAAGAAAAGGAGTCGGAACCGTCTAGTTTTCTTTCTAAGATTATAAAAAACAAGAAAAAAGAACTTGTAGCTCTTTTTAGTGTACTAACTTTTCTATGAGCTCCTGAAGTAAAAAATAATTCTTTTATAGATATGTCTTTTCCTCAAGCTAATGCTCAAACTTCTAAAAAATGAGTAGAAAAAAATAAAAAAATGGTTGACTCTTTGAGTGAAGAACAACAAAACGATTTATATATGGGTGAAGAAACTATCAAGTTATGAATAAAATATTATCAAGAATGAGAAATAGAAAAAGCTATTATATTTTTAGAAGAATGAATAAAAAAATGAGAAAAAATAGAATTTTTTATTACTTCTATGGAGTATGTAGATTGATTAACTTTGTTGGCGTTTTCCAAAACTATTTTACTATATAGAAATCTTTTGGAAAAAGACTATGAACTTATAAAAATAACAAGTGATAAAGAATGGGAAAAATATAGAAAAGAAGAATTACCAAAAGTTTTTACAGTTGCAGAAATGGGTGACATAGAGTTTATTGCTGATATATCAATACAAGCTCAAGAATTATACAATTATCATGAAAAAAATGCTTGAGTAGAAACTAATTATTCATTTTTTTATAAAAAATTAAATGCTATGGCTTCTATACTAGCTATATGAAAATTTTTAGGAAATCCTGAAACAATGAGAGATAGTTATTCAGAAATTTTTGCTATAGCTAGTAAGTTAGAAATTTCGCATATGGAAAGTTCTTTGTTGTATTCAGAATTTGACTTATTACCTGTAATCAAAAATTCTAAGAAAAAATCTTAATAAATTAGTAGAAATTGTAAAATCCTTTATTATATTATAATATATTAAAAATGACTGAAAAAAATCAAGTTTACAAATGTGAGATATGTGGAATCATTACTGAAGTTATTCATTCTTGAGCTGGACAATTATCTTGTTGTGGAAAGGATATGACTCTAATCACAGAAAATACTGAAGAAGCTGCTACAGAAAAACATATACCTATCATCAAAGAAACTGATGAATGAGTAGAGATTCTTGTAGGAAGTGTAGAACATCCTATGATAGATACTCACTATATAGAATGGATAGAAGTAATCACAAACAACAGTATATATAGAGAGGATTTACATCCATGACTTGAGCCTAAAGCTAAATTTTGTGTTGCAAAAGAAGATATTATTAGTATAAGAGCATATTGTAATATACATAGCTTATGGAAAAATAGTTAATCTAATCAAAAAGGAGCTATTATGTCTTGGATTAAGGATAAAATTATTAAGTTTGATATGATTTATATTTTTCTTGGAATTGTTTTTCTAGGAGGATTCGGTTTTCTTTATACATGGAGTAAGATTGCAACATTAGTTATAATCTTAGTATTTACTTTAGTAGGGATCTTTAGTATTCCTATTATTGCTAATTACACCTTCAACAAAGACGATTCCTAAAAATTAAAATCATTTTATGGACTAGGGGTTTCCCCTAGTTTTTTTAATATTTTAAACTTAAAAAATCACTAGTTTGTGAACTAGTGATTTATAGAAATGATTTGTTATTGTTTTTAGCCTTCTCACCACAATGCAGCCAATAAAAATCTAATTATTGCAAAAGAAAATATAATAACCAATATTCCCTGAATAGCTAGTTTGATTGGTTCGTTTCCTGTAGTAGCTTTACCTGTAAATACTCACAATGCATATTTGTATCATCCAAACATAATCATTACAGCTCATATTACTAGTCAAATTCCTGATAGAAATTGTACTAGATATTTCATATAGTTCATAATTGTCGTCCATGTGAAAGTTCATGATGCAAATGCATATCAAGGTAACTCTTGATTTCATTCGGCTTCTGCATTATAAGTTTCCCATACTTCCCCCGGCTGATATTCAGGTCTAGGACCAATTCATCCTTTTGGTATAATAGTTCGATATACACCATGCGAAAAACATCACATAAATAATACTGTAGTTAATATAATTCATATAATAAGTTTTTTCATATTAGTTTACAAATTAGAATTAAATTTTTAGCTCATGTGTATATTTTCATTCACATATATATAATATTCTGTATGTTTATATTGGTTATACTGAACAGAAATTTGATTTAGAATATCTTAAACTCTGGAAGTATCTCCATATATACTTTTCATATTATTTCTTCTTGAGTTATCCAATATTTATCTTCATCTCCTGAACAAAATCATTTGAAACAACATCTAGAGTCTGTACTATGATTTCTATTATCTCCAAATACTAGATATCCATCATTTGGAACTTTGAATTCTGTGAATCCGCATGAAGCTTTAGTCTCTGTATCTTCTGCTAAATATTGTTCATCTAATTTGGTACATGTCAAACTCATAGCTTGAGTACATACATGAACATCTCCATCTTTTACTCTTATTGTTTCTCCAGGCATTCCTACTATCCTTTTGATAAAAGGTGTAGTTCCATTGCTAGGTACAAATACAACTATATCTCATCTTTGTAAATTATTATATTTATAGACTATTTTATCTACTACTATAAAATTACCTTCTTGGAAATTTGGTTGCATACTCTCTCATTTTACTGTAAAAGGAGAAAAAAGAAATAGTCTAATAAACATTAGAACTCATACTAAAAATAATACAAAAGAAAGTATATCCATAGTATCCATCATAAAGTTTTTTATCTTACTCTCAGGTTCTGCTATATTGTCCATTATGTTTTCTGACATCACTAATATTTAATTATAAAAATCTACTATATTATATTAATCTCAAATTATAAAATCAATAGTGTAAATACTAATCCTACAATTCCTCAAAGCAATTTAGAATGGTACATCTTCTTCATTCTCATTATTTTCATCATTATTATTAGCCTTAGCATTAGAATTATTTTTCCCTCATTTATTATCACAGAATGTCATTTCATTTACGACTATCTCAGTACTATGTCTTCTATTTCCTGCTTGATCTTCCCATTGTCTACTTTTAAGTCTTCATTCTACGTAAACTTGTCTTCATTTTCCTAAGTATTCTCCCATAATCTCTGCTAATCTTCCAAATACAACACACCTATGGAACTCAGCTTCTTCTACTTTAGCTCCATCTTTTGTCTTGTATACTCTATTAGTAGCAAGTACAAAATTTAATACTGAATTCCCAGATTCTCAGATTTTTTTAACCTCTAAATCTACAGTAATCCTACCAATCAACATTACTTTATTTAAATCCATCCTTTAATAATTTATTTTAATAAAAAAATTTGCAACTAAAATGTACTTAAATATTAGAAAAAATCAATTGAATTTCAAAGAAAATTGATATTTTCTAACATTTTTCTAACTATTTTATAGATAAATTAATCTTTTCAATTAGATATATCGATAGAATCCTCTGTATTAGAAGATAAAGATTTAGTAATTTCATTAGTATTTTTTCTAATTATAGAATTAGTATTTTTTTTAGATTTAGATTTATTTACTTCTTTTTCTTCTAAAAAAATCTGTATTTTTCTAATTTCTTCTATCATTATACTATATGCTTTAGGATTTCTTTTTCTAGCTATATC
>Ga0208901_1000519_pt1 | contig 17612 bp, 10 predicted proteins | sample AntAceMetag02UKF_FD_184764 | JGI IMG/M metagenome (GOLD analysis project Ga0208901, IMG submission 184764) | Saline lake microbial communities from Ace Lake, Antarctica - Antarctic Ace Lake Metagenome 02UKF (SPAdes) (version 2) | ecosystem: Environmental > Aquatic > Non-marine Saline and...
TATATTTAAAATTTCTATTTTTCAATTACTTTCTATATCTAAAGTGTTTTTTCAAATTATTAAATAACCTTTTTTCAAATTAAATTCCTCAATCAATTCTTCTAATTGGGTATATTCTCTATCAAAATTTTGTTCATTTAACTCATAACATACCTGAATTGGAATGATTTTTCATTTTTTAAATAAAATAAAATCTATATCATATTTTTTGTTTTTAAAATAATATATATTTTCATTTTCTACAAATCATAATTTTCTAAATTCCAAAAATACAGCATTTTCAAAAAGTCTTGATAAATTCATTTCATTCAAATCTCAAAAATTTGAATAGAAAAATCAATTATCAGATAAATAAAATTTTGCTACACTTTTTTCTACTGTTTTTAGAGAAAAACTAAATCTTTTTAGAGAAAATCAAAAATAAGCATCTTGAAAATACTCATACCAATTTGAAATAATTTGATAAGAAACTTTCAATTGTTCAGAGACTTTTTTTAAAGAAATGTATTCAGAAAAATTATAAGTTAAAATTTTTCTGAATTTTTTTAGACTTGCTATATCTCTTATAGAATATCTATCTACAATATCCTTATAAAAAATAAGATCATAATAGGTTTTTATAATTCAAGATTTTATAGTTTCATTTTTTTCTAAAACTATCTCTGGGAAAGATCAATAAGTTAAAAACTCTTTTAGAGTTCTTTTATATAAATTATTTCAATCTATACTATATTCGAAGTTTTTCATTAATTTTATTTGCTTGAAATCTAAGAATTCTTGAAAATTCAAAGGCAAAATTTCAAATGAAATATTTTTTCATCTTAATGCGGTATCCACTTCTTTTGAAAGCATCTTGGCACTTGATCAAGTTACTATAATTTTTATATTAAAATTATTTAAAACTCTTACAACAAATTTTTCCCATCAAGAAATATTTTGTATTTCATCGAAGAAAAAATAAATATTTTTATCATTTGTAGATTTTCAAGATAGTTCAAAATAAAGCTTCAAAAGATTATCGAAGTCTTCTACTGTAAAATCAATAAGCCTCTCATCTTCAAAATTTATATATAAAATATTCTTCTTATCTATTCAACCTTCTAAAAGTTTCCTAACTTTCAAAAAACAAATACTGGTTTTCCCACTTCTTCTAGGTCAAACTAAAGTTATAACCTTAGATATTTCTAGTTCTGGTATTTGAAAATCTCTTTCAAAAAAATTAAAATTCTCTCTTTCCCAAAAATTTACAATCATTTCTTTAATTTTATTGTTAACCATAGTTTATATATTATATATAAATAATATAAAGTATACTTACTATACTGTTTTTTGAAATTAAATCAAGTTAAAAATCTAAAGATTCTACAATACTATATTTAGTATATACTCTAAAGTTTCGATGACCGTTATTTCGGTCTTTATCTTAACTTGTATATTCAATTTCTTTAGCAATTTTTGTTCATCATCCAGTTTCGATGACCGTTATTTCGGTCTTTATCTTAACATTATTAGAAAAAAACAAAGACCAATTAAATTATAGGTTTCGATGACCGTTATTTCGGTCTTTATCTTAACAAAAATATAACTTTATTATTAAAAACCATCAAATGAAAAAAGTTTCGATGACCGTTATTTCGGTCTTTATCTTAACATATCGTGCTAAGAAGAGTAAAAGAAACTTATACTCGGTTTCGATGACCGTTATTTCGGTCTTTATCTTAACTTTGACACGGTACTAGACATAACATCTATTCCGTTAGAAGTTTCGATGACCGTTATTTCGGTCTTTATCTTAACAACCAATGAAAATGAAAACGATTAAAAAGATTAAGAAAAGTTTCGATGACCGTTATTTCGGTCTTTATCTTAACTTGGTAAAGAAAACAAATGCTATAAATTTAGATGATTATGTTTCGATGACCGTTATTTCGGTCTTTATCTTAACAATTATTAAAAAATGAAAATGATATTTATTTTTATTAGTTTCGATGACCGTTATTTCGGTCTTTATCTTAACAACCACTAGAAAACCCTTTATACGACTAGACTATATTGAGTTTCGATGACCGTTATTTCGGTCTTTATCTTAACATCTTATAATTATATTCAATAACGGTAAACGTTACAGTAAGTTTCGATGACCGTTATTTCGGTCTTTATCTTAACATTATAAAAATTATGACAAACAAAGCACTTCTAACTCTCGTTTCGATGACCGTTATTTCGGTCTTTATCTTAACCGCAATAATAATAGTTGCTTGAGCATACATAGTATCGTGTTTCGATGACCGTTATTTCGGTCTTTATCTTAACTAAGTCAATGTAAAGAAACAAATAACAAATTAGTTGATTATGTTTCGATGACCGTTATTTCGGTCTTTATCTTAACAATAAAAATGACAATACAACTAAATTATTCTGATTTAAAACTGTTTCGATGACCGTTATTTCGGTCTTTATCTTAACTATTATATTGAACGATACTCCAAGGAGTACGATATAAGTTTCGATGACCGTTATTTCGGTCTTTATCTTAACTTGAACGACACTCCAAGGGGTGCAATATAACCTGAGATGTTTCGATGACCGTTATTTCGGTCTTTATCTTAACGGTAAAATAATTTAAATCATACAACACAACCCACTAGTTTCGATGACCGTTATTTCGGTCTTTATCTTAACATGAAAAAATAGATATGTATGATTTATCTAAATTAGAGGTTTCGATGACCGTTATTTCGGTCTTTATCTTAACTTAGCGCTAGAATTATCATTACAAGATAATATTAAAGAGGGTTTCGATGACCGTTATTTCGGTCTTTATCTTAACTTATCCTATCAGAACTTGCTGAAGATATAGCAAGAGACTTGTTTCGATGACCGTTATTTCGGTCTTTATCTTAACACACAGGACATAGTAACACAGGAGATAGAAACACAGGAGTTTCGATGACCGTTATTTCGGTCTTTATCTTAACCTTACTATAAAAGATTTGGAAGATAAAAACGGTTATTGTTTCGATGACCGTTATTTCGGTCTTTATCTTAACTTAAGTAATTGTAACCTTTGAAGGTTTCAGCATAATGAGAGTTTCGATGACCGTTATTTCGGTCTTTATCTTAACCTGATAGGACTTTTTTCTTATAAGAAAAAAGCACCAGTTCTCGTTTCGATGACCGTTATTTCGGTCTTTATCTTAACGGCATTTAAAATGGTTTATGGAAAATAAATGAGAATGTTTCGATGACCGTTATTTCGGTCTTTATCTTAACATAAGGAATGATGTTGTCGAGTTTCATTACTCGACACGTTTCGATGACCGTTATTTCGGTCTTTATCTTAACACCCTTAAATAGAATTTATATGTTAAAGTTTCTTGCTGGTTTCGATGACCGTTATTTCGGTCTTTATCTTAACACTTTCAAAAGAGAAAGCAAAGCTGCTGCAACCTTTGAGTTTCGATGACCGTTATTTCGGTCTTTATCTTAACTTGGTTATTATTCTGATAGATTAGAAGCTATTAAAGTTTCGATGACCGTTATTTCGGTCTTTATCTTAACACCCTATATCATTATATTTAAAATAAAAACTAATTGAAGTTTCGATGACCGTTATTTCGGTCTTTATCTTAACAGCTAAAAACATAAATAGTGAATTACTTGCAAGTTTATGTTTCGATGACCGTTATTTCGGTCTTTATCTTAACGAGTTACTATTTTGAAACACAGGAAAGGTAGAAGAAGAAGGTTTCGATGACCGTTATTTCGGTCTTTATCTTAACTACCCAGACAAACTAAAAATCTATGGTTAGATCATAATAGTTTCGATGACCGTTATTTCGGTCTTTATCTTAACATGTATTATGATATTTATGTTTTGTGTCTTGTCGTGTTTGGTTTCGATGACCGTTATTTCGGTCTTTATCTTAACAATGATATATTATTAGAGTATACTAAATACTCATTGAAGTTTCGATGACCGTTATTTCGGTCTTTATCTTAACATCTTACAACATTAAAGATAAACAATACTAACATATAGTTTCGATGACCGTTATTTCGGTCTTTATCTTAACATGGTTAGATCATAATGACTTCTATTACCATAAGTTATTAGATGCGTTTCGATGACCGTTATTTCGGTCTTTATCTTAACTTCAACACCCTTGAATAGAATATTTATCCTATCAGGTTTCGATGACCGTTATTTCGGTCTTTATCTTAACCTCCTAAATTTTTAGAACATGAAACAAATATGTTAGAGTTTCGATGACCGTTATTTCGGTCTTTATCTTAACAAAAAAATATAAAGAGGCACTAAAAAGCTTGCCTAATTTGTTTCGATGACCGTTATTTCGGTCTTTATCTTAACTTGAATAACCTTATGTATTATGATATTTATGTTTTGTCTTTGTTTCGATGACCGTTATTTCGGTCTTTATCTTAACCAAAATAGAAGTTTGGAACTGGAATCAATTACAAAATGGTTTCGATGACCGTTATTTCGGTCTTTATCTTAACTTATGAATTTAACAACAGCGAAAAACTACAGTCAAGTTTCGATGACCGTTATTTCGGTCTTTATCTTAACGTTTTTATATCAAGCATCTGATTTAGTTGAAAAATAGTTTCGATGACCGTTATTTCGGTCTTTATCTTAACTAATTAAATTATTACAAAATGGAAAACACGATTTGAAGTTTCGATGACCGTTATTTCGGTCTTTATCTTAACTAGAACCAATATATTTAAATCAAAAGAATGTAGCTAAGTTTCGATGACCGTTATTTCGGTCTTTATCTTAACCAGTCAAAAAAAAACTACTCTATTTAATAAAGATATTGCTAGTTTCGATGACCGTTATTTCGGTCTTTATCTTAACCAGCTAAAAATTACAGTCAAAAAACACCTACTCTATTGTTTCGATGACCGTTATTTCGGTCTTTATCTTAACATAGGAATAATGTTGCTGTTTATAGTAATGCCTTGTCTGTTTCGATGACCGTTATTTCGGTCTTTATCTTAACAAGAGAGTTGCTCTTGCTAGTGGATTACCTAAAAAGTTTCGATGACCGTTATTTCGGTCTTTATCTTAACTAAAGCTAATTTTATCTAAAAGAAAAGAGCCAGATTCGTTTCGATGACCGTTATTTCGGTCTTTATCTTAACTTAAATGAAAAACAATACAGAAAGAAAATTTGAAAGTTTCGATGACCGTTATTTCGGTCTTTATCTTAACTTTAGCAGAATTAGATTTGAAAAACGTTTTAATTGGTTTCGATGACCGTTATTTCGGTCTTTATCTTAACATCATAAACTATTTCACTCCTTATCCTCATCTTTCTCTATGTTTCGATGACCGTTATTTCGGTCTTTATCTTAACACCGATATTAAAATCGTAGTGCATAATTGCACTCTCATTGTTTCGATGACCGTTATTTCGGTCTTTATCTTAACCAACTAACTAATTGAACTATGGTATGAAAATGTTTAGTGTTTCGATGACCGTTATTTCGGTCTTTATCTTAACAAACCTATAAAAACATCTTGGTATATTTTACCACAAGGTTTCGATGACCGTTATTTCGGTCTTTATCTTAACATGAGTTGATAGAAACTCATAAGATAGAAGTCTGGAAGTTTCGATGACCGTTATTTCGGTCTTTATCTTAACAAGTCAGAAAGCCTTATTCATGAGTTTCTATCAACTCATAAGGTTTCGATGACCGTTATTTCGGTCTTTATCTTAACAATAGTACAATAATACTTTCAAATTGAAAACCAATCTAGTTTCGATGACCGTTATTTCGGTCTTTATCTTAACACGATTCAATGAATTATTGATAACAGCATCGAATCAGTTTCGATGACCGTTATTTCGGTCTTTATCTTAACGGTACAAATTTTCAAATGGATAGTCAGATTGCTAATATTGTTTCGATGACCGTTATTTCGGTCTTTATCTTAACTTAAAAGAAGAAAAGTATAGAATAGATCAACTAAAGAGTTTCGATGACCGTTATTTCGGTCTTTATCTTAACCATTATAAAGTTACAGAGATAGAAGAAATAAGTTCAGTTGGTTTCGATGACCGTTATTTCGGTCTTTATCTTAACTATTGGATGCATCTTCTATCCAACATCAACGAATAGAGTTTCGATGACCGTTATTTCGGTCTTTATCTTAACTACAAAATGAAAATGACAGAAAGAAAATTTGAAATAAAGTTTCGATGACCGTTATTTCGGTCTTTATCTTAACGTATAGTAGTAGTACACCAATAGCAATACAGCTATTATGTTTCGATGACCGTTATTTCGGTCTTTATCTTAACAAAAATATACTAGGTAACGTATTAGAAATATTTAAAGATAAGTTTCGATGACCGTTATTTCGGTCTTTATCTTAACGATGTACTAAAAAATCTATTTGAGTTCAATAATCTGGAGGTTTCGATGACCGTTATTTCGGTCTTTATCTTAACTTACAAAAAATTGAATTAGTGAAAAAAGCTAATAAGTTTCGATGACCGTTATTTCGGTCTTTATCTTAACAATGATATAAAGTTAACATTAGAGAGAATTATGTATAGTTTCGATGACCGTTATTTCGGTCTTTATCTTAACACGACACTCCAAGGGGTGCGATATAACCTGCGATTGTGTTTCGATGACCGTTATTTCGGTCTTTATCTTAACTTGTTTTGGTATATTTACTTTTGTAGTTCAAATATCTATAGTTTCGATGACCGTTATTTCGGTCTTTATCTTAACAAAGATGATTCATGATGAGTGAACTTACTTCTTCAAGTTTCGATGACCGTTATTTCGGTCTTTATCTTAACTTTTACAAAAATAACATCTGTAGTTACTGTTTCTAGTTTCGATGACCGTTATTTCGGTCTTTATCTTAACTATCTTTATAAAATGTACATTAGTATAATATATATATATAGTTTCGATGACCGTTATTTCGGTCTTTATCTTAACAAAAGAATTAAAAAATACTTATAATTGAAATTTAGAAAACCGTTTCGATGACCGTTATTTCGGTCTTTATCTTAACAAAGCTGGAGTATTTGGAACGTGTTTAAATCTATTTGCGTTTCGATGACCGTTATTTCGGTCTTTATCTTAACCTTAAAATTATTTACAAAATGAAAAAATTTGAAAGAAGTTTCGATGACCGTTATTTCGGTCTTTATCTTAACTGAGGTGTATGTTCCTCTAACAAAGGAGGAGATGATAAGTTTCGATGACCGTTATTTCGGTCTTTATCTTAACTATTAACTGGTTACTTGTTACCAGTATAATACAACAGTTTCGATGACCGTTATTTCGGTCTTTATCTTAACGATAATTATATTTATAATAAATATAATTATGATAAGTTTCGATGACCGTTATTTCGGTCTTTATCTTAACAATTGATATATATCATTATATGATATATATAACCTATAGAAGTTTCGATGACCGTTATTTCGGTCTTTATCTTAACTAAATGGAAATTTGAGACAAAGTAAAAATAACTATAGGTTTCGATGACCGTTATTTCGGTCTTTATCTTAACTACTACAATAAAACATTATAAGAATTATTATCATAAGTTTCGATGACCGTTATTTCGGTCTTTATCTTAACAAATGAAAAATAATTTCCTAAAAGATAAATTTATTATTGTTTCGATGACCGTTATTTCGGTCTTTATCTTAACAAGAATGTTCTTTGATAAATCACAAAGAAGTAAAGTTTCGATGACCGTTATTTCGGTCTTTATCTTAACCTCTATTTAATAAAGATATTGCTAATTGAAAGCTTGTAAAGTTTCGATGACCGTTATTTCGGTCTTTATCTTAACATGGTGAGGTGTATACACCTCTAACAAAGGAGGAAATGGTAAGTTTCGATGACCGTTATTTCGGTCTTTATCTTAACTTTTAATGTTAACTTCATTAATTCAAGATACTTGAAGTTTCGATGACCGTTATTTCGGTCTTTATCTTAACAACAAGCATTAATACATAGAGAAAAAGAACGGAAAGTTTCGATGACCGTTATTTCGGTCTTTATCTTAACAGAATAGCTAAAGGTAGAATGTGAAAATGGACAGTAAGGTTTCGATGACCGTTATTTCGGTCTTTATCTTAACTCTCAAGAGACAACAGCGATTTAAAAAAACAGGCAAGAATCCGTTTCGATGACCGTTATTTCGGTCTTTATCTTAACTTAAATATAGCTTCAACTACTGGTATACTCACTGTATGTTTCGATGACCGTTATTTCGGTCTTTATCTTAACCTTTTGCTGTAGAAGTTCATTGATTGAAATATAATGTTGGTTTCGATGACCGTTATTTCGGTCTTTATCTTAACTTTTATAATCTTTTGTATAATATTTTTAGACATTTTGTTTCGATGACCGTTATTTCGGTCTTTATCTTAACGGAAGAAAGCAAATGATAAGTTTGATTTTCTTTCTTATTGGTTTCGATGACCGTTATTTCGGTCTTTATCTTAACATGATTCATTTTAAAAAACCCAAAATATAATATAATGTAGTGTTTCGATGACCGTTATTTCGGTCTTTATCTTAACCAACCAACAAAAAAGACAAAAAAGAATTAAGAGACAAGTTTCGATGACCGTTATTTCGGTCTTTATCTTAACATATTATCTAGTAACTTACAATAACAGTAACAACATATGTTTCGATGACCGTTATTTCGGTCTTTATCTTAACTGCACGATTTTTTAGACCAGTTTTGAAGCATAGTTTCAGAGGCGTTTGCGAGACTTTTTTTGATTTTTCTCATTTTTCCCTTTTTAGTGCTAAAAAAACTCTGAAACACTAGTTCTCAAGCTCGCCGAGACTTTTTTGGCTTATTTAAGCCTTTTTCGTGTTTTTACACCTATCTCTAAAATCTTCAAACTGATTCTAATATTCATACAATATAATTGTATAGTTTTTTTAAATTATTACAAGCTTTTTTATAAGAAATTTAAAGAATATTTTCATCTTTTTCTTCATCTATCATTCATAATTTTTCTGTCTCTTCTAATTCTAAATTTTCTATACCTACAAATCTTTTTATTATTTTTTGATTAGTAATATCTATATTATCTATATCTTTTCATACTGCTTTGAAATCTTTTGAAAACTTTATCCATCTTGTTTCAAATCTTCCAAATTCTGTAGATAATTTGGCAAGTTCTACTTGTATTACTTTTGCTTGTTTTTGGGTTTCTATAGATCTAATAGCAGTTACTACTATAGTAAGCATTGCCATTAGAGTAGTAGGAGATACTATACTTATTTTTTTTTGATGAGCATAATCAACAATGTCTGGATAATAAGCATTTATTTCTGCAAATATTGCTTCGGCAGGGATAAACATAAAAGCTTGATCTATAGTAATATCTTTGATTATATATTTACTAGAAATATCATTTATCTGTTTTTTCAATGTATCTTTGAATTTCTTTATCATGATTTTTTTATCAACTGAAGATATATCTTTATCCATCATTTGCTGATAATGAACTAATGGGAATTTAGCATCGATACTGATAAATCATTGAGGTGTTTTAATTACCGCATCTGCTAAAGTATTGTTTTGAGGAAAATGAAATTGCATCTCATACATATTATCATTTTTTTCTCCAAAGACATTCTGAAGTATATTCTCTAATTGAACTTCTCCAAATAATCATCTTGTTTTACTATCAGTAAGAACACTTTGTAATGAAACGACTTCTGTAGATAATTTATTTATATTTTTTTGAGCTTCATCTATTTTAGCTAATCTACCTATAATATTAGCAAAAGTTTCGTTTGTTTTTTCAAATCATTTTTCTAATTTCTTATCTACTCTATCTGAAATATTATCTAAAGACTGCCTAGTTGTGTTATTTAATTCTGATACTTTCTCTACCAGCAGATTTGAATTGTCTTTCAAATTCTTTTCTATTTTTTGATTCGTATCTTGTAAAAACTTCTCCAAACTAGTTAATAATTGTTTTTCATTTTCTCTATTCTCTTTCATTATTTCTGTGAATTTTCTATTGAACTCTTCATTTATACTACTTCTAAATTCTCAAAACTCTTTTATAATACCTAAACTAAAATCCTTATTAGCTGATTCCATTTTCAAAACTAATTTATCTCCATCTTCTGGATCTTCTCCACCTAAGAAAAGTCTCCATAACAATATAACTAACAAAACAATAACCAATATAAGTAATACAACTACTATATCCATAATAAATTATATGTTATATAATAAAATTTACATAATAAGCACATCATCAAAATACACACTTTCAAACCCTTCTCCTAGTCCATCTATTCTTCCATCTACACTACCCTCTCATATTTTACTAAGAATATAAAAAGTAATTCCATCTATATTTTCATGTTCCTCAGAATACTGTTTTTTTGCCCATTTTAATATTCGGTTCATTTGTTTTTTCAATATTTTGAACTGTTTAGAATTCAATTGTATTTCATACACAGATTTTTGGACTCTAAAACCATAGCTATCTAACAAATTAACTATTTTGTTTCTAGCTTTGGTCAAAGTAATATCATAAGTTACTGTCAAATACATTTTTTGTTTACTTAATCTTAAAACCCTCATATTGGAATTCTCCAGTAGATAAAGATTGTTTGAATGTTTCTATCTCTTTTTCTATTATTCTTAATCTCAAAAATTTATTTCTAAGATTGAAATCATCTTTTTTCTTGAAAACAGTCTTGTAATATTCATTCAAAAATTTTGGCAGTCCTTCATCTGTAAAATAAACAGGTCTAGACTCCTCATCTTCTAGTAAGATAAAATGCTCTGGGACTATTGCTTCTTTATTTATTACCCTAATTACCATATCATCAACCACCCGCGCTCTAAACATCTCCATCATATCCAAAACAAGCAATGTTCTCAAATCTTTTGGTTTATGATAAAATCATATTTGTGTATTGATATTGTATATATCCAACATCATCTGTATAGTTTGTGCTAATAATGTATATCCTAAACTAAGCATACTATTTACCTCATCACGAGGAGGTCTTCTATTCCTTCCATTAAATTCAAAAGGTTTCTGTATAAATTTTGAAAATCATTGATAATAAACTCTTGCAGATACTCACTCTATTCATCTGAGACTATCTATATTATCTACATATTTTACCTTTTCTGAATATTCATATAATTTTTTACTAATATCGATTGTACTTATATCATATGTTCTAGACCATCTAAGTAACATAATTCTACTGTTTTCTATTTTTCTATATACTATAGATTTAGCATAATTCAAACTAACTCATTCATCCATAGAAGCTTGTATCTGTTTATATAATAATTCTACATTTTTGATTTCTATACTATCTAATTTACCAAAATAATTTCATCTTTTGGATAGAAAAAATACAGGTATTTTACCTTTGAGACAAGCTTTGATTACTTGAGTAGTAAGCTGAATATTCCCTATCAGAACTATTCATTCTATAAGTGATATAGGCGTTTCTCTCTTAGCATCTTGATGAGGATTATAGATTACAAATCTTCCTCCTGATTTATTGATGGTTAGACCATCAGTGGTAAGGTATAGAAACATTTTTTTATTTTTTATTTTTATAAAAATATCGTATTGACATATATTATATAATAATTATTTTTCTTTTCAAGTGGAAGTTTTATTTTTTGAATTTTTGGGAGGGTCTAAAACGATATTTCTGGATTTTAAATGCTTTATAAAATCTTTTTTTGGTGTGTCAAGAATTTCTTGTATAGCAGTTGATTTTATATTAATTTCTTTGATTGCTCTAGTGATAGATACATACATCAAATTTATTTCTTCTACTATTTCTCTTATAGGAGATTTAGTTCTTTTTATAGGATCGAAAAATATATCTTCCACTTCCTCAAAACTCCATCATCTTACTTTTACAAGTTGAGTATTTATAGTATCGAAAACACTACGAAAATCATTTTCTATAATTACACGATCAAATTCTAATCCCTTGACTGTATGAGCAGTAGAAATATAATCAGAACAAGTTTCATCATGTAAAGCTATAGCCTTTTTAAAAGCTCCATATATACTCATATTATCTGCTAATGCACAAGCTGATATAAGCTCTCTATCTTCTAAATTTTCTGATACATAATCTTTGAAAGACTCCCAATTAGAATTTTCTTCTACTATAACCGCTAAATAAGGAGGAAGTAAATCTAAAAGAAACTCGTCTCAAGATAAATAATAATTGTATATTTTATTTACCTGAAGTCCTACTTCAAATATAGCGTTTATTTCTCTTACAAAATTCACTTTATCAGTATTTTTTAAAGTAAAATATACATATTTTATAATAGCAGAATTACTTCTAAAAATAATACAACTTTTATTATTTGGAGTCCCACCCGATGGGTAAAATGCTGTAATATTCTCTAATTCTCAATTATAATTTTGCAATATAAAATTGGCTTTAGAAGCTATATTTTCACATATCCTAAAAGATGTAGATATATAAAACTTATTATATTCTAGTTGTTCCAAAGCATTTACAGCTCATCTCCAACCATAAATCCCCTGATGAGTATCCCCGACTATAACCTTTTGTCATGGTATATTTTTGAATATATCTAGAGTTACTGGATTAGTATCTTGTCATTCATCTAGAAGCACTGCATCATAATTCATAGAACTAACAAAATCTTTGATATAAAGTTGAAAATATTTAAGATAATATGCATGTATCATTCTAAATCTATTATTTTGAAGATTCATATTTAGACTTACCAGAATTTCTAATAATCTACTAAATTTTAGTATAGGTTCTTTATCTTTTTCTGATTTACTATATTTTTTAAAAAAGAAACTAAGCTGTTCATTATTTTTAATTAATTCAAGAACCGATTTTAAAGTTATATTATTAATATCAGAATTACACCAATCTAAAAAAATCCTCAAAATAAACCAAGATACTTCATTATTTACATCAAATTTATTGGAAATAACAGGGATAAGACTTTTATCAGAAGATATCTGTTTAAATTTTAAAATCCCCTTAGTCTTATTATAAGCAAATCCATGTGTAGTACGGATTTCTGCATTAGATGGAAATGTATTTGATAATTCTTTAACAACACTTTTATTGAAAGACAAAACCAAAAACTTCTTTGTAGGGTTTTCTTCTACCAACGTTCTCAATGTAGTAGTTTTTCCACTCCCTGCAAAAGCATTTATTCTAATATCTCAACCTTTTCCAAAAGCCTTCAATATATCTTTCTGTTCTTTAGTTAAATTCATAAATAAATTAGACATTAGTGATGAATTTATTTACCGTAATAAATTTAGTTTTGTCTGTATTTTTATCCCAAAGTCCATAATAAATTTTTATCTCATCAGAATCAAAAATATCCTTTACTACACTAGCAAGAAGTAAAGTCATTATTTTAGTTCCTCCTGTAATATTTAATAATACTTCCTTGTATCAAACTAAACTTATTTCCTCCTTGATTTGAGTAAAATCCAACTGTAATATATTAAAGATTCTTTCTTCATCAAAAGCATCATCCAAAACTATCTGCTTTTTTTTAGGATATAAAACTATCTGTTTATCATCTCCAAAATCTCTATCTTTCAAATATAATTGGAGCAAATCATATATCAAATAAGTATCAGTAATAGAATATTTATTACTTTGTTTAGTGAAAATACCAACAAAATCAAACTTTCATTTTTCTTGTTGTTCTAAAAAAGAGTTTATCATAGGAAAATTCAATTTTTTACTATATTTATCATAATTATTCAAGATAATCTGTATTTTTTCTACAAAAGAAATATTAGAAAGTTCTCAATCGTTATAATGCTCTATTAGCTGACTATCAAAATAAATATCTGCATTACCAAATGACCAAATTAAAAGTTTTCTTTCCATGATTATTTTTTATTATATAAATAAATTAAATATTTTTACCAAAAGTAGGGTCTTTATATATTTATAAATTTTAGGATTATAGTATATAAAATTAGTCTATTTTTTTATATACTATACTATCTAAAACTTACACCGACATTCCCACACCCCAACTTCACACCTGTTCACACTCATACAAATTTAATTCCTTGCAACGCTATATAAAGAATCTTTTTAAATTCCTCATTATCATCATTCACATAATAAGTAACAAATCCCCTTACTCCTGATTTAAAAGATTTTTTTATAGTTATTTTTTGTGTATTAGTTTCATATTCTCATACTATAATATAGTATTTCAACCAATTCTTAAATTCTTTGGAATCTATACCAAAGTTATATATCTTGTCCAACTTGTCATATGCAGAATAAAGAAATCTTTCCGGTGTAGGTAGTAAATGATTTGTTTTACCCGATTTTATATATGTAGGAGAATTAAAAAATAACTTAAACTTTTTGAAATCTTGAAATCTCACATTACTAGGATCAAATATTTGAAAATCAAATTTCAACTGTTTCAATCTAAAATCATAAGAATCTATCCTTAATCATTTATTACCCAACTCTAATATAGAAGTCACTACTTTATTATAGTTTTCTTTACCATTTATCCCCATAGATATAGTGAAGTTTTTACTTATACGGAAGGAAAGCTTGATAATAGCATTATATATATCATCCTGTCCATCAAACAAGCTTAAAAATCATCAAAGAATAGAATAATAAAAATCATGTTTTATTACTTTCTCTTGTTTTTCAAATTCTAAGTTTAGTAGGTATAACATATTTGTTGTTTTAATTTTTTATAAAATTTCATTTCGATTATAGTTTCTTTATAGAATAGTGAAAACTTTTTTAGAGGATTATATTTCTATCTATATTAGGAAGTTCTTCATAAGCTGATTTCATAGAATTCCACTGAAATAACTTGATACGAAAGTGATTTATTCATATCAACTGCCCTATAGCGAAATTTAATGCTACAGGTCAAGATAAAACTACATAGTTTTCTTCTGTTTGAGATAGGGAATTATAAAATTCTTTTATTATTTTATCATAATCATCTATTTTTATATTACCAAAAGAAACTACCTTATCAGGAGTTTTGTTGAAATAGTTTTCTACTGTTTGTTGGATTGGTCTACCTATTTGAAGGATGATTAAATTCATAATAATGATTGATTTTAAAATTATAATAAATTTTTATTTGACTTTATAATTTCTTTAATACTATAATGATACAAATTCCATTAAAACGCTCCTGTTTTCTTTAATTATTAGAAGTCTATAAAATCTTTATAATCTATATTTAAAATATTATTTCATAATCTTTCATATTCATCATGTAAAACTACTTCACATATTTTTATATACTTTTTTCAATCTCTATCTTCTTCAAAATATAATACTCTTTCAGAGGTGTTTCCCATTTTATACCATATATATTTATCTATACTTGCATGTTTTTTTTCATCTCTATACTTAGAATCTTTCAATCTAGTAAAAATTCTTTTAAAATTTTTCTTCACATTTCAGTTACTTGAACTAAATTGAGAATTAGCTTTAGTAGATAATTGTATTATTGTATTTTCAAGTTCAATAAATTTATTATAAAATAATTTACCAATAGAAGATAATCAAATCATATTTTCTTCTACCTCTAACAATCAAGAATAAATAGAAGCTATCTCATCAACTGTAGAAATAGAAGTTTGAGACTTAAATTCCTCAATATCTTTTATATCTTTATCATCAGAAAATATTAATTTTAAATCTTTTACAAAATCAATATTATAATCTATAGGGAATGAAGGTAAAGTTAATTTTGTAGTCTGATTTTCATATAAATAGTCAATTCTCCAGCTATTTACCATTGCATATAAACTTGCATATGGTATAATAGCTTTATATCATCATACAGGACACATTATTTTATCTTGATATTGAGTCTTTTCCCTAATTTCTTCAAGTTTCTCAAAGAAATTAGTTACTCATTTTTTTACAAAATTGTTTCATTGTAAATTAAATCCTTCTATTATATAAAACTCTTTTTCAAAATCTCATAACTCATCTTGAAGTAAAGAAGTATCTTCAAATATTTTTTTTAAAAGTTCTCATCATTTTGTCTCCGAAAAGAAAAAATATACCTTATCTCATTGATTTATTCATATTTTTTTTAAAACATTTATCTCTGCTCATAAACTTTTTTGTTCCACCTCTGATATTTTTTTTTGAATGAAATTATAAATATCATCAAATTGATTTGAATTATTATCTAAATCTAAAGCTGCTAATAATAAATCTCCTTCTAATATATCAGAATTACAAATACTAGTTCCACAAGTTATAATTATATTCTTAGACATTTATTTTAAATAATATTAAAATTCTAAAGTAAATCAATATCCATAGTGACAAACTCATTTATTGTTAAAATCCATATTTTCTATCATACCACCAATATATCATTTATTATTATTTATAAAAGTAGCTCATTTTTCTATTATAACTAAAGGTTTTTTATAAAAATTAGTTCACTCCATACTAAATTCCTCTCACATTTTTGGAAATTTAGTAAATATTTTATAATTTCAGTTTTTTGTATCTTTTTCAGAGGGAACAAATGAAGATAGAAGTAATATGTTTTTACAATCACTAGTTCAATTTTCATAAAACTCTTCTTTAAAATTCTTATTTATAGCTTCTATTTTAAACAATCATTTACCAGTAGATTTCTTTTTCCCAAATCCTTGTATTTCAAATATATTTCTTAATAAATCAATTATTCATAAATTCTCAAATTTCTCTTTATTAAAGAGTTTTATAAATAAAGACAAAACTACTCATGTAGATATTATACTTTCTTGAGAATATATTCATCATTCTCATGTAGTGCCTGTATTTCTGTCTATAATATTATTATTTTCTATATTAGTAACAAAATATTTTACTTTATCTTTTCCAATATCTACCTTAGCCTGTTTTATATTATCAAGATTTAGTTCTTTTCATAAAAAATGCTGTTTAAATTTATTTATATTAACTCTATCTACAGTTTTATATCTTTTATTTCTTACATAATCCCTCTTTGCTTTATCTCACAAATCTCCATCAAATTTAGTCAATGGTCTAGGTAGTCTATCAGCAGGTAATATATCTGATATAGTAAAAATAGGATTATCTATCATTTCCTCTAAAAAAGATACTAATACATCCTCTCATTTTTCATACTTTATTTGCCAACAAAGATGCCCAAAAATAGTATCAGCTGTTAAATCAGAAATCCATGGAGATAAAGGTTTTAATTTTAGTTCATATATTGGGTAATTATTCATTTTTAATTTTTTTAATCAATAAATTTACATTTGATGAATCATAAGTTGTCTAAACTTGTTTTTTCTAATTTTGTATTATAATTAGTTCTAGGAATATTTATTGAATAATCTCTTAATTTTGACTTTTTAGATATTCAATCCATATCTGGATGGTTTTCATTTCAAGAAAAACATTTAAACCAATATCATCACCCAAATCATAAATTTAAAATAAATTCATCTTTAGTTAAAGATTTAAATTCTTTTAAAATTTTATTAAATGAAATAATACTTGTATCAATTTTTTGTTTC
>Ga0208901_1000525_pt1 | contig 17435 bp, 14 predicted proteins | sample AntAceMetag02UKF_FD_184764 | JGI IMG/M metagenome (GOLD analysis project Ga0208901, IMG submission 184764) | Saline lake microbial communities from Ace Lake, Antarctica - Antarctic Ace Lake Metagenome 02UKF (SPAdes) (version 2) | ecosystem: Environmental > Aquatic > Non-marine Saline and...
AGGCAAAACGAGAAACTGGAAACCAGCGAAGACCGTGTATCTCAATCCTGGAAAACCTGCGAAAAAGGAGGTCGAACTCAAACAAATGAATGGCTAAAATAAGCGACATCTTTCTTGACATCTACCGTGTTCAATCTACGTGGAAAGCAGAAACGTATTCCTATACAGAGTACCTTGAGCGAGTAATCAGTAGTCAGCAATATCAAACAGAATCTTCTTCAACCAATGCAGCCCATGTTTCTTCATCGCCCTCACATAAAACAAAACGAGTTTCTCAGCAAGAACGAAAGCCAAAGCGAATTCAATCTAATGGCAAGATCAGTGGAGTACCTTCATTTCGAATCGAGTGTACAGATGGAAGTGATCATATAATCTACAAAAAAAATGGAAGTTGGTTTTCAGGCTCTTTAGGGCATATGGGGAACAAGTATAATTCCTGGTCGAAGGAAGACGTTGCTGCTTATGTATGCAGGGCGTTGTGATCCATCTAAACAGCTGTAACCGACAGCCCCCCCACTTATCTGGCCGATTGAAAACAGGTACAAGAAATGAAAAAAAGTTAGTATCTATTTATAAAGCAGTTTACAATCTTTTATTCATTGAATTTTCAAGAGACTTTTCCAGTGAATAGAGAGATCGACCACCGGGTTGTATTTTATTGTCCCTTAACCACAAAGATAAAGGTGTAACTATGTCACCGAAAGAAACAGACAACCAAAATGATGATCTAGACGTTTCTCGACGAAATTTCCTCCATGCTGCAGGGCTTGCTTCTCTTGCACTAGGAGTCAGTGCGATGCCTCTCACAGTAAACAGCGCAAAAGCACAAACAATCACTCCAACGAAAAAAACAATTGGTACCATAGAGCCAAAGCCATACAATGTGCTTCTCGTTTTAACTGACCAGGAGCAACACTTGGCGGATATGCTTGGCAAAGGCCACTGGCCTGGCCGGGATAAACTTGTTTCAATGGGTACCACGTTCAACAACCATCACGCCTGCTCAATGGTCTGTACCCCATCACGCTCAGTTATCTTCACGGGACAGCATATTCAACATACCAAAATGTTTGACAATACTAACTACCCTTGGGTTGAGGATATGTCCTATGACATCCCCACCATCGGCCATATGATGCGGGATGCCGGCTATTACACGGCCTACCAGGGTAAATGGCACCTGAACGAGCAGCTTGAGCAGGACATTCAACAAAACAAGCAACTCGAATTTATAGGTCATGATGTGATGGAAAAATATGGTTTTTCTGACTTCTCAGGAGTCGGCGATGTCATTGGTATGACCCTTGGTGGGTATCATGCCGACGAATTTGTTACCGCAACAGCCACAACATGGTTGCGCAGTAAAGGACGGCCACTCAACGATAAAGATCAACCATGGTTCCTGACCATTGGGCTTGTGAACCCACACGATGTTATGTTTTTCGACACCGATGGCGAAGGTGATGACACCCAAAGCTCACAAAGATTACTTGCACCCATCAACAAGGCCCCAAACAATAAAGTGTACTCAAAAAAGTGGGATGTACCTCTATCACCAAGCAGAAAGCAGCCTTTTGATGAACCAGGAAGGCCTAAAGCCCATCTTGATTACCATTTATCTCACTCACTGCTCACAGGTGATTTCCCCAATGAAGATGCGAGGTGGAAACGCTTGCAGGACTATTATTATAACTGTATCAGCGACAACGACCGATCTGTTGAAACCATCATGACCGAACTTGACAACTTGAACATGCTGGAAGAGACTATTGTTATATTCACTTCTGATCATGGCGAGCTCTGCGGGGCCCATGGGATGCATGGTAAGGGTGCCACTGCCTATCAAGAACAGAACAACGTAAGCTGTATCATTTATCATCCTGACATCGATGGTGGTCAGAGCTGTGACGCACTCACCTCACACCTTGACATTATTCCTACCATTCTTGCCATGACAGGAGCGGATAAAAAACAGAAGCCGGAAGTCCGTGAAAATCTGCGAGGCCATAATTTTTCAAAACTTCTTGAACAACCTGCAAAGGCAGATTTTGACACCGTACGAGAAGCGAATCTTTTCTGCTATAACATGTGGTCATATATGGATGCAGACTGGTTTAAAAAACTTGGGCCGAATGTGCTGACTGAATCAAATTTTGATCTCAATAAGGCTCCCCGTCCTAATCAAAAGAAACGATCTGCCATCCGTAGTGTTTTCGACGGAAGATATAAGTACAACCGTTATTTCAGCCCTCAGGAACACAATTCTCCAGAAACCTTAGAAGAAATTTTCATGGTTAACGATGTGGAATTGTATGACTTGCAAAATGATCCCCATGAGATGAAGAATCTTGCTCGAGATAAAAATAAACAGGACCTCATCCTTACAATGAATGCCAAAATGAACCGGCTAATTGCAGCAGAAGTCGGCGTTGATGATGGTTCGTTCCTCCCTCCAGTTGACGGTGTTAACTGGGAAGTAAAACGCTTTGATCCTTGAATATTGTAAACTGGCCAACCTGTTACGGAGTAATCTGTGAATTTTCAAGTGATGGCTAAACCCTCAGGCGCTTCGTGTAATCTTAGCTGCCGTTACTGCTTCTATACAGAGAAAGAAAAACTGTATAGAAACAATGGCGCAAAACTGCGGATGGGGCCTGAAATTCTTGAAGAGTACATCAAACAATATATTGCTGCACAAAACTCCTCCGAAATCCAATTCGCTTGGCAGGGAGGTGAACCCACCCTTATGGGTGTGAACTTTTTCGAATCAGTTCTGGCAATCCAACAAAAATATGGGGCCGATAAATCGATCTCTAATACCATTCAGACAAACGGTACATTACTGAATGATGCTTGGTGCTCATTTTTTGCTAAGAATGATTTTCTCGTTGGATTAAGCATTGATGGTCCGCAAGAGTTACATGACCGGTACAGGGTAAAGGCAAAAGGTGAGCCGACATTTCAGGCAGTCATGTCAGGCGTTCAGCTGTTAAAAAAACATGGCGTCGAATTCAATACACTGACTGTCATAAACGACCAGAACTCTCTCCACCCCCTTGAAGTCTACACATTCCTCAAAGAGATTGGGGATAATCATATGCAATTTATCCCTGCAGTTGAGCGAACAGCTGATACCTATGCAAAAGAGCTTGGCCTGGGCCTGGCGATACCTCCGTCAAACAGCAAGACTGAGGAAAATCTCAATGTAACACCATGGAGTGTTTCACCAAAACATCTTGCCACATTTTACCTTGAAATATTCAATTACTGGGTTCGAAACGATGTCGGGAAATTTTTTGTGCAATTTTTCGATATTGCCCTTGGGAACTGGTTGAATGCTGGCTCGGGACTTTGTCATTTTTCTCCACAATGTGGCTTTGCCAGTGCCATTGAACATAACGGCGACCTTTACTCATGCGATCATTATGTATACCCACAACATAAGCTTGGCAATATCATGGAAACGCCACTTTCAGTTTTGATGCAAAAAAAGCAACAACGCATGTTCGGAGAATCAAAGTGGAGAGACCTTCCTGATTATTGTAAGCAATGCGATGTCTACAAAGCCTGCTATGGCGACTGCCCAAAACATCGTTTCGCCAAAACTCCAGATAAAAAACAAAATCTGAGTTATCTCTGTCCCGCGTATAAAGAAATATTCACCACGATAGCACCCTATATGGGAATCATGGCTCAACTCGTCCGCCAGGGACGACCTGCTCCTGAAATCATGGAAATTGTAAAAAAACAAGATCTGGCCATGCCACAACCGTAGCAGGTTGAAATGCACTGGCTGTCTTGGACGGCAGTTTTCCTTCCTGGAACTTGCTTTATATGTCGAGTATTAACAACAAAAGTCTGAATCACAGCTTTTTCCGGTGACTGGTAGATGCTTTTCCTGCAAATACCGGTGCTCTCCATAATAACTAGCTCAACATCGTGTTCCATCAGCCATCAGCATAATTGATGAGCGAGGCTGGATTTCCGGGTAGCCATGTGCCTAAAAAAAGGCAGAGGTCTTTTTACCGTGCATCGAATGCAAGAAACTGCATGAAAAATACGTTTTTAAAAATATTCCACCGCTCGCCGCGCCAAACATTGCAACAATGCACGACTCACCGTTGCACCATTGCAGATATGCAATAGAGCACTTCTTTGGCCTTATTCGAAACGTACAGATAACCATTTAGCATCCAATAACAAACAGATAAAATCTCCATTTGGCATAAAATATGCACTTTTACATATAAGGCAAACACATTGTAGGGGGTACATTATGAGTCACTATCTAATTCTATTAGCCATCGTCCCTTTAAGCTGTTTTGAACTGACCAAACTCTTTCACTGCAAACACAGGAGTATGATCTGCGGTATTGCCATTGGTCTGGTTATTGCCCCAATAAGTTTTGCTCTACTGGAGTTCACCTACTTACCGATAATCGGCAAACTGCTGGGCTTAATTGGCTTACTGGCAAACCTGTCACACGGATCAATCGGCTACTTGTGTCTGATCGGATGCGGCGTGCTAGAACCAGACGTTCAGATATCTGCTCTGCAATTTACCATGATCAACTTGATTAACGGCATGTTTTTCGCTTATACATATGGCGTGTTGGGATATGTGATTGACAGGAAACGGAACCAAAAAGGCTTGGTTCGAAAAGTACTTTTTGTCTAACAAGAAACTCTGAATAAGCACGGAATATGACTGCTCAGAAGCACTATGGTGTCACCAGAACAGCTAGTTCAATGTCATTCTTGCCTTGGCATGCATGCAGTTAAGGCTGTTTAACACCATACTTTTTCATCTTACGCCACAGCGTACTGGGATTAACCCCTAGGTAGCTTGCAGTAGCAGTCTTGTTCCAGTTGTGTGTATCCAGAGCCTTTCGAATCGCTTCTTCCTCTGAGAATGCAAGGGGTTTTGTACTTGAGGGTCTGACGCTACCCTCTACGCCCTGATTGCTTCCCTGCAGTTCCTTTGGGAGGTGGCCTATCTCTAGAGTGTTGCCATGACAGAGAATAAAGGCATATTCAATAAAGTTTTCAAGTTCCCTAACATTGCCGGGAAAATCATATTCCATAAGAACTTCGCAAACTTCAGGTGAGACACCCTGAATATATTTTCCTTTCAGCACATTAAATTTCTGAATAAAATGATCTACCAGAAGGAAAATATCTTCCCGACGACTGGACAGCGGAGGCAAGAATATTCTCGCGACATTGATACGAAAGAAAAGATCATCACGAAATTTTTTTTGGGATACAAGTTCGCTAATACTTTTATTGGTTGCTGCAATAATGCGAACTTTCGCCTTGACTGTTTCTGTGGAACCTAGAGGTTCATACTCCATCTTTTCAAGCACCCGCAACAGTTTCATCTGCAAGGAACTTGTGATATCTCCAATCTCATCAAGAAAAAGGGTACCCCCCTCGGCAAGCAAAAATCGTCCTGCCTTGTCGTGTGTCGCTCCAGTAAAAGCACCTTTCTTATACCCAAACAGCTCAGATTCCAACAGGCTATCAGGTAGGGCTGTACAATTAAGGGCAACAAACTTTCCAGTACATTCACTAAGGTCATGAATTGCTTTGGCAAAAAGCTCTTTCCCAGATCCACTTGGTCCCTCAATCAGAACAGTGGCATTACTTTTGGCGATATCCGGCAAAATTTCGAGGATTTTCCTGATTTCATGATTTTTGGTGATAATATCGAAAGTTGTATACTGCTCGTTGATTTTTTTTCGCAGCAACTCCATTGCTGAAATGTCTCGCAGGGTTTCCACCCCGCCGATCACCTCACCCTTTTCATTGCGAACCACTGAAGTGCTGATGGTCACTGGCAGCTGCTTGCCATCACTTCTTAAAATAGTAATTTCCCTGGAAATCGAATCCTGACCAGTTGTCATACTTTCCTTTAGAAAGCAATTTGACTGGCATTGAGTCGAATTAGCCTTGAGTACATCGAAACATTTTTTCCCCAGCGCCTCTTCACTCTTCACCCCAGTAATCTTTTCTGCCGCACGATTAAAATAGGTGATATTCTGATCGCAATCGATGGTGAAAATGCCATCGGCAATGGAATCAAGAATAATATTGTTCCAGTCATCTTTCTGTGTGCTTTTCATGATCGCCTTTTTACGAGTCTGTCAACAAATGTATACCCAAAATCAGCCATCTCTTGAAGCACTGGCTGATATATCTCTGGGAATGTTGGCCGCTGTACCCCTTTAACCATTATGCTTTTATCAAGGATAAGCCTTGAAGCTATTGCTGCAGGCAAGGATACAGCTCTAGACATTGCAGTATCTCCTCCAACGACACCTTCAACCATAAGCGTTGACCTTCTCTTTTCAACGTGATTTGAAATTTCAGCAACAATCTCTGCATGGACGATAACCATATCTTTTTCGTCTGGCCTGTAAGACATTTTCTGTACCATAAGATCAACAAGAAGATCTCCGCTGGTACCTTTTGAAATTGTGATCCCCTTCTCATCAAACAAACCGAGCCAGTCTAACTTACCTATGAGTTCCGACTCGGTCTTTATTTTCAAAAACTCAGCTGTTCGCTTGAGTATATCCTGAGAAGAATGGTGCCCAATAAGAGAACCCGTGAACTCTGCATATGTCTGAGTTGCAAACTCTCTTTCAGTTTCTATATCAAACAGCTGCAGTGCAGCCAAACAGCTCATAATCTCACACCACCCTTTATATCGCAAAATTCCTCTATACAGGGAAACATCATTAGCGAGATCGAAACATTGTACATAGCTCGAGCTATCACGATTGGGATAGGACTCAAATTCATCGAGCCCTTCGAGCTCTACAACCTTAGGATACGCAAAAATTTCATCGGCGGGTACTTCTACTTTTTTCCCCTCGACCAGGTAAGCAGCAGATGATTTTGTAGCAAGGATAACTCCTTTGGGACTCCAGGAAAATTTATAGCCAAATGGGTTATCATTGTTGGCAAAGGCAGGAAGCCCCGCTCCATAAGAAGTAACACTCTTAATTTTTCCACCCTGCGCTTTCACTTCATCTATCATCTGCTTGGCACGCATATTATCCAAGCCTGGGTCTTCACCAATTTCGTTTAGGATCAATATCTCACGATCTTTGGCTTTTTCATGCAATGCTGCCATTGCTGGGCTCACATAGGAGGTTGTCACCATGTTCTTTCTATGCTTCAAACAGGCCTTGGCAACCGGTATATGCATTGTCGGAGGGATCATACTCAGAACGAGGTCTACTTCACGAACAATTGAATCAAGTATCTCTGGTTGATCTTGGGTCCACTCAACAGCTTTACCACCCGCTCTCCCTTTGATGATAGTCTCAGCTTCAGATTTTTTAAGGGAGGTGACAATCACTTCATAGTGACACTTGTCGAGAAAGTAATCAACGGCAGGCTTACTTACAAATCCTGCCCCAAGGACCGCTATCTTTTTTATTTTTGACATAGCCTTACAGGGGGTATCTTCGCTCAAACATCATAATGAGGAGGTTGCTGGCAATAGACATTTTCCACAATGGTTAGTCCAAATCCTCTATTTTATATTCAATACGTATTCCACGAGTTTTCGCCTCTTCAAACAATTCGTGTATGTCAATTGGGGACCGGTTTAAAAGGTTTTATTGGAGATTTTCCTTCCTAGGTCTCCCTGCTTTACCTCGACTTACACGACGACCAAGCATTTTACTGATTTCTTCTTCGAATCGCTTGTTACCAAGGGCAAAATTTCCATTAGCTGATTTTCGAATCTTATCTATTTCATCTGATTCAAGTTCATGACGAAACAACTCTCGATACGCAACCTCTCTTGCGGTTTCTGTTCCACCAAGACTCTGGTAAAGGGAATGGTGATTTATAAGATCTGAACTCTTTCCCTGACCATTTGTCTGATAACTTGACCAACGGTATTCACCGGGATGTTGAACCATCTCTGCACGTACTGGGTTCATCTCAATATAACGCTGACAGGAGAATAGATACTCCTGCTGCTGAACAATGCTAGAACGAAATCGCCCATCCCAAAGAGTGCCCGTGCGTTCATAGGTGCGATTGATGTACTGCACATAACGCTGTCCCAGGCGTTTCATAAGGTTTCCTGCACTATCAGATTGTTTGGGAGTTAGTAGAATATGAACGTGATTTGTCATCAAAACATACGCATGGACAGAGCAGCCTGTACTTTTGGCATATTCCTTCAACCAATCGAGATAAAACAGATAATCTTCTTCTTCAAAAAAACAGGCTTGGTGATTATTTCCACGTTGAATGATGTGAAGTGGAATATTGGGAACAATTATTCGGGGGCGTCTTGGCATAGAACTATCAATACTTTAACAGTTGATGAAAAGCAATCTTAAATAGTGGTCTGTCCCCTATTGTCACTCTATTGTGTGCGTAGTGCTTGACAGGGTGGGTTTTTGGGTATATGCCTAACGAGTCACAGTTCATTTAACCTCTGATTGGAATATCATGAAATCATTATACACTTTGCTTTTTGTCGCTCTTCTTTTTCTATCTGGGTGCACTGCTGCTAAAATGGCTCCTAAGTATACGGCAGCTATGTATGCACCTGAGCTTAATGCTCTTAATAATACATTCATGTCAGCAAGTCTGAATATTTCAATAGCCCCTGAAAGAGCCTGGTCTGGCAGAGACGGCGTTGTTTACACAGGGGAATTTGAGCGTGCTTTGCAGTCGTATCTTAATACACACGTTCCCCATTGGTATATTGGAATGCGCTTTACAGGAAAGGAAGTCAAAGAGTTAGATAACCTTGATATAAATATTGTAGTGTCAAGAAATGGGCTTGGGAACACTGGAGCCAACCATGCATCTGTTAAAATCGTAAATAAGAGTCATTCGAAATCCTATGAAGAGATCAGCGTTGAGATGGAAAGTCAATCCTCGATGAGAGCCGATGATCCCTCTTACTTATTTAGAGAAAGCAATAATTTTGGGGTAGTTGTTGGTCGGAAAATACTAAATGTCCTGGCAGGAGATAAGGAGCTTATAGCCAATGCTTCAGCAATGAAGAAGAGGTTTGAAGAACTAGAAAGACTTGAGGAAGAACAAGAGATACTTGAGGAAGAACGTGCAAACCCAGAGAATAGCCTCAAAAGGGCAAATGAGATATTCGTGGAGTTAGAGAAGACCTCTAAGCAGTCCATAATACTCAACAGCATCAACGCGTACAAGAAGGCTAAAAGTGAAGGCTATAAGCCACAGCAGATTCCAGGGATTCATCCCAAGGCAATTGTTGTAACCAAAGGTGGCGGTGCCTACAACGTAGAATTTAGCCTAGACAGTGAGAGGCTTCTTGAGGCTGTGCCGATGAAGCTCAAGGAAGCTAAGAGCTATATTAAGAAGCACAGTAAAGAGGGCATAGCAGCAATTCAGTTAGCTCCAGGAACATTCAAACGTGAAGTCACTGAGCAGTCTAAAGTCTCATCCAAGTATATTATCGATTACTTAGTTGAGCAAAACCCAGCATATTACGCAGCACAACTGGATTATCAGAGGGCCCTTAACAACTATAACAGAACTGTAGCACAGAACTCAGCTAGTACTACAACAGGCGGGAATGCTTGGGCTGGAGCTCTAATTGGTGGTTTGAGTGGACTCTCGAATGGACTTGCTCAACAGAAGATAATAAACGCAAGAAATAGGTTGGCCCAGATATCACCCACCAGAAAGATCCCCCAGTACAAGTCTTACGAATATGATAAGATGACAGTGAGCGTTAATAAGCATGTTCCTTACTCTGTGTACCATATCAAGGATAAGAAGGTACAACAGTGGAAAGGAGCGTTCACAGAGGACAGATCTTTCACCATTGTTTACAATAAGAAGGCTGAAGATTCCGGTTCTAGTTATAGCTCTCACAATACCGAGGCAGATGTCGAGAACTACGAGAAAGCTGGAGTGTCTATTAGTGGGAAGGATGTTACAAAGCTTTTAGTAAGTAAGGCTAAGCCCATCAGAGTAGACAACTCTTATGCTTACCTCAACCCTCCAACCAAGAAGAAATCCAAAGCAATAAGCAAGAAGACCAAAGCAACCAAAAGTAAGATCGAGAAGCTTATGGAGTCTGTTGTTGCCATCCAGAATAATGGGAATGACACTATAGGCACAGGGTTTTTTATCAAGGATAACCTTATTCTCACAAACAGGCATGTGATTGATGGAAAGACTTTGGTAACAATCCATACCAAATCTGGGAAGAAACTCTTGGGTAAGGTCATCAATGTTCACCATGATATTGATCTAGCCTTGGTGAAAGTGGATTACTCAGGGAAGCCTGTGACGTTTTACAATAGTAGAGTCTCTCCTGGATCTGATGTACTTGCTATAGGTAACCCCGTGGGACTTGAATATAGCTTAACCAAGGGTGTCGTGAGTAGTGTCAGAATACGGGAAGATGACGATAGGCCACTTGCTGAGAAGCACTTATACATCCAAACAGACGTAGCCATTAATCCTGGAAATTCAGGTGGCCCATTGTTTCTTAATGGTAAAGTCGTAGGTGTTAATACTTGGAAGCTTGTTGCTAAGGACATAGAGGGAATAGGCTTTGCTATCCACTATGATGAAGTTCTGAAGTACTTGAAAGATGCAAATCACGAAGTGACGCCAGAGTCTAGGGTTGCTTCAAGTAACAAGAAGAAAGCCAGTAAGAAACCTAAATCTCCACCTACTAGCTCTACTGTCCAGAAGATGAAAGACCTGAAGTATATGCATGAGAATCAACTTATCACTGCTGAAGAGTATGAACAGAAGCGTAAGAAGTTGTTGGAAGCTATGTAAGGACAATGCTAAGAAACCATTTAGAATTCATATAAGACTAACCCAAAGGAGTGATCCAATGAAAACAAAATTGATTACTGTAGCTACAGTAGCAGTTGTTGCCCTGTCATTTTCCCTGGCATTGGCCTGTAGTTTCAACACAGATTGCACCCCAGGAAGTAAGTGTGTCAAAGCGGCTGGATCTATCTATGGTGTTTGTGCTGGAGGGATTTCCCCAGGGAACCAGAATGACAGGCAGCCAGTGCGCTCCCGTACAGATCCCAATGATACTTATGGTAATACCTGTAGCTTCAATTCAGACTGTGGCCCTAGAAGCAAATGTGCAAAGAGCTCTGGGTCTGTTTATGGTGTTTGTGTCAAAAGGTAGAAAGTAACTTAAGCCATCATACAGATCTCTGGGAAATGGCCTTGGTAACTGGGGGGGGGAGGACTCCTGCAGCCCCATTAATCCCCTTGATCCTTAGTTTCTCCCCGAATTGATTTGGGATCTTAAGTGTAGCAATGTGATTGTGTGATCTCAATTGGTCAGTAGTGATTCCAGTGGACTGGAGAGGTAGTTTTCTTAGCTGACTAAGGGATTGCTATGGATCTCCTCTGCCTCTTCAGACTGCTATGTTCCAAGGCTCTGTTCGGAGAAACTATAATATCTGTGCCTGGTGTACTCTGGGCAGAGCTGTAGTACCACATTGCCCCGAACCTGAATTGATTCACTTAATCAACCCACAGAACCTACAAGAATACGAGGAAAAACATGAAGAAGATACTGGTTGTTTTACTATTGATGTCCATAGCTATGTTATCAGGTTGTGTCACAAGGCTCCCAGAGAGACAGGCTTTAGCACCTAGTGCTATCCCTAACCTGAATGAAGGTAATGCAAGGGGCTACTTCTATATGGGATTCCAGTATGTATCCTTTAGTGAACAACGCATAAAGGGTCATGATGGGGAACTCTTTATCAATGACCAAAAGATAAGTTATGTGAGTGCTGAGGGTGCTGTCGTGGTGGATTTATCCCCTGGGACACACAAGATCTATTGGGATATGTATGCAGAATCTCAAAGGGATAAAGACTTCTTCGTGCCTTACCCCTATGAACTGACAGTTAAGGCTGGAGATATAGTTTATCTAGAATGTAACGCTAAGTATGTATCAAGTACTGGTGCCGATATAGCTGGAATACTAGGAGAGGCAATTGGTGGGGCCCTAGGTGGTAAACCTACGCACGTTGCAAACTACTTTGAAGAAGAACCTGTTGAAGGGCCTAAGTTCCTTAAAGAGATGACTATAGTTGACTACCAAGACCTATCAGGTCTATAAGCTGAGGAGTGTTGATTTGTATCCCCTAGGCAGAGCTATAGCACCACACTGACCCGAACTGATCAGGGGGTACTCAGGCACTCTTGAGGCTTGACTCTGGAGTCAGGGGGGGCCTGACAGTGTCTCAATAGGTTGCTATTGGCTCAGCACATGCCTAGAGACTCTGTGATAAACTAATTAAGTGGCTTAGTGACTCACAAGGACACAAGATCACTAGGAGTCTCTAAGATTCTTAGATAAACTTGCTTATGGACTCGTGAGAGCTATAAGAGTCTTTAGTAAATATGTATTTAAGAGTCTTTAAGATCTCTTAGCTGACCCTACTAAGAGTCTCGTAAGAGCCATAATAGTCTCGTGCCATTAGGTATCTTAAGTAAATATATAGCTAAAGGAGTCTTATGGAAACACTAGACACACAAGATCTCTTAGCGTCTCTAAGATTTCTTAGCTAATTTACTAAGAGTCTCGTGAGGCTCCAAGAGTCTTGCGTTTGAGCTTGTGTGTCTATAAGCTTACTTAAGTAAAATTAATACTTAAGAGGCTATAAGGCTAGTGATAGTCAAAAGAGCCTAAGGTATCTATAATAGTATTATTTTAGCACAGTATGTTTTTACTCTACTTACACTAGTAATCCCTTGGGGGGAGTGTCCCTAACATCCTGTATTTTATGGTGATTTTCTATGTTTTAGAACAGGATTTGTTCTAGGTTGTATTTGGCTGCTTAGGTTGTCCCATCTAGCCAGTCTGTCAGCAACTCTCTCATTCTCTCAGATGGCAGGTAGATCGTTATTTCTTCTTCGATACGAATAGCTGATCTCCAGACCCATTGTACAAGAGTTGATAAAGCTATCCTGTCCATGTTCATGGTGATTCCATGGCTGTTAAAGAATTGAGTAATTGTAACTTTGGGGAATACATTGAGCAAGAAGGCTAGGTAGTGTCTATCTTTATATTCGTTTGTTGCTCTTGTTGTATATGCCAACCAAGTATTAGTTCTCGCAGGATCAAAGCATCTTTGGCTAATCTTCAATCTGATTTCCCCCTTCCCCTTGTACTTACCTGTCTTATCCTCCTCCCCCTTGGGGCAAGTCCATAAAATGTCAGATCCCTTCACTTTCATTCTATTCTTAAAGAAGTTCTGTGTGTTATTGCTGAGTTGATCAAGGTTCTTCTTACGTGTTGGCCCAGTAGCTTTGAACCAAGTGTGTGATAGAGGTTGCCCTTCTGTGGACTGTTTTTTCCCAATAGCATTGAGCTTCTTGTTGTCATCTATCGTGATCAATGGCTTGAACGTAGACCCTGAGTATCTGAGGTTATGTGGAAGTAGCTTGTGTCCTCTGTTATCTCTTTGCAGTTCCACATGGTCAAACTTCAGACTATGTAGTTGTAGCCAGCAGTTAGTTTCTGAACCTTCAAACAGGTATGTCAGGATTTTAACGTCCATGAATACTTGCATCTTCTCAGGGGGCATTACGAATACCACTGTAGCTTTATTTATTCGGAACACATGCTCTCCGTGAGCAGCAGCAAGGAACTTCTCATGGATTCCCTCGTAAAAGAGTCCGTTGTCAGTACATCTAGTAATGCTGAGTATTCCAGAGCAATCCGGACACGGATTCCACGTGAAAGCGGACACTGATTCCATTCCATTCCGGACACCCATTCCATTTGAATCCGGACAGTGATTCCAGAGGAAACCGGACAGCAGATTAGTAAGTAAAGCGACGCATAGAATAAGCTGGTAGAAAAAGTCTTTTTGAACCTGAAATTCAAGGAGGCTGATCATGCCACGAAAGAGGTTATCTATGCGAAACATACGAGAGATATTGCGTCTCAAACATACCCACGACTGCAGTATACGTGATATCAGTAACAGTTGTGGAGTCGGTAGGAGCACGGTGAGTGATTATTTGCATCGTGCCAAGGCAGCAGGTTTAGGATGGCCACTGCCTGTAGAGTTAAGTGATACGGCCCTGGAACAGCTCCTATTCCCCTCCGCATCAAAACCAGTCATTGGGACACGGTTTATCCCTGACTTCCAGAAAGTTCATAAAGAGCTGCAATCCCGGAAACACGTCACTCTCAATCTACTGTGGCAGGAATACAAAGAACAGAACCCTGATGGCTACCAGTACAGCTGGTTCTGTCACAATTACCGGGCCTGGACAGGTCGCCTTGATGTTGTCATGCGTCATGAACACAGGGCAGGAGAGAAATTGTTCGTTGACTATGCCGGCCAGACAGTTGAACTAATTGATCAAAAAACCGGTGAAATCCACAACACACAGATCTTTATTGCTGTTATGGGAGCCAGTAACCACACCTATGCAGAGGCCACGTTGAGCCAGAAGGTTGAAGATTGGGTCGGTTCTCACGTCCGGGCATTTGCCTTCTTCGGTGGAGTGCCTGAAGTGGTAGTACCTGACAACCTGAAAAGTGGGGTCACCAAGGCATGCCTGTACGAACCTGATATCAATCCCACCTACAATGACTTGGCCAGACATTATAAAACCGTGATTATTCCAGCCCGGGTAAGAAAGCCTCGAGATAAAGCAAAAGCAGAAGCCGGAGTACTGCTGGTGGAGCGCTGGATACTTGCCAGGCTCCGCAATCATAGCTTCTTTAGCCTTGCCGATCTCAACCGGGAGATTGGAAAACTCCTACAGATCCTGAACCAAAAACCTTTCCAGAAGCTCTCCGGCAGCCGTCAGAGCTGGTTCGAAGAAATAGACAAACCTGCCTTGAAGCAACTGCCATCAGTACCCTACGAGCTTGCCTACTGGAAAAAAGCCACAGTTCATCTTGATTATCATGTGGAGGTAAAAGGGTATTACTATTCCGTTCCTTACACTTTAGTCAAAAAGAAACTCGATATTCGCTATACCCAAATGACGGTGGAATGCTTTTACCGCGGTAAGCGTGTGGCGAGTCACCTGAGAAAAGCTCTAAACGGTCGTCACTCAACAATTAAAGAGCACATGCCCCTTAATCACCAGAAGTACCTGGAGTGGACACCAGATCGTTTTAAGCGTTGGGCTGCAAAGATCGGCAAAGAAACTCTTCTATTAACTGAGCTCATCCTGTTAAAAAAGCCACATCCACAACAGGCCTATCGAACACTGCTTGGGATTCTCAGACTTGGGAAGGCGTACGGAGACAGTCGCCTCGAGGCAGCCTGCAGCCGTGCTATCTATATCAATAGTCTCTCTTATAAAAGCATAGAATCAATTCTTAAGAATGGGCTCGACCAGAAACCGTTACCCGAAAAAAGCCAGAGTAAAGCCTCGGTAAAACATGAAAATATCCGTGGTGCTAGTTACTTTCAATCTACCACCCATTAAAGGAGATAATTATGCTACTTCATCCAACACTTGAAAAACTGACCACAATGCGTTTCTCCGGTATGGCAGATGCACTGGAGAGCCAAATGCAAATGGATGGCCTTGATGATATGGGCTTTGAAGAACGTTTAGGACTATTGCTTGATCACGAACAGGCTGTGCGTGAAACCAGAAGAATGAAAACTAGGCTACGCAAGGCAAAACTTCGGCAAAATGGCTCCGTTGAAGACATTGACTTCCGCCATCCCAGAGGCCTGGACAGATCACTTGTACTCAGGCTTGCTGATTGCCAGTGGATTAAAGACCACAACAATCTGATCATTACCGGTCCCACAGGAGTGGGAAAGTCCTTCCTTGCCTGTGCCTTTGCAGAAAAAGCATGTCGTGATGGGTTCAGTGCTCTGTACCTCCGCATGTCTAAACTCTTTGAAAATCTAAGTCTTGCGAAAGGTGATGGCCGTTATCTGAAACTGCTGACAGGCTTTGCAAAGACTGATTTACTTATTCTTGACGATTATGGACTGATGGCATTGAACCAGGAGCAACGACATGATTTCCTGGAGATACTTGAAGACCGCCACAACCTCAAATCAACCCTTGTTACCAGTCAATTGCCAATTGAACATTGGCATGAACAGATCGGTGATCCCACGATGGCTGATGCCATACTTGATCGGCTTGTTCATAGCGCACATAAAATTAAACTTACAGGAGAATCGATGAGAAAAAAGACAGCAAACTTGACATGAAAGACAGTAACAAAGTAAAGACAAAATAACAGCGTCGCTACGCTCCGACACTCGTGTCCGGAATCACTGGACTGGGTGTCCGCTTTCCCGTGGACTGACTGTCCGGTTTCGACTGGACTGGGTGTCCGGATTCAGTGGAATACGCAAATGCTTAGGCCGTTAATATTCGTTGGCTCAGTCTCAATATAATGCTTATCTTCCAGCATCTTAAAGTCATCTTGCGAGATACCTTTTTCCTCAACCAGTGTGATAGTCTCGTCAATGATCAGTGAGTAATCCCTTTGACTCTTAATCATATCAAAGCCTTCTGTGTCCAACATGGTAAAGAGCTTGTGAGTGGTTATGATTGTCTTACCTTGGTAAATTGCTTCCTTGAGACGCTTGGTCTTACTAACGCTCTCATCTTCATCAAGAGCAACAATGTCAGGAACAGTAAGAGCATCCCTGAATCTCTTTACTTCTGGTAGGTATGGGGTGAGTATAATATACTTCTTCTTAGGATTGGCATTGACCTCATTGATAAGCCAAGTACTTTTGCCTGTACCCATAACTGCATCTACAACGGTAATTAGATTATCACTGCTCATATGTATGCCTTTATTGTTGACTCTGGAGTCACTTGACCCTGGGGGGCTCTTGGTTGCTCTCTTTAGTGTTTGATTCTTGGAATTCAACTGATAACCCATGTAACTCCATGCATCTGTTGAAATCATCTTTCTTAATGTTTTTCCCACCAACCTTCTTGACAAAGTTCATGATGAGTCGTGTTCGCATGCTGCGATAGTTCTCCCAGTCTCTACGCAAACAGTTCAACTTATCCTTGAGCAAGTTAAGGTCTAAGGTCTAAGGTATGAGGTACTATGTCTTCAAAGATTTCTTTTTGTATCTTGCTGCTCTCTTCCGAAGAAAGACCTTGGTGTTTTCCGAATCTGTCAGCCATCCAGTGAATCTGATTTGGATCTTCTTTAGCTAATAGACGCTCAAGGTGTTCGATAGCGTTATCGATGTCATGCATTGCGTTCTCTCCTGCTCTAATGTCACTAAGTAGTCTGTAAACAACAAAGGCCCTCCTGCATGAGTGCAAGTGCATATTCCAGAGCAATCCGGCCACTGATTCCAGACGATTCCGGCCGGTGATTCCATTTCATTCCGGCCACCCATTCCATTCGATTCCGGCCACCGGTTTTGGAGAGTAGCGACGCATAGAAACAA
>Ga0208901_1000526_pt1 | contig 17421 bp, 7 predicted proteins | sample AntAceMetag02UKF_FD_184764 | JGI IMG/M metagenome (GOLD analysis project Ga0208901, IMG submission 184764) | Saline lake microbial communities from Ace Lake, Antarctica - Antarctic Ace Lake Metagenome 02UKF (SPAdes) (version 2) | ecosystem: Environmental > Aquatic > Non-marine Saline and Alkaline...
GTAAGAATGTTTGATTTTGATTATATTCTTTAAACATTGTTTTTTACTGATTAGTAAATGATTGTTTATACTTTACTAAAAAAAACATCTAAATCCATGCGGATTTAGATGTTTTTGGGACAGCCTCCTAAGTCGACCTTTTTCTATAATTTTACATTTTACATTGACTAAACGAAGAAGAAAAACATACAAATTTCTTAATCATTTTGAAGAGCATCTCCTAACTCTTTATAATCTTCCATTTTCACTTCTTTCATTTTCTTGATATCTTCTACTGCAACATCAAAGATTTTTTGTTGTTCTTCAGCTTCTAATTTCACAGTTTCTCTATATGTATCTATAGTATCAAAATGTTCTTTCAATTTTTCTACATTAGCTACGAATACTTTTGTATCCAATATAGGATTAGAAGTCATTTCTTCTGTTTTTTTACTTGAGTCTATAGCTCTATCTGTAAGTTCTGTAGACATATTATCTATAGTATCTCACATTACTTCTATAGATTTCAAAGAAGCATCTATAGCTTTTTGAGAACTTATTTCTATAATAGCTGTAGATAATAAAGTCTTGAATATAGGTCTAGATGAGTTCATAGCTAGAACTAATTTGATAGCAGCATCTAATCTAATAAGCAATCTCTTTCTAGCTAATTCTAGATTTCATAACAATGTAGCCAAGTTCTTCATAAAGAAATCTACATTACTTACGAACATCTTGTATTTTTCTCTTTCTGGTCCTTCTACTGTAGTCTCTAATCTTTCTCTAAATTCTTCCAGTTTAGTATTTACATATTCTTTGTAAGCTTCAATCTTTCCTAAATTTTCTTCCAATCCATCTAAAAATTCTTTTTGCATATCAATAGATTTATTCAAACTAGAATATGCAGTATCAAAACCTGAAAATATAGTATCTATTTTACCAGATACATCCTTTAGATTGAATGCCATATCATCCCATTTTTCATCTAGATAGTTAGCTATATTACCTACTCATGGTACAGCTTTGAAGAATTTCATCATCATTCAATCATTGTCTATAATATCTTTGTATACACTTTGAACTCCTTTGTTCATTTCTGCTAGTTCTTTAGAAACATCCATTACTGGATCGTTTGCTATAACTTTTGTAGTTTTTGCAAGGATAGAATCTAAAGGATAAGTGATTTTTTCTCATAAACCTCTAAAATCATTAGCTTCTGCAAAAGTAGCTTCTATATTCTGGATTTCAGCAGAATCTAACTCTTTAGCTACAACACCACCATCATACATTTTTGATTTTGCTATAACTTGAATACTTTCTAATTGAGCATCTAACTTTGTTTCTTCTGTCATAATAATTTTAGTTATAATTTAAAATAAATGATAGTTTTAAGTATAGGAAAAACATGACTGATTTCAATAGTTTATTTTATGAAATAGATACTAACTTTATTCTACTACTCTATCTATTATATTTTTGCCTTCTTCCAAAAGTTTATTTATTTCTTCTGCCTCTTTTTTTCTAATTTCTTCTACTTCTTTCAACTTTTCCATACATATATCATATGCTTTTTGTGAAATTAATGGTTTATGTTCTATTTTTCAAGACATTATCTTCGTCATTATATCTTTATCTTCATTTATAGAAATATATTTTCATGTCTTTTTGTCATATCCATACCAATAGTATGAATTTATTTCTTCTATTGTTACATCATCATTTACTCTAGCAAATTTGGGGTCTCATATTTGCTCTAAAACAATTTTTTCTAGTAGTTTCACAGATTTCCAAAAGAATCTTTCATTAGTTTCTGCTATTATTTTTTCTCTTTCTTCTCCTTCTATATTTTTAGCTTTTATTTTTTCTAAAGTTTCTTTGTCTGTAAGTTGTCATTGTTGGTAAAATTTTATTAGGTCTCTTGTTCTTATAGCTCAAGAGTGGGACCATATAACTATTTCCTCTGATTGAACAAAAAAATATGCATTTTTATTAGACAATAAAACTCATCTAGTTGGACTTATAGCATAAGAGTTTTTTTCTTTCGATTTTAATATTGTAGATTTAATTTCTAATCTATCCTCTGCAAAACTTATATATTTCCAAGCTTCAAAATATTCTAAACTATATTTACCTATCTTTTCTCATAATTTTGGCTTATAAGTAAACAATCATTCTAAATCTATAGATTTGATTCTATACATTTCATTTTCTCCTTTTTTATTCTTTTTTTCCCAATATCAAGATTCTATCTGTGCTCACTGAAAATTTGGTATTTCTCTTATAGATTTCAAATTAAAAAATACTTTTCATTTTTTATCACAAAAATACCAAACATTTTTTGTTTTATTATTGCCTACAATAAAAATATTAGTAGCTATTTTTTTGACAAAAGCTTCTCATTTTATTACAAATTTTTCTTTAAGAAGATCTTGCAAAATTTTATCTTCTTGTTGATTTTTTAAATGCTCTATAATTTCTACCATAGAAATATTATTTATAATAAAATTAATTAATCCTTTTTCTTATTTTCCTTTCAATGAGTTTTCTCGGTAAATTCATCCTTCACACTATCCCTTATCTCCCTCACATACAAATCCATAACCCTCTCCATAAAACTAGCTTCTCCATATGAATCATCAAATTTTTCCTTTCTCACTCTCTTTTCCAACGCCTCTACAAACTCCTTTGTCAATCTTTTTACTATATCTCACTCTTGTCTCATCCTTTCCAATACTACTACACTTTCTCATTCCAAACTTCCTTTTATATTCTCTATCTCTTCTTCTATCGTTTTTCTTACTTCTTGTTCTATCTCTCCTTTATCTCATAATTCTTTGAACCTTTCTAAAAGTTTTGTAAATCTTTCCGTTATTCCATCTTCCAGTCTTGTTTCCAATTCAAATCATTTCATCATCTCTTCTAGTTTGAGTGGTTCCATTCCTAACTTTTTTGCTCTCATATCTATTTCCCAATTACTATTTTCTTTTATTGGGGAATCTGATTTTTTTACTTCTTTTTTTAATGATTGTTCTTCTCCCTCTTTCATTTCTTTTTCTCACTTCAGTCTTCCTCTTATTTCTATCTCCACTCCATCTACTATAACTTTTTTATCTTTTATCTCTACTACTATATTACTTTTTTTCTCTTTATTTGCAAATATTGGTTTTTTTCATATTTCTCATACTTTTCATATATTTTCTGCTCACCTTAATCCTATTACTAATGGGATTATAAATTCTAATTCTTTTTGTAAAAATTTTATTATCTCTTCTTTGTTTTTTGGTAGATCCTCTTGGAATATCGCTTTTACTGTAATGTCTGTTCCTAATAATGCTGTTGTATCTAATGTTATATTCATTCATTTTCTTCCTACCTCTCATACTATTTTATCTAAATTAGGTAGATTTATTACTTCTTTTGTCTTTATTTTATCTAAGTGTTTCCACATACTTGACAGAGGTAAACTTCTTAAAATTCATAGAAAAATTGTTATTCTTGCCCAGTCTGTTATATTTAGTTGTTGCATTTCTTCTTGAAAATTTTCTTTGCCTTTATAGTATGCTAAACTATTTCATAGCTCATATATTCAATAAAATGCTAATCATTCTGCTCATAATATATAGCTTTGTGTCGCTAATTGTTTCGCTGTCATTTTTGCTGTAGTTTCTATTCATTTACTCATAAATGCTCTCATTCAGATTTGTCCGATTCCTGATATATACATCAAAGCTATTTGTGTTCCTATAAATTCACTTTTATCTACTATATTATTATAAGCTTTATCTCATATTTTATTTCCTATCCCTTCTATTTCTGTATAAATTTTTAGTAAATCATTGTTTTCTCTTAGTTTACTTACTTCTTTTCTATTTCTTTCTAACTGCCAATTTATTATGTGACTTTCTGCTATCTTATACACTTCTTCTCTATATATTTCATTTAATGTTTCTAATAAATTATTCTTGATTTTCTCTTGTAATTCTGGATTATTCCATTTTTTTCTCTCTTCCTCACTCTCTTCTTTATTTTCTATCTTGTTTATATATTTTTCTATTTCTCCTAATATCTTTTCTCGATTTTGTTTTATTTTCTCTTCCATATTAAATTCTTCTTTATATTCTTTTATCTCCTTGTAAATTTCTCTCGTTTCTTTTCTAGGTAGAAAAACACCAAACTCTCTCATTATTTGGTATAAGTCTTCTTCTTTATTTGTATTTTCTTCTAATTTCTTTTTCTTTGTTTCTTCTGTTCTTATTTCTTCTAATATCTGGAAATATATATCTATTGTTTTTTGTTGTCTTAATTCTTTATTCTCTAATATATGTTCTGCAAGATTTCTTTGTATTGATTTCCCACTGTTGTATTTATGTTTATCATCATCTAATCATTCATTCTCTCTTATTAATTCAAATATTTTTATTTTTGTTTCTAATATATTATCTCCATTTCCTAAGTTTGTTATCAATTTTCTAATCTCTTCATACCTTTGATTTGCTTCTTCTGGACTTTGAAAAAAGTGATCTAATCTTCCTGTTTGTGCTATATCCTCTTCTGATACAAATATTTGATTTACTAACTCTTCTATATTTACGGTTTGTAACCCTAATAATGTTGTATCTTCCAGAATCAATTTTATTTCTGATAATTTTTCTTTTATTGTTTTTATTTGTTCTTCATATCTTTCATCTTTTTGAGAAAAAGTTTTATATTTTATATCCGATAATATACTAGATAGATATGATTGATATACTACAGCCACTTCTTTCATTAGCTCTAATTGTCTTCTATTTTGATTTAGTTTATCAAGTTTCTCTTGTATTTCTGGTGGTGTTTGAATGTTTTCTAGGTTTATCATTATTCTTTCTTTATCTGATTCTAATCAATTTTCTATATCTTTAAGTTCTTCTTGCTCCTGTTCTTGTAATTTTCTTTCTTGTTCTTTTAGTTTATTTAAACTTTTATTTACTTTTTGATATGATTGTAACTTATTTTCAGTTTTATTAGAAAAACTAGCTTCTTGGTTATCTATGCTAGTTTTTCTAACGCTCTCTGTCATATATATTTTTATATTACTAAATTAATTTTAGTATAGAGATTATATAAGTATTTGTCAAGTTGTTTTAAGTAGTAACTTGAAGAAGATTAATTAATATCTTCTCTCAAAAAATCAATAAACTTCTTAGTTCCTCAAATTCTTCTCTACTCATTATTTTATCTCAGTGTGTGTTTTCATTTCTATATTTCAATCTCAAAAGAGCTATAAAATTAGGTAAATCCTTATAAAATTTAGAATCTATTTTATCAAATTCCTTATTTTTCTCACATCCCAATCTACATCATTATCTTCTAGAGATTCTATTATTACTTTATTCCCTTCAAATCTTGCTTTTATATACTTCCCATCTACTCACATACTTTTTCTCCAAGCTTATGCCATAATTATCTGCCAGTTTCATGTAGGTTTAAGGATATCTTTTCTAAGAAGAATTAAATTAGTTAATTTATTAAATTAATTTTATAATAATGATTATATTGAAAATTTCAGGAGTTTTGAAGTTTAATTTTCTTAAAAAACAATATTGGAAAAAAGTATAATATTTAGAACAGATTAAAATTGGCTAATTTTTAAAATTTGTTCTTGAAATGTCTCTCAAAAACTTTCTTCAATATCTTTATTATAAAAAGGTAATCATATTAATTTATATTCCTCAAATTCTAATTCCATAATTTGAGATTTATCAGCTATTTGAACAAGAAATTCATTTTTCCAAGCTTCTTTTGATTTATCAAAAAATCAATCTTTATCTTTAAATTGATTTCATTTAGGCTCTATAAATATTTGATAATTTAGTTGTTTATTTGTTTTCTTATCTTTCATGAATAAAACAAAATCAGGCTCAAATTTAGCACCACTATCAAATGAATATATTGCAAAATGTCTTTCATTTCTTACTAAATAAATATTATCATATAATTCTTGTAATTTTGAAAATTGTAAATTAAAATATTTAACCAATTCTTTCTCTTCACTTGTTCCAAAATTATCTTTAAAAGCAAACCAGTCTTTATCAGAAATTAAATCTCTCATTCCATTAGCTTTCTCACTTCATATTTGTAATGATAATATTTTATTATCAAATATTTTACTTATAGGTTTCGAAGTAAACTCAGTTGTTCCTAAATATTCCTTTTTCTTTTCTTTTATTTCTATTTCTATTTTTTTCAAGACTTTATTTAAAACTTCTAATTGTTGTATATTATTCAAGTTATCTAATACGTCATTTGTAGCTTCTATATTTATTTTTACATCTCACAAATAATTATTTTTTTCAAGAAAGTCTTTAATACTCTTTAATTTTGGAAAAAAAAGTTGTAAATTACTAAATTTATAAAATTTATTTGTAGCTATTGCTTTAAATTTAATATTTTTCTCAAATTTCCTAAAATAAAACTCTTTAAAAGTTTTTTTAATAAAATTGTTGTTATTATTAAATAATTTTCACTCTTTAGAGTGTCAGGAAAATAATTTTACATCAAAAATCTTTGATGAAATTCCTACTTTTTGAAGACTATTTACTCATTTGTTTTTATTCTTTATTCTTTTATTTATATAAATTAATCAATTTTTATAAAAATCTGTTTTTATAAAGCTATCTTTTAATTTTAATTCTTTCTCTACAGTATTATCATCTATCATTCATTCATTTTTTAATGCTTGTTTTATTTCATCTATATATTGAACATTATAAACTGAATGATAATAGAAAGTTTCTAATATTTTCAAATCATTATTTTTTCCATCAAATTTTCTTTTAAATTTATTTTCTCATTCTAAGTAAAAAGGAAAATATCTAGCTCATCTTCAAATAAGTTGTGCTTCTGCTACTGTTCATTTTCAAGGTTTTATTATTCAATTTTTATATGAACTATCTCTATTGTCATATAATCTTACAATATCAAATAAATTTAACACATCCCAACCTTCATTTAATTTAGCTACTGCAAAAATAGCTCTAATAGGATTGTTTTTATCTTCTAAAGTATTTAATCTAATACTAACTAGATCACTTTTATTGTTTGCTGAAATAGTTTTTTCTTCACTAAAATCTTCTTTTAATTCTTTTACTAAAAGATCTAAACTAATACTTTCTTTTTCAAAAAAATCAAAAGCTTTTTTTATAATATCTATATCAGTATTATTTTTTAATTTTGCTAAATCTCTATTTTTTAATTTTTTAATTAACTTATTAAAGTTAACTAAATTGTTCTCACTTTCAGCAATAGTTTTTTGTGCTTTAAATAATATAACAGGTTTACAAAAAATATTATTTTTAAGAGCCACTTTTAATCTATATTGGCTTAAAATCAAAGCTTGTAATATTCTGTCTTTTTCTTCTAATTCAGATGAAATAATATCTACTTCTTTAGAATATCAATCAAGTCTAAATTGTTTTAAATCATATTTATATATGATTTTATCAGCATATTTTATAGTAATATTCTTATTGTTAGGGTCAAGAGTTGCTGTAAATTCTAAGAGTAAATTGTCTTTATTAGATTTTAGTATTTTCATAACTGTATATTCCCAAGAATTTTTTTCTTCTTGTTCAGTTTTATTCAATTTACCAGATTTTGTCAAACTATTTATATGATGAGATTCATCAGAAAGAATAACTATCTTTTTATCTTCAAAATCTTCATAACTTAGATTGTTTTCTTTTGTACTATTCAGATCCATATGAAGTCCTTGAATAGTAGTGAATTTAATATTTATATTATCATTATTTACAGTAGAAAAATTACTTACTTTTTGAATGCTGACTTCTTTTTCTTCCAAAACTATTTTATCACTAAATAAATATTTACTTGATGTAGAATTACAAAAATTATCTTTAGTTTTATCAATAATATTAGTAGAATTTACAAAAAATAAAAAATTTCTATAACCTCTATTATATAATTCTAAAATCAATCCAGCCATTACAAAAGTTTTACCACTTCAAGTTGCCATATTATAAAGCAAATTTATAGGTAGAGTTTTATTAGGATTTTTCTCTAAATGATGATTAAATCTAACAAAAGATTCTTTTTGATATTCTCTAATTTTAAAATTAGGATTTAGATTATTTGAAATATATAATGGAATAGAATTATCTAACATTCCCATATTTTTTAGCACATCATATTGCTCATACAACATTTGTTCCATAAGAATTTTAGATTAATTATAAAAATCATTATTTAGTTTTTTATCCTCCTCATTTACATTATTTTCTTCATCATTTATTTCAGAAAAATTTAAAAATAACTGATTTTTATCAAGTAATTCAAGTAAAAATTGTTTTTGTTCTTCTAAATTTAATTTTTCAAAATCTTTAATATTCTCATTTATACTACTAACTTTTATTTTATAATTTATAAACCCACTTTCTTCCATATTTTCTAATATTTTCTTTAATTCATCACTAGTTTTAGCTTTTTCAATTTCATCAAGAATTTTATTATTTTTCTTAGCAATTTCTATATAAACAAAATCTCATCAACCTTTCCATTCCAGATTTTTGCTAATTCCACCTTGTTCTCATTCAATAACTTTTTTCATTCTCTCTTTTGAAATAGTCTCAACATAATCCATCTGCTCCACTCAAATATACTGTCTTCACATCTTATGAGCTACTGCAGAAGTTGTTCAACTTCATAAGTGATAATCAAGAACTATATCTCAAGTTTTTGTAAATAAGTCAATTAAAAAAAACAATAAACTTTCAGGCTTTTTTCAATTCCTAAAACTTATTCCTCAATCTTCAGCTACTATATTATAATCTCTTTCAAAATCATAAAAATTTGAGTATGGCTTAATTGTAACTTGAGATGAAGTTGGTTTTCATTGAAAATAAGTACCATTTTTATTTCAATTTTTTGGTAAATGAAAATATCTATAATTATATATATCATCTCACATATTTGGTACTTTAAATAATGTTAGCGGAGGATATTTATTCCTTAATTTTTCTATATATTTAACATAAAATCTTCAGCTACTATTTTTTTCCTTAATTGATCACCTAATACTTATAGTTTTTAAATTTTTAGAATTTGATAAAATCTTATTTTTTTTATATTTATTAGGAGTAAATATTTCAACATTTTTTTCTCAACATTTAATAAAATCTGGTTTTCCCATTAATTCAATTTGATATACATATTCATCATCTTTTTTTATTTCTTGTTTTTTTGGGAATTTATAATTAATATTTTTACTATAAAATAGTATATATTCTATAATGTCATTAATTTCTTTATCTCATGTTAATATTCTATCAGGATGCCTTACTTTAATATGAAATGTACATTTATAATTTTTTTTATCGTATATTTCATCCATAAGAACTTTTAAATATGGATATTCATGAAAACTACATTGAACTGCTATAACTCAATCAGAATTTAGTATTTTTTTTGCTATATCTAATCTATTTTTTATAAAAGTAAGCCATGATGAATGATTAAATCTATCATTATATCAAAAACTATCACTTCATGTATTATACGGTGGATCTATATAAATTAGCTTTATTTTCCCTGCAAATTTCTTTTTTAGAGAATGTAGTGCTAGTAAATTATTTCATTTAATTAACAAATTATCTTTTATATTTCAATCACTATCTTTTTTAAATTCTTTTAATTCACTTTCTCAATTTTTATCAATTTTCTTAAAATTAGTAAAAGCCTTTCTATCAAGTAAAACATCAATTTCATCTCTTGCTAAAATTTCATTATAAAAAATTTCATCTCTTTTACTATCCTCTTTATCTTGTCATCAGGCAAGAATACAATCTTTATAAGGCCAATTTAAAACTACATCATTATTATTTAAAAGATAATCTTTATTATCTACTAATCATATTTTATTTTTGAAACTTGTGAAACTATCAGGTAAAAATTCTTTATTATTTACAAATTTTACAAATTTTTCATTATCAAAAATTAAAACTCAACCAATATCTTTAAAAAAGATTTCTTTAATTTTTTTATCTGTTAATAAAAGTTTTATTAAATCAGCATCAAGTTTAAAAGCTAATTCCTGAACTTTAGCCTTAGATAATTCTCACTCTATTACAAGTCTAGTATCCTGTTTCAATAAATCAATAAGACTGATTAATAAATTTTTCATCATTATAATCAAAAGATAAATAATAAATTCTATACTATTTATCATCTTTTTTTACATATAAAAAAAAGACGACTTACATTCCTGAGTCGCCAAACTACAACACATCACTATCTAAGCAAGATAAAGACGGCAGAACGTAAGCCGTCTTTTTGTTCTTACTTAGATAACAAAAAATTGTAACATTTTTTGATATTATTAATAGTTTATTGTAGTTTGGCAAGTATTATAATATATTTTATACTTCATAAATCAAGTGATTTAAAAACAAAAAAAAAGACAATTCCTATATTGAACAAGGAATTATCTTTTTTTCATAATTAATCTTATCTTTTTTAAAAGATTACTAAATTAAGTAAGTATAGTCTATTTATTATTCCCTAACCACAAACTCCATTCCATTAGTCCTACCAAACACCTCTGGGTTATAAAATTCTGACACCCTAGTAGGTCTTACATTGTAAATTCCACTATGAGTAAGTCTTATCACATAATCTTCTGTATGCACCCCTGTATACAAAGTATCTGCATATCAGAAATACCTATCAGTTCTATACTCCACTTTAGAAAATAAACTATACTGTGAGTCTATTATGTCTCTAACAGATGCCGACTCTGTAGCTAAATTTACATTCACTAATTGACTACCTGCAGGTATATATCATTCAAATGCAACCTTATCTCTAGTTTCAGAAGTAATAATCTCATTATGAACTATCAATAAATCTCATACATTACCACTTGTTACTGACTTCATATATTCTATCACATCTTTTGTGTATTTTAAATCATCGTATTCTATTTCCTCACCTATATATTTTGTCCATTCCTCCTTTTTCAAGGTTGAGATTCTCTTATATTCATTGTAATCATAATATGATTTATTTACTGATATACCTTCATCCATAGCTTTGATATCTATAGAAGGCATATAATAGGACAAATTCATATCATAATATATATTACCTTTTCCAGACTTTTCTACATGGAAAGCATTATTTTCTTCCATAGACGATACATCTACATCATGTGAAAATGTTTCCAATTTATTAGCATCATCAATATCTGATCTTTTTACAACATCCTCGTTTAGTCTAAGTTTCACGGCTAGCGAGATATTATTCAACTCTCCTGAAACCTCAAGATATTTAGTTATAGCTTTGATAACCTGTATATTATCTTGTGTAGATCCGAAACTTCATTCATCTTTCTGAGCTACCAACCACCTAAGCATATTATCCATTATAGGTTCTATATCTTGGAAGTTATCAAGTCATAAGTAAGACACTGCTTCTATAAAATTAGCTGTATTTACTTCTCTACTATAGTAAGAAGTTCTTCCTATATAAGCTCCTCTTGGTGTATACACTAATTCATCATTTATTATTACATTTACCATTTCAATAGCATCTTTTTTCAGTAATTCTTTTATCTCTTGAGATAATCCTTTTAGATTTAGAAGTTTAGCTATTACTTTAATTTTCAAAATAGATATAGATTTATTATTTTCTAGCTTAGAAGAAATCAGACTCCACATAGTATAAGCTTTATAATAATCAGGATTATAATTCAAAATAGAATCTATAACTTTCAATCTAGTTACATCTGAATATTTACAATTATTATATATAGAAACAGTACAGTTTGCTCTTCTATTATCATAAAATTCTAGTTCTAAATACTTACTTGCTTTAGAAAGCATAGTTTCTTCCATAGTATAACCTAAATCATATATTTCAGATAAAGATGATAATATATAAGTTGTAAGATTAAGATTTGAGTAATTAGAATAACCATCATACCAATATGCAAAACCTCCGTCTATCATCTGATAACTTCCTATCCCAGCTAAGTATTCTTTGATAGTCGCATCAACTGATTTTTCTTTATATCATTCTAATTCTCCAGCCCGATATGATACATATTTGCTAGTTAAGTCAAACTCTTTGCCTACACTTTCGTATAATTTTTTGATAAATATATTTGGCATAATGGCAGAAGTTTTTTGTTCTGAACATCCATATGGAAATCTATTCAAAAAGTCTATACCATCCAATATAGAAACTAATAATGTAGCAGAATAATTTATAGTCAATTTTCCTCTCTCTCTATCTATACCCTCCAAATCTATTTTTTCTTCTACAGCTAAGTCTTTTACTTTACCGGTTGTAGAAACATATTCTGGAGTTACATTTTCTTTGATTTGGATATATTTTTCTATCTCATCTACAAATTTTCCATTCAAAGATTCTGCCTTAATATTTACTTTCAATACTTCTAGATTTACATTATTTACAGTTATATGGAAAGGAACTGTCTTTTGACTATCAGAGTCTATTATCAATGTTTGGACATTATCTTTAATTTCTACTCATTCAGCTTCCAAAGTTATTTTGAATTCTCTATCTGCTCCACTTTTATTAAATATAACAGGAGAGAATACCGCCTCATCATATATAGATAAAAATGCTGGTAGATTATCATTTACCATAAGTTCTTTATTTACTATTACAGAATCATAAGCAACTCACAGTTTATTATCATCTGCTGTATTTACTAGTACTTCTATAGCCCAAGTTGTCAAATTGTCTGGTAATTTTTCAGTATTTATTGTAAACTGACCATTAGCATCAGTAGTAAAATTAGCTTTCCAGTAAGCAGTATCTTTGAATTCTCACCTTTTTTGAACACTACTTCATTTTTCAGATTCTCATCCACCACCTCACTTTTCCCCGTCAGTAAGGTCCTTTACTTCCAAGACCTTTACCAAACGTCTCAAGGATGTGTAAGTAGTCACCCCTAGATATCTTTTCATATCATAGAAATAAGCATAAGGATTTTTCTTCGGATTACCCTTCAATGCCAACAAACTTTCATCCACAATAGCGACGGTACCATTAGCCCCTGAAACAGGTTTATTTTCATAGTCAGTTACATTCACAGTAAGATTGATAGTTGCACCTGGCAAATACAATTCTCTATCAGTTTTGATAGCTACATTAAGATTTTTATATTCAGTATTCACCTGAGTTACAGCCAATGCTCTCTTATAAACAGGTAATGGATTACCCTCCTCTTGTCATATCAAGAATGCTTTTACATAGAAATTTGGATAATAATTTTTCTTTATATCCACTGTGATTTTATCTCCAAATGAAATTATATCATGAACAAAATAATCTAATATATCATTATCTCTTTCTATAACTATAAGAGCTTTTCCATTATTCACAGGCGACTTCAACACATATTCTTGCACCTCTCCTACGTTCAATATATGTTTGTCAGATATAAGATCTGTAGTATCATTATTGTTATCATACCATTGAACATAATTTTCTCAACTTATATAAACCACCCTCGATGACTCGAAAGTCTTTCCATTGGAACCTGTATATATAGCTTTGATTTCATATTCTCCAGCTCATTCAGACTTCATATTTTGTTGAATTTCTCATTTTTCATTAGAAGTTAGTTCTATCTCTTTTTCTAGAGTTTCTTTTACTGTATAATCATTATAATAATAACCATCTACTCATTCTTTTTTCACTTCTTGCCACTCTCTTTTGATAAGTTGGAATTTCACTTTTTTATCTTTCAATGGTTCTGCATTATAGTCAAGAACTATAGAGTCTATATCAATTCACTTATCACTATCAGTCCAATACGGAACTTGAAGCCCTACATATCAATCAGTATTGTGTAAAACTATAGAAGTAGCCTTATTTACAGTTTTTTGAGTATCAGGATCTTTTATTTCAAAATTGAAAGTATAAATCTTTTCTCATTTTTTATCTGTAAAATCATATTCTAGAGCATATTTTCATTTTTCATTCATATTGAAAACCTCATAATCATTTTCATACGAATCATCATAACTACAATATCCCCAGTAGATACAATCTATATACCTATATCATTCTCAGAATTGATAATGAGAATAATCTTTTGCATCAAAGAAATAACCTTGAGAAGTAACACTATAGTTTCATTTAGCATTTACCATATTTCCTCCAAAATAATATTGGCTAGTTACATCTATATTTACCTTATTTCATAGGATTATATCTTTTTTATCTGGATTAGCTTCTACTTTGAATACAGGTTTTTCATATTCTTCTATATAGAATACAGCAGAATTATCTATATAATCATTATTTTCTTCAGCTGTAAACTCAAAAGTGAATCTACCTAAAGCAACATCCTCAGGAAGTGTAAACTCTCCATCAAAATTAGAGTTTTTATCTAATGTTATATCCAACTCAGTTACTAAATCATAACTTTGATTATATACTTTCAATTTTCCTTTTTCTATACTAGATTTCCCATATCCATCAAGACCAAACTCTCTCAACAATCCTTTGAAATAAACTGTATCCTTTGGTTTATACAAAGGTCTGTCAGTATATAAATATAGATAATTTTTATCATAGGCCATATCTCCAGAAGTTTGTTTGAAATCATAATTACTCAAAGCATCATAATTTGTATCTATTATACCTATTGCTCCATCTTTTTCAGCTATTATAATCGCAATACTATTATTAGCATCAAGTTCATATATTCATTTATCAGCTTTGAAATTACTGTTTATAATTAATTTATTATATACATATCTATCTGTATCATAGTTATAATCTTTAGAATAAAAACTTAGATTAAGTCATTCTATATTAGTTTTTCCATCTAAACTAGTTGCCATAAGAAGATTCTTGTTTTCAGCTTCTTCCATAGCAAGAACTATAGAACTTCTAACAAAAAGTTTAGTCAAATCTGGCTTTACTTTTCCTTCTTTGAATCACCTTATCATAATAATGTTTTCAGAAAATTTAGACAGCAGAATATCATCTTCTAAATCATATTTGTTATGAGATAAATTCCAATTCATATTCTTTACTGATAAGTCCTTATAGGTAGATCTACTACAAGTTGGGGTATAAGAATAATTATAAATATTACTCAAATATTCTATATAACTATCATTTGTCATTTCGCATACCTGCACATTAAGATTCTCCATGTTCATAGTAACAAAATCTACTACTATAGGTAGATTATCTGGTATAACATTCACAGTATTTGGTAATGATGTAGTAACATATTTATCTTCTAGTTTGATAGGTCATGTAGTGAATGAACTACTATAAACTTCTGGAATATTATTTCCATATATATCTTCTAAACTTCAAGAAAAACTCATTGCATACTCTGTATTTGGATTTAGTTTAGTATAAACTACATATAGATTCTCTCATTTCTTAGCATTAGGACAATATCCTTCATTTATAAGATATGAATCTTTTGAAGAACTAAGTTCTATTGTATCTAATTCTTCTTGTAAATCCCAAGGTAGATATCTATAAGTACTTACATAAGATATTTCTCCTTCTGGAATTGTAGAAATAGAATCTTTTAAATCTCTATTAGAGAGAGAATTATTTGTATATACACAACTTTTACGATATGAAATATTTTGAAAATTAGTTATTTTCATAGTATCAGATGTAGTGTACTCTTTTGTAATATCGTCTGTTAATTTCAAATTTATGATTTTATCTATCTTCAAAGTATATTTTGTATTATATTTAAGAGAAGATTTTAATGTCATTTTTATAGATTCCTTATTATCTTCTTCTTCTTTTTCTTTTCATTCTTCTGTTTCTTCTGTTTCCTCTCCACTTTTTGATTTTTTATTATAAACTAATTCAAAATCTAATTCTTCTCCTTCAGAAGATGAAAATGAAAAATTCTTTTTGTAAAGTCAGATTTCTTCTTCAAAATTTAGACTAAAAGATAAATCATCAATAGCCATATAATCACCTATAAGCGCATTTTCTGTATCTATTACTGCCCCCGTAGAAGAGTATATAGTCCTATAAGCAGATATTCCAGCTAATAAAGATTTACTTTTCAACAAAATATTATAGTCATTTTTCAAAGCAACTGTACCATATTTTGGCATAAATCATTTTGTAATAGATAATTTATAATCAGTATCATATGTAAAATCTTTTCATTTCAATGTAACATAAAAACTTCTTTCAGAGTTTCCAATTGGATTCACAAATACTTCTAAAGTTTCTCCCGATAAAGTGAAATTAATATTTTTTTGAATTTCTTGTACGGTAACAGGAAAATTGAATCCTAAATTCACTCCAGAGGAGACATCAAATCTTAAAGTTCCATCGTATCCATTATAAGGCTTGGTAACTTTTAAATCAGGAGTATTTACAGTCACTCTAGATTCATTGATATCATACATCATAGCATCTACATTCTTCACTTTTATATCATATATAGTAGCTCATTGAAGTCATTTGGTAGGATTGAATTCTACCATACTATTGGTAAGCCACTTACATGTTCCATCTACAGAAGGTTCTAATTCTATAGGACAAGGTAATTTCTTTCTATTGTCTATCTTAGAAAGAGGCACCATAGGTATATTGAAAAACACTCTAATCTTTTGATCCAAAGAAGTCAAATCTCACTCAGGAGTGATTTTCAATACTTTAGCTTTATCTACTGCTCTTACAAGATAATTATATGAAGATTCTAGATTTTTATTTTTCATAGATTTGATATCTGAAGAAAGTGTAATATCATAATCAGTTCATAAATCTAATTCTTCTGAAAGATTGTATCTCAATACATTAGGAGATACTAATTCAAGTTCTCCTTCTACCTCAGGAGAAATAGTAAATACAGAACCTGTAATAGAACTAGGATCCAATTCTGTAGAAAATGTAAATTCCAATTTCTCTGTATCATAAGGTACTTTCTTATAATTCAAATCAAAACTAGCACCCATTACTTGTGGTATACCAGGGTCAGTAATGTTTTTGATTACTTTATTGGCTCCTTGTTTGATACTTGTTATAGTTGGATAATCCTTTGGATTTATCATAGAAAGAAATAACAACAACAAAGTAGATACCGTAAAAAGAGGAAGTAACCAAGTTAAATTACTCCTTTTGAATTTACCCCATTTAGTTTCAAAGTTCTTTGTCATTTTGATAAATTTTATTATTTAAAAAATACTATTAAATTAATAGTATTTTTTTAAATTAATTTATCAAGAGAAAAAACATTATTATTAATTATAATTCAAAATGCACCACTAATCATTATAATGTAAAATACTATTTCAACATTAATAATATTAGCGATGCATAACAATAATAAACAATTCAAACACCTAAATCAAGAGCAAAGAGTAGAAATTTATGGTTTACTCTGTAAATGACTATCTTATCGTAAGATTGCTAAGG
>Ga0208901_1000528_pt1 | contig 17336 bp, 16 predicted proteins | sample AntAceMetag02UKF_FD_184764 | JGI IMG/M metagenome (GOLD analysis project Ga0208901, IMG submission 184764) | Saline lake microbial communities from Ace Lake, Antarctica - Antarctic Ace Lake Metagenome 02UKF (SPAdes) (version 2) | ecosystem: Environmental > Aquatic > Non-marine Saline and...
TAAAAGATAGTTCTTTTAAGGAGGTCGACCGCGAAAAATTATTTATTTGTCAAGAAAAAAACACCTTTGTTTTGAGAAGATTTCATTATTTTAAAACATGCAAAATCCTAACCGGACACTACTGATTTTGAGTATATGTCCTTACGAGGAAAAAATGAAAAGCTTTTTTTAACTAAAGAGAAGAAAAAAGCTGCTACCTAACTATCTGTACACGCTGAACAACCAGCATTGCCACCAGCACAATCGCAATACCAGGAAGCACCTGTGCACCCGGCCAGGTATCGTTAAAAAGAAAATCAAGGGCAAGAACCAGCCCCGGATTAAGGTAGGAGTATGCCATCACTCTAGTGGGGCCAAGAAACAAAATGGAATACTGAGTAAGAAAAAAAGTGACACTTGTCGACAGGATTGCAAGATACGCAATACCACTCCAGACATTGAAGGGAATCTCTGACCATGAGACATCGACCAGCCTAGGTGCCGCCAGAAAAAGCAGCCAGAATGTACCGGTAAGCATAATCCAGAAAGACATCTTCAGCATTGGCTCACCCCGATGAAACAGACTCACAAGAGGACCATAAAGAGCAACGGAAGCACAACCGGCAAGAAATATCAGATCCCCCCGGTTCCAGGAGAATTCTGCAAATAGACCAATATCTCCCTTAAACACAACCCATAACGCTCCCACAACCCCAAGAACCATGGCGGCTAGGCGAGCAGTCCCCAACCTTTCTTTATTTAAAATAATGGCATAAACGCCGGAAAGACCAGGAACAATCGTATAGATAGCGCTGCTGTTTAAAGCCGTTGTGTACCTGAGAGAGAGGAACATGCACCAGAAGAAAAAAACCAGCGTGGCTGAGATTAGGGAATATCTGGCTAGAGCCGCACAGGAGATTGAAAGACCATAACGTGACCAGACAATGGGGGCAAAAACAGTGCTTGCGAGTGCAAAGCGGATCAGAGTGAGTACAACGGGGTCAAGATCAAAACTTATGGCTGCCACCACCGGAAAGGAACCAGAAACAATAACAGCACAGAGGAACATCAGAAGATGGATTCTCATAAAACGCATTTTCCATCTCCCGATGCTCTTAAAAAAAACTATATCACAGTGTCAAAACAGCACACCACCGGTATCAAGACTAAACCGGTACGGACTTCAGTACCCTTTTGAGGAGGGTACAAGGACTCTCTACTTATGCTCTTTACTCTCCTCGAAAAGTTCTTCCTGCTCCTCTTCACCGGTATCGTCGAATAGTGCTTCAGAGTCATCATCAAATACATTTTCGGCCTCATCTTCTGCAAACTCTTCGTCTTCGTCAGCAACCTCGCCGGCGCCAAAAAGACGCACATACAGTACACCGAGTACAACAAAATACATTGGAACAACCCATATCAGTCCTAAACCAAGGGGTATGCTTGCGACCATTGCAATAAGTAGCATCACCAGATACAAGCCAAAAACAGACCACCATTTTTTATGGATTGCTTTCCGGGATGTTTCCAGGGCTTCCCACGGTCCTAATCCCTTATCAAGAATAAGCGGCAGAACTAAAGCATACCCAACGGTAAGGTATATTCCAGGAAGAACAAGAAGGATAAATCCGAGAACAACAAGAATGGCTTGAAGGACTAGAGCTATGGTTATGGTCAAAGTTTTAGAGAAACCCGCAAAAACCATCTTCCAGCTTACCCGCTGTTCAAGGGCACGCCGGACTCCTATAAGCATGATTCCACCTGTCATAAGCATGGAAAGCCAGCTTGAAACAAACTGCAGGGCCGAGTTGACCCCCATTGATATCGTCGGGTCGACGCCCTTGTAAAACAGTTGAAAACCAGCTATTCCGCCAAAACTTATCGTGAGCACAATCAGGTACATAACGGTAAGTCCAGCCCAGATAGCTCCCTTGGCTCCCTTTGTTTTCCGCCATGCCTCTTTTACAAGCTCACCTATGGTAAAATCATCTCCGCTTTCAAAAGCCTCTTCACTTTCCATAACTACTTCAGAATTCGTATCCGTAGCGGCAGCCACACCCATACCATCGTCACTGAGCACTTCAATCACTTCCGGCTGGCAAACTCCGCAGTACAGCTTGGAATCAACTTCCTGCATAAAATCGCGATGGAATCGTTCTCCGCAGACAGAACATAACTCTTTTGGATACCCCCCTGCATCATCATCTTCAGTGTCGACGAGTAGCGCCTGGCTGGAGATCTCTGGCTCCTCCTCCAGCATCATCTCATCATCGTCCTGATCAAAGCCAAGTTCTTCAACTTCTTCAACCGTATCATCTTCCTCTAGCACTGAGGATTCTTCATCCTCATTACCATCGAAACTCTCAGGGAGACAGAGAGCACAGTAGCGTTTAGAACCAACTTCATCAAGAAAATCAGGATGAAGTGCCTCACCGCAGCCAGAACAGGTCTGCAGTTCAACACTTTCTTCGTCAAGACCATCCTCGTCCTCCATAAAAGCCATGACATCACCACTCTCTTCTGCAGTGACCGCTTCGCTCTCATCGTCCATCAGAAAAAGTTCTTCCTCGTCGGCTGGACCATCTTCTTTTTCATCGCTATCCGAAGAATCGTCGTCCATGAAGGCCAGAAGTCCATCTTCAAGTTCTTTTTCACCATTCTGCTCATCGGAAAGTTCAAGCTCTCCATCTTCGGTATCGGGCTGGCAGAGTGCACAGTAGAGATCCGAATCGATTTCCACCATAAACTCAGGCGCAAAAGACTGCTTGCAAACCGAACATTCCTGCAGCGCTGTATCGTCTTCTGCCAAGGTCTCTTCAACCCCTTCAACTTCCGCAGATTCTTCTGATTCTGCCGGGTCTTCCAGCGCCTCATATTCTTCTATAGGATCTTCGGTTTCTTCATTCTCCGTGACACTCTCGTCCTCTTCCGATATGACTTCTTCTTCAGGATCTGCCAGGGCTTCAGCTTCAGCTATTTCTTCTACCGCTGTAATTTCCTGTTCCGAAGATTCCTCACTCTGAGGGATGTCATCATAAAGTATTTCCTGATACATAAGACCTGCATCATCAGTTTCTGGAAGAATATCTTCGGTGATTAAAAAAACCTTGCTACATTTTGGGCAACGCAGTTTGCTTCCAGCGAGGGAATCATCTACGGACCCATGCACTCCGCAATGGGGACAATCTATCTTCATGTACAGCCTCCACGTTCTTGGACTCTAACCTGGGAAAAATACGGTAAGAGGAAAATAAAACAGGTATAATGGCAAAGTGTAGTACAAAACCACAGATAAAATACAGGAAAAACAGCACTTCCCCCCTTATTTTAGTCTTTTTTTTATTAAACCTCACTTTAAGTTTTCCAATGGAAATTATTATCATCGCAGCCATGGCCCAAAATAGAGTAATTGGCCACAACAACAGTATCCCATGGAATATCCCTGAAGAGATGCAGTTTTTTAAGAAAACCACCATGGGTCATGCTGTGATTATGGGTAGAAAAACATTTGAATCCATAGCAGTACCGTTGTCAGGACGTCTTAACGTAGTCCTCAGCAGAAAGAGTAGGTACCATGCCCCGGGATGCCTTACTTCAGGCAGCTTAGCGACGGGAATTGAATACTGTACGGACCACAAAAAGATTTTTATTATCGGAGGAAGAAGCCTCTATCAGGAAGCTATGGCAATAGTGGATACGATCCTGCTCTCTATTCTTGACAGAGAGTACCAAGGCGATACCTATTTTCCCTCTCTTCCCATGAAGCAATTCATTCATGTATCAGAACAGAGGCAGGAGACAAGTAATCCCTTTACAATCCATACCTACCAACGCAAAAGACAATAGTAATCACAATGAAAAATCCCTTTATCTTTCTGCTCTTTAGTCTGCTATTTTTTCTCACTTCCTGCTCAGAGACACCCAGAACAATTATTATCGATGAGGCGGGTATTCTCACAGAAGAACCTGAATTGATACAATCTTACAAAGAGTACAACGAGCAGTTGTTCAGGGATTTCCATATTGATTTTCGCATTATTACCACTGAAAGTGATGAAGACATTAACAGTTACAGCAACAGGGCCTTCTCTATTTTTGAGAAAGAAAGCATTTCAACAAGTGGGCGGGCACTGCTTCTTGTGATCAACACCCGACAGGATCTTGCTCGCCTTGAAGTTTCCATGGCTCTTGAACCCATCTTCACCGATATGTTTATCTCCTTTATAGAACATCAACATCTGATTCATTTTTTTCGGGACAATCGCCTGGCAATCGGAATTTTTGCCACCACCGAAAAAATATACTCTCGGGCAGCGGACGCTGAAAAGGGAAAAGAATTTATGGCTGATATGACAGTCAGATCTATTGGGGGGGGAGCAAAGATCAGTGCCGACATGGGGAAAAAGGAGCTGAACAATACGTCACAACAAGCTGTTCATGCTTCCATGGATGACACTCCGACGGATGTTCTTGAAAAATATATCCAATCCAGACAAGCGCATAACAACAATCCAGATCTTGATATATTTACAGATCGCAGCAAAGCATTCTTTGCAGACTGGACGGTCACCCCGATTCAGATGGACAATGAAGTTCATGCCTTCAGCAAATGCTCTGGTGCTGCAACAAGCCTCTCAGCAGATTCAAGTCATGCGGTTATCATCTTTCCTATAAATGAACGAACATGCAGCCCCTATCTGCTAAAAAAGGAACAGGGCAGCTGGAGGCTCGACTTTGCAACCATGACCAGGGTTATTCGTTTTAATATGCAGAACAAATGGCATCTGATCCTAAAATGGAAACACAACATGGGCAAACAGCAACACGCCATGCTTAGCCAGGAAGGCATGTTACCACCAGATGTGGAAACGCTGCTGGCCCCCTATCTGTTTGCCTTTGATCACTACATCTATGATATTAATGGTTATGCTTTTGAATTGTAGTGAAATAATATGAGCTATACGCTCCCTCCACTCCCTATCCAGTCCATTCTCCAGGAGATCAAGGATACACTTTCTGAGAATCGTTCAGTGGTTCTCAGCGCTGAACCGGGATCGGGTAAAACCACAATTGTTCCTCTGAGTCTACTGGATGTTCCGTGGCTTCAGGGGAAAAAAATCATTCTACTGGAACCCAGACGTCTTGCTGCGCGTATGGCTGCTAAACGAATGAGTGATCTTGCAGATGCCCCTCTTGGTAACCTGGTTGGATACAATATCCGTTTTGATAAAAAAATTAAAAAAGACACCAGAATTGAGGTCGTAACCGAGGGAATTTTTACCAGAATGATCCAAAATGACCCGGAACTCCAAGAGGTCGGTCTGGTAATATTTGATGAATTCCACCTGCGTTCTATTCAATCCGACCTTGGCCTTGCTCTCTGCCTTGATATTCTGGAACTGCGAGATGATCTCAAAGTGATGGTCATGTCTGCTACCATGGACAGTTTACGCGTTGCAGAACTCCTTGGCGGGGCTCCTGTTATTTCTGGAGAAGGGAGTTGTTTTCCCGTAGATATCCACTATCTCATTCGTGCGTCCTCTGATTATCCTGTGCCGCGTACCATAAAAGCTATCCGTCATTCAATCGCTCATGACAGCGGTGATATTTTAGTTTTTCTACCGGGTGCCGGTGAAATAAAGGCAGTGCAACGACAACTTGACGCGGACATCCTCTGCCTGCCGCTCTATGGCAATCTGCCACAGAAAAAGCAGGATATGGTCTTCACACCGGGCAGAAGAAGAAGAGTCATATTAGCCACCCCGATTGCCGAAACAAGTCTCACCATTGAAGGAGTATCCATTGTAATTGATTCCGGGCTGATGAAAGTTCCCCGCTTCTCACAATCCTCCGGCTTAACCACCTTGGACACAGTATCCATATCCAAAGCATCGGCTGACCAACGAGCAGGGCGCGCCGGACGTCTTGGGCCCGGAATATGTTATCGGTTATGGCAGAAAAGTGAACACCACTCAAAGGCTGACTTTTTGGCTCCTGAAATTATCGGTGCAGACCTTTCCTCCCTACTCCTTGAACTTCTTCGCTGGGGAGTAACCAACCCCGGCGAGTTAAAATGGCTCGATCCACCCCGAACAGGTCCTATCCAACAGGCAAGGGAACTTCTTTGCCAGCTTGGTGCCATTGATGCAAAGAGCGTTCTCACAGAAAAAGGTAGACAGCTGGCCGCTCTTCCTCTGCATCCTCGTCTGGCCTTGATGCTGATCCATGGACGCGATCACGGCCATGGTGTGCTTGCCTGCCACCTTGCTGCACTCCTCCAAAATCGTGATCTGTTTCGCGGTAACAGATCATTTCAAAGCGGAGACATTGAAGAGCGACTTGATATTCTGAGACTCTTTGAAGAAAAAGGGGCCGACATGGTACGAGCACGGGGTGCCGACGCATCACTTTGCCGTCAAATCCTCAAGGAATCCAGGCAGTATCAGCGAATCCTCAGGCAAAACGGACAAATCTGCAAACGAGAACATTTCCAGGAGGCAGGGAATCTCCTCGCCATTGCCTACCCGGATCGCATTGCCATGAAAAAAACGGGCTCATCGCAACACATCCTCGCCTCCGGTCGTGGGGTGATTTTGCCGGAAGGAGACCATCTGCATCGGGCTGAGTTTCTTGTTGCTGCCCACGTTGACGGTGGGAAAAAACAGGGCCGTATTTTTCTCTGTGCCGCCTTGTCAAAAGAAGAGATCATCCATGAACATCGCCATCTGTTAAGCAGATGTGATGTGGTGGAATGGAAGCACTCAAAGGTGGAAGCTTCATCGATTCTCTCTCTTGGCAAGCTTGAAATCAGTAAAGATATTCTTTCTGCATCTGATCCTGAAAAAATTCGTGAATGTCTGATAGAAGGCATCGGCCAGCATGGGATCTCCTGCCTGAACTGGCAAAAAAAAAGCAGAGAATTACAGCAAAGGATAGAAACAGCCCATGCGCTCGATCCTGATAAATGGCCGGATATATCCGACAGAACACTCACACGCGACCTCACCTGGCTGAGTCCCTATCTTGATTCCATTAAAAGTCTCAAGCAACTGAAAAAAATTGATATCTATTCTATTCTCCTCTCCAGACTTTCCTGGCAGAAACAGCAGGAGCTTGAACGATTACTCCCCACTCACTACCAGGCACCGAGCGGATCAAATATCAAGCTGCAATACCTCCCCGGAGAATCCCCAGTTATAGCTGTACGTCTCCAGGAAATGTTTGGTGCTACGGAAACTCCCTGTTTTTATAATGGAAGACTCCCGCCCCTGATTCATCTTCTTTCTCCTGCCAGACGACCGGTTCAGGTCACTGCAGACCTTGCTTCGTTCTGGAAAAACACCTATCCGGCTGTAAAAAAAGAGTTGGCCGGACGTTACCCAAAGCACCACTGGCCAGATGATCCTTTAGCTGCCCCGGCCACCGCCCGCTGTAAACCCCGAAAGTAGCTTATTTCCTTTTTTTGTTGCATTAACAAAAAATAGCACTAACATATGAACAGATGCTCATATGCTCAATTAACCAAAAAGGACCTAAGCAATGACAGTGGACACTGAAACAGCTGATGTTTGCGCCTGTCGCTGTATTCACGAAGACCGGGTGACAGCTGCGAATAAACAGAAACTCCCGGAACGTGACAATCAGCACATGGCACAGTTCTTCAAAGCGATGGGGGATCCGAATCGCTTAAAAATCCTCTGGGCTCTTGAACATGAAGAGATGTGTGTCTGTGATATCGCAGCCTTTCTAAAAATATCTGAATCGGCTGTAAGTCATCAGCTACGTATGCTGAGACAGCTGCATCTTGTAAGCAACAGACGTGAAGGGCCAATCCTCTATTACCGTCTAAACGACCACCATATCAACGAGCTTATAGAGACAGCTCTCAGACACACACGAGAATAAACATGGACATCACCCATTTTTTAACAGGCGTATTCCTGGCAAGCTGGAATTTACTTGTACAATCGGCACCGTATATGCTTTTTGGACTGCTTATCGGTGGAATGTTAAAAGTATTTCTTTCGGCAGACTATGTGGCAAAACACCTAGGAAGCAGCCGTTTCAGCTCTGTCTTTAAAGCAGCTCTGCTCGGAATTCCCATCCCGCTCTGTTCCTGCGGTGTTTTACCTGCTGCCGCATCACTTAAAAAGCAGGGTGCCAACAGAGGTGCCACTGCTGCATTTCTTATATCCACACCGGAATCGGGTGTTGACTCTATTTCTATTACCTACGCTCTTCTTGATCCAATTATGACCATTGCCAGGCCAGTTTCCGCATTTATTTCCGCGATGGCTGCTGGCATTAGTATTAACTTTCTACAACCGCCAACAACTGTCAAGCCGACTCCTGCCCCGCTGCCACTTGCCATGGAAAACTGTGGCTGCCATGGAGAATGCACCTCTTCCACAGCAAAAAAAGAAACATTCTACAATAAAATAATCTTGGGCCTTCGATATGCCGTTACTGATATATGGGGTGATCTGGTAGGATGGTTTTTTATTGGGCTGTTGGCAGCGGGCATTATTACCGTTCTTATTCCTGATGAGCTGATACAGACCTATCTTGGTGGTGGACTACGCTCCATGCTCCTTATGCTCTGTCTTGGAATCCCTTTATATATCTGTGCCACTGCTTCAACTCCCGTGGCTGCAGCATTTATTTTAAAAGGGGTAAGTCCCGGTACTGCACTGGTTTTTTTGCTGGTAGGTCCTGCAACCAATATCACCTCACTGTCTGTTCTTATTGGGATTTTGGGTAAACAGGCAACAGCACTCTACCTTGTAGCAATCGCTAGTATCGCTGTACTCTGTGGCCTGATTCTTGATTTTATTTACTTCTCCCTTGGCATCTCAGCCATGGCAGTTATCGGAAAAACAGGGGACATTCTACCGAAGTCACTATCAATAATGGCCGTTCTTATTCTTCTTGGGCTCTCAATCCCACCTCTTTCCATGGCGATTAAAGCCCTGTTTGTAAAAAATGCAAACGATTGTGGATGTGGTGATCATCATAAGTAACCAATTAAATACCTGGCCTTCTAACCAGTACGTAAAACGGGCACTCTGTTCAACACCCTCTTTTATTTTTTTTTTGGGGGGGGGAAAGTCCCTCGAAGGCCTCACCTAGTTCACTATCTGTATATTGTGGCCGCTACTTACCTGTAATGCACCCTCATATTTTCCAGGATTTCGCACTTACCTATTTTTTCATTACAGCACTCAAGGAATAATAAGATTCTGTGGCAAGCTTTCAAAAACTACAGGGGCTGGCAATAATGCCAGTGAAATTGGTTTGGGAAGAATTGCTTCAATAACAGAAAATAATATCGGAGAAACCTATGAAAGCTATTTTTTCAAAAAATGGAAGCGAATTACAAGACACTGGAGCCTTTATCATAAAAGAACTACCAGTACCTGATCCTGGAGCACAGGACCTCTTGGTGAAAGTCATCTCCATAGGGATGAACCCTGTGGACACAAAAGTTCGTAAAAAATTAAAGAATGATTCTGTGCTTGGCTGGGATGTCTGTGGAGTTGTCGAAAAAACTGGAGAACAGGTGATCGGATTTAAGGCGGGTGACAAAGTCTTTTATGCAGGTGACATAACCCGACCAGGGTGCAATAGTGAATATCATTGTGTCGATCATCGGATAGTTGCGCTGGCTCCTAAAACGCTCTCACCCGAGGATGCCGCCGCCATGCCTTTGACTTCAATAACTGCCTGGGAAGCTTTGTTTGAGCGATTGGGCCTTTTTCCGGAAGCTAATGGTAACGCAGGTAAATCCATTTTGATCATAGGAGGCGCTGGAGGAGTTGGTTCCGTTGCAATACAACTGGCTCGATGGGCTGGATTGAAAGTATACGCAACAGCTTCAAGACCGGAAACAGTTGATTGGTGCAAGCAATTAGGTGCCGACCTTATCCTGAACCATAGACACAGTCTTGAAAAAGAACTCAAGGCTACCGGAGTAGATTCAGTAGACACCATTTTTTGTACTACTCAAATGGAAACACACTGGAACGCGATGGCTCAATGCATTCGTCCTCAAGGTCGTATCGTATTTATCGATGATCCAGCTGAACCTGTTGACATCACACTATTCAAGGTCAAAAGTGTTACCATTTCCTGGGAATTTATGTACACCAGGTCAATGTTTGGGACGGAGGATATGTCTGAGCAAGGAAAATTGCTTTCGATTATAGCTGGACTATTAGATGCAGGCCCCCTTGTGACCACCCGGCAAAAAACCTTAACTGGCCTGACACCTGAGAATATCCAGGCAATGCACATCAAACAAGAGAGCGGAACAATGATGGGTAAGCAGGTTCTTGTTGTCTAGTCGTGAGGTAAAATCCTGCTTGTTCATGAAATCGGCAACTTTTTGTATAAATATAGAAAGTTGTCGAATCAATATGAGAAAGTGAGTTTTATGCCACTGCCAATGCCCGATCACTATTGCTGTTTTTTACAGGACGGCCTGCCCCCTCTGTTCCCTTCAGTTCTTATCCCATAAATACTGTTTCATATCCATTCACAATAATTTTTCTTCCCTGAACCGAAGTACAACTACGTTTCCCAGTACCTCACCTACCACACCTACCCGCACGCCATGCTACAGTTATGTAGGCCAAAACTACACCTTTACAACCCAACACAACACTTCTGGTCTTCGGCTCAACACAAAGCAACACTTACGTAGCGTTGCCAAAAACGACGCAGAGCACATTTTCTCCTTGCAAGTCAGTGCGTTAGAGAAACTAACGCTTTTTTATGACGCTAAAACACAAACTGGCATCGTTACTGCTACATAGAAAGCAAGAAAACAAAAACCATTTTCAAAACCAATAAAGTCCGGAGGACACCATGACTACAAACACACAAACAACAACCGCCACTCAAAGTAATGCTGGATACGAAACATCTACATTCGCTCTCGGTTTAGGAATTAGCATGGCAGCCCTCATTGGAATCTGGGGTACAGCATGTTTCGCAAGTGCAATGATCAGCCTGGGCCCCTTGAATGTTGTACAGGGATACATCACTGCAGTAATCGGATAGCAACAAAAGAAATAAACATAAGGACAAGACAATGAGCGAAAATACTTCAAAAAAAGGAAGCAGAATTATATTAGCAGCAGGTTCTATAATGTGTCTCTGGGTTGCAGCAGCACTTACCAGCGCCCTTTCTTCAGTAGGTTGGTCAGTCAGTGAGTTGGCAGGACAATATATGGTCGCCATCGGTATGGTTAAGCCTCTGCATACACTGGTTGATTATTACACCCACATCAAAGGTATTGAATATCTTCTCTGTGTTGCCTTTTTCGTCGCTTTCCCGGTTTTCTTTAAATATGTAAACAAAACACCAGCAAAAGTTACTGCAGCAAAATAGACATTATTCCTCCCGTTATTTGAGATTTCCTCAGATAGCGGGATTAGTCCGTTTACAGCACCTGCATTAATGGTATAGTCACGACATGGAACACAAACAAACAGAGCAGAAACCTCAAAAATCCACACTCCTTCTTATTGTTTTCCTCTTTATCCTGTTCAACGCAGTTCAGCTCTTTCGTTCAGGCGTTACCAGTCGGTTTTTTACCGAGGACATCAGCGGTGACTATGCAAGTGTTGAGGCGACTCTGGTCAGTTTCAAAACTAACTCAGAAGAAAATAGTTTAGACCCTCCTCAAAGCATTCCTGTCTTTTCTTTTGTGTATAAGGAGGAGCAGACCACTCTCGATGCACCTAATTTTGCATTTGATGCAACAAAACGACAGATTCAACCATTCCAAATAGGTGCAAAATATTCGCTCTGGGTACACAAGAGATGGGGACAGCTGATTGTTCCCCCAGTTATGGGACCGGAGGAACGTGGCCGTTCACAAATGAAAATCAGCGGGTTGTTTTTGTTTCTTGCTGTTGCAGTATGGATTTTGCGTAACAAACTTGCAAAACGAAAATCCATAGTTCAATAACAGCCGGTACACACAAAAGTCCCAAAAGAAGAACTATCCCCTTGGTTTCTGTAGCATCAGGTCAGCAAGAACAATGGCAGTTGCACACTCGATAACCACTGGAATCCTGATTGCAATACAGACATCATGACGACCTTCTATAAGAAGAGTAGAAACGGATTTTTCTTTAAAATTATAGGTATCCTGGGGTAAGCCAATGCTCGATGTTGGTTTAATGGGCACTCGGAAGACGATATCATTTCCATTAGTGATGCCACCATTTATACCACTGGCATAGTTTGTAGCCGTTTTGCCACCCCCATCGGTGATACAGTCATTGTGTTCGCTTCCCTTCATAGAGGCCGCAGCAAACCCTGAACCAAATTCAATACCACGAGTAGCAGGAACTGCAAAAATCATATGAGCGATCAGCGCTTCTGCCGAATCAAAAAATGGTTCACCAAGTCCAACCGGCATATTGGTACAGCAACATTCAATAAGCCCTCCGATGGAATCCTTGCTTTCTATTGCAGCCTCGACAGCCGCAGCAATATCTGTACTGCCACCAGCTTCAATAAGAGTTGCCGAAACCGAGACCGATCCAAGAATTTTTTTGGCAACCACTCCTGCAGCCACGATTCCCAGAGTTATTCTCCCGGAAAAATGTCCTCCGCCACGGGGATCATTAAAGCCTTCATATTTTTGCTGAGCTGTATAATCGGCATGGCCTGGCCGTGGTTGATCCCAGAGATTCGAGTAGTCACCGGATTTAATATTGGTATTTTCAAAAACAATAGTGAGAGGAGCTCCCGTTGTCTTGCCCTGGAAAACCCCGGAAACAATACTGGGAATATCCGGTTCCACTCGCGGAGTTGTACCACGCCCTCCTGCACGTCTTCGTGAAAAATCTTCTTTCAGATCATCTTCCGTAAGAGATATACCGGGAGGACAACCATCAATAACCACACCGATTTGAATACCATGACTCTCGCCAAAAATTGAAACCCTAAACATACGGCCGAAACTATTCATCTGCACATCTCCCTCTATTAAAAATAGCGCCTATCATCAAATACAGTACGGACTCCAGCTACAATGTTTTGTAACCCTCACTATCCGTTAATTACTAATCAAACAAATTGAAAGCACTCAGAGTCAATCACATGTGGGATACGAATGCAAGTATCATACTCTTTATAGTTTTTAGGACTCGATCGGACTGTTCGACAAATTTATTCCAGTCTAACCTGAGTAGAAAAACTACAGACACAAAAAGAGAGAATTAGAAGTTACTGTCTTGATGTTTACATTTATGCTTTATTGGTCTGTCACCGCAAGCCAGATACGAAAGGCTGCAAATGTGACGGCAAAAGAGTGTTGCAGCCAGATACTAATCTTCGTCGATTCAACAACGTGCCTTCGAACTCCACTTGCTGAAACACCATACAAAATGAAAACAATAAACGTCAGAGCCATGAACATGACGTACATAATAAGCATCTCAGATATTGGCGATGAAACATTCGGTGAGATAAAAAATGGCAGGAAAGCCAGGAAGAATATTGAAAGAAATATTTTATTGTATTAACAGCATCACTGATTTCCTGATTGTTTTGTTGGCAAATCCTGTAGCAAAGCTTTGGAGTTCGGGTAAACGGCTTCAAGTCATCCTAAAACCTACATCTGTACTATGTTGAACAGGACGGGGCCTATGCCTTGTCGGTGACAACAAATAACAACATCACGAACAAGGTTTGATTGCTTGTGCCTTATGAGAAGTGAATCAGGTCAATAATAAGAATTTTATACGAACATAACAGGTGCCACAAACGTAATGACAGCTCAATCCACTCTTTATCTATTTATACCCACATTTTTTCTGGTTTCCATCACCCCCGGAATGTGTATGACTCTCTCCATGATTCTGGGCATGACCATTGGAGTGAAGAAAACCTTTTGGATGATGTGGGGTGAATTGTTTGGCGTTGGACTGATATCCGTTGCCGCGGTGATTGGGGTGGCCACCATCATGCTCAACTCTCCTGCCATATTTACAGCATTAAAATTCATTGGCGGAGGCTATCTCATCTTTTTAGGAATAAGCATGTGGCGGGCAAAAGGGAAGATGGCCATCACCAATGACATCAAAGGGCCAACCGATGTTCGGAGAAAGGCCCTGATGCTTCAGGGCTTTATCACCGCCATTGCCAACCCGAAGGGATGGGCCTTTATGATTTCTCTTCTCCCTCCCTTTATTAATCAATCTCTTCCTCTGTTTCCTCAGTTAACTCTGCTGGTGGGAATCATTTTGATCACGGAATTTTTATGTCTGACTCTCTATGCCAGTGGAGGGCGCAGCCTTCGATTGCTACTTACAAAAGAGAAAAATGTTCGTTTGTTGAATCGGATATCCGGAAGTCTTATGGTTGGGATTGGGATCTGGCTTGCCACAGGGTAAAGGGATCTTGAACAATTTAAAAAGAGGCCTTAGGAGATTTCTTCTCAGTATCCCATGCACGACAGGATCTGACGTTAATTACGTATATTCAGGATGAAAGTAAATGTTCTCTTTTGTCCATCATCTGATATTGCCAATGAATCATGAATCGATCATTATCAGGTTTCTGTTTATCTCCCTATTTTAAATAACATTCCTTTAGGACCCGAGGACCGGAATCGGCGGTAAAGACATCTCAAGAATCGACCTCTTTTGTCTTGAACGTGGAAAATCGTTGCCCTTGGTTCGACAATAAGCTATATAGACTCCTTCTCGAAGCCACAGGGACTCCCTGTGGCTTTTTGTTTTTTTTAACATATCTTCTTTAAGCTGGTTCATCAAGAAATGAGATGCGTTTGTCATATTAAGCGCTACGGACTCAGCCCTCTTCGAATGCAAGAGGGTCATCTTTCAGACGTAAATTCTTAGTAACTATTCAGCAGCACTCCATCTACGTCCACTTTAGCCTCCTCGAATAGCATTAGTATGCTTCGGAGACCAAAATAAACGGATTTGAAGCACTGCTAAACAGTTACAGTTCAGAGTTAAGGGTAATTAATTCCCCTCGCTGAATAATTACAATTCTTAAACGTACCCTAAGGTAGCTGCTCTGGACTCATTAGCGCAAACTGCGCTATGTCAATCCACCTTATAATAAATGCTGCCAAAAATAAATCTGGATTAACACCTTTATCCTTACGTATACCTTCAGAGTGTTCAGCTTACTCTTTTGCTGGGCTATTGCCCCATTGCGAGTGGTAAGAACACGAAAAACATATTTACAATATGAAAAGATTTAAATTAATAGAAAAGAAAACAGGCTCCATCAAAGACGATATTCTTTCCGGCCTGACTGTTGCCCTTGCTCTTGTTCCAGAAGCGGTTGCCTTTGCCTTTATTGCTGGTCTTTCACCCATCGTAGGACTCTATGGCGCCTTTATGATGGGACTTGTCACCTCGATAATTGGAGGCCGACCCGGGATGATATCCGGGGCCACAGGCGCGACAGCCATAGTTATGGTTTCCCTGGTAAAAATAGGCACCGATATGGGTGGTGCAGGAGCAGGCGTGCAGTATCTCTTTGCGACTCTTTTGCTGGCAGGATTAATTCAGATATTGGCCGGCGTGTTTCGCTTTGGAAAATTTGTGCGACTCATACCCCATCCGGTCATGATGGGCTTTGTGAATGGCCTAGCAATTGTGATATTCACAGCTCAACTGGGAATGTTTAAGGTTGATGGCGTATGGATGCAAGGATCACAATTATATACCATGATCGGCCTAGTTGCTCTGACCATGGCCATCCTCTATACTTTTCCTAAAATCACGAGAAAAGTACCTGCTGCTCTCGTTGCCATTGTGTCAGTGGCATTGCTGGTAATCTATACCGGTATTGAGACCCAAACGGTCCTGTCATTTATCCAAAGCAATGGCGGCACCGGCATTGAGGCCGGATTACCTGTTTTCAATGTACCCGTCATCCCCCTTACTTTTGAAACCCTTTATTTTATCGCCCCCTATGCCGCCATTATTGCGGCAATTGGCTTGATCGAATCTCTGATGACTTTGAACCTTATTGATGGCCTGACCAATACTCACGGAAATGCGAATAAAGAAAGTATCGCCCAGGGCACAGCAAATATCGTCAATGGCTTTATGGGCGGTATGGGTGGCTGTGCAATGATCGGGCAAAGTATCATTAATATTAAATCAGGCGGACGGGGGCGGTTGTCCGGAATTGTTGCGGCCTTATCTCTGCTCGTCTTCATTCTATTTGGCTCGACATATATTGAAATGATCCCCATTGCCGCCCTTGTCGGCCTCATGTTCATGGTGGTTGTCGGGACATTTGCCTGGAGTACCTTTAGTGTTATTGATCAAATCCCCCTGGCAGATGCCCTGGTGATCGTCCTGGTGACAGTGTTAACCGTTATGTTTGATTTGGCGATAGCCGTTATTGCCGGTGTCATTGTTTCGGCGCTGGTCTTTGCCTGGGAAAATGCTCTGCGTATTCGAGCCAGAAAGCATGTTGATGAAAAAGGAATAAAACATTACGAAATATTCGGACCCCTCTTTTTCGGTTCCGTGCAGATGTTCAACAGTAAGTTTGATGTGGAGAATGATCCTGAGCAGATAATAATCGATTTCAAAGAATCACGGGTTGCCGACCACTCGGGCATTGAGGCCATCAATCAGCTGGCCAAAAAATATGAGCAATCAGGAAAGCGGATTTGCCTATTCCACCTTAGCCCGGATTGCCGAAAACTGATCGACAAGGCAGACAAACTCATCCGTGTCGACATTATGGAAGACCCTGAATACACAGTGGTTGTCCAAGGATTCGAGGATTATTCAGTCGTTTAATTCCTGAGTTGGTGACTGTGGCCTTTTTTGTGACAAGCCATAAAAGTCCTATTAAAACAAGATAATTCCTACTGGTAAGGCACTTGCCCAGAACCTTGATACGTAGGGTGGAGATTACGAGTAAACTAAACTAAAGATCTCCAAAGAGATCTTTAGCATTGCTCCCCGCAGCAGTTAAAATAGTAGCATGAGAATCGGCAAAGAATCCATTTGAAAAGTAGGACATGCTGTACAAACAAAGGAACCACTTCTCGATCAAATGGGCCCCTAATCAAGGACAATCGTTTCCAGATTTGAGGTGTATTTTTTTTCATTTTTTTACAATATAAGGTGTCCTCATACTATGAAAGCTGGTTTGTCTTTGAACCTCTGTTTGTCTTATTAAAAGAATGGTACGAAATTACCCAAATTATGTGGCTCTTTTGAAATTCAAGTGGGTAAAGCAAATTCATTTATCTTAGAAAAATCCAGCTTGCCTGTCAAAAGATAAGCAATTGTTTTGAAGTGTTTGCGCTTGTAGCCTCTCGCTTTTCGCTTTGCGG
>Ga0208901_1000531_pt1 | contig 17284 bp, 16 predicted proteins | sample AntAceMetag02UKF_FD_184764 | JGI IMG/M metagenome (GOLD analysis project Ga0208901, IMG submission 184764) | Saline lake microbial communities from Ace Lake, Antarctica - Antarctic Ace Lake Metagenome 02UKF (SPAdes) (version 2) | ecosystem: Environmental > Aquatic > Non-marine Saline and...
GTAAGAATGTTTGATTTTGATTATATTCTTTAAACATTGTTTTTTACTGATTAGTAAATGATTGTTTATACTTTACTAAAAAAAACATCTAAATCCATGCGGATTTAGATGTTTTTGGGACAGCCTCATAGCCTGTTTTTTTGCGTCTAAAACGCTAAAAGTATCTCAATCATTTATAATTTATAATTTATCATTAATAAACCCAAAGGGCTTATTTTACTTTTCCATAATAAAAATTAAAGCCATAACGAGAACTAATAATTCACAAAATATGATTATAAGTAATCTTTCATTAGCAATCATAAGTAATGTTGATAATATTATAACAAGTATAATTATGGTTATTATTTCAGCTTTTGATCTTTTCTTCTTTTCCTCCATTTAGATTAGTAAACATTAAATTTTTACAATCCACCCATTTTACCTACAGCATCGTACATTTTCATCATAGGTAGGAATATAGCTAGTACGAATGTAAATACTACACCACCAACAAGAGCAATAATCAGTGGCTCCATAAGACTTTGAAGATTTTTAATTATAAGTTTCAAATCTTCTTCATAACGTTCTCCTACATCTTGTAATAATGCTCCTAGTTGTCATGTTCTTTCTCAAGCATCTATTGCATATGATAAATCTATAGGAATAAATGTATTTTTATAACTTCCGATTTCTTCAAGTTTTCATAATCATACTGCTTTAGAGAAATTTACTCATGTTTCCAGTTCAAATCTAATTCTTTTGAATTCATTTCTATACCAAGGATTTTCTGTACCTACTACTAGAAGATCCATAGCTTCCAAAAGATCAATTCAAGAATTTAACAACAAAGATAAGTTAGCACTAAAGTATATTACATATTTTCTAGAAACTATTTCTTTTACTACAGGTAAACGCATAGAAAAATATCCCATTACATATTCTCCCATTTTTGTTGTAGTAAAATACTTAAATCAAAGTATTGATATTATACCGATTACAAGTACTACATACCGTTGTTGTCTAATAAATGCACTTGCTGCTAATAAACCTTTTGTAAGAGCTGGTAGTTCTATTTTTGCACTTTCAAAAAAGGAAACAAATTTTGGCATAATGAATATTAACATCAATAAGAATATTCAAAGTGTAATAGAAATAATAATAGCAGGATATATCATTACTGATTTAATCTCTTTCTTCCTTGAATCTTCATCTCTACGAGATTGGTATATTTTTTGGAACATCTCTCATAGTTTTCATGTAGCTTCTCATATTTTTACTAGTGATACATCAAGTTTTGATATTACAGGATAGAATTTCATAATTTCTGATAGTTTCATACCAGATTCAATACCAGATACAACATCTCTTGTGAATTTTTTTAGTCCAAACTCTCTAGCTTGGTAAAATATAACTTGTAATGTTAATTTTAAGTCCATTTTTGCTTTCAAAAACCAAGCAAGTTTTTCATAGAATCCAAATAATTGTTTTTTATTTAGCTTAGCAACTCTCATCATAAACTCTTCAAACCAAAGGTCAAACTTTCCTTTATTCTTATTTTTGAATACTTTTTTCTTTTCAGCATTAATTTTCTTAATAAGTTTGAATACCTCATTTTTGTTGATAAATACATATTTTTTTAGTATATTATTTGCCTTTGCAGAAGCTTCTTTGAATTGTTTATTCTTTGTAAGAAGTTTCAAACTTTTAAGTTCTAATTTGTATTCACCTTCTTGTTGTTGTTTATCATGCTTTCTTTTTAGTTCTAACATTTTATCATAAAACCATAGTAGTTTGGTATCTTCTACTTGGAATTCTTCTTTTACATACTTTATCAACGATAAACCAGTATCAAAATCTTTAGTTTTTACTAGAAATTTTAATTTTTTATATATTTCTTTCAAATCTCTTTTTTCTACTTTACCTTTTTCTACAACTTTCAATAATCAAACTTTTTCGAAAAATTCATTATCTACAAGTATTTCATCAGCTACAGTTCTAGATTTAAGTTTATTTACTTTAGCTAAAAATTTTTCTCATAAAGCATCATCAGGATATTCTTTCAAAAATGCAAAAACTCTTTTTTGAGCTTCTGTATATAGTCTTTTTTCTATAAGATTTTCTATAGACATAATTTTATCTTTTCTGTCTGTTTCATATTTGATTCTCAGATATTCTTCTTTATATCAACTTTTTTCTTTATTCAATTTTTTTTCAAGTTTCTTTATTCTTTTGTCTTCAGGAAATTGCTTTCTAGTATCTTCCAAAACTTCTTTTGCTCTGTCTAGAAATTTATTTTTTAAGTAAAAATTGAACCAATAAGCAAAATGTGGAAATTCTGTTGATTCTAGGTAATTATATTTATAAGCGCTTTTTTTGTAATCTTCTATAAAATCACTAAGAAAATCTACTAATTTTTCAATCTTTTTTTTCTCTTTTTTATCATCCTCAGAAATATACTTATCATTTAGTCTTTTAAGTAATTTTGTATATTTTCAATTTATTATTAGTTTGATATCCTCTACGCTTAGAATATCTACATTTTTTCAGACAAAGTCCAAAAATTTATTTAGATTCATAAGCTAAACGTCTTTATATGGTAAAATTTGTTCTAAGTCTGTTAGTCCATTAGCTGCCTTCAATAATCCATCTTGATATAGAGTAAGAAAATTTTTATTTCTGATAGTGTCTTGCCACTGTTTTTCATCTATATTTACATTTATCAATTTTCTTATATCTTTATCAAATAATATTGTTTCATGTAATCACAATCTTTTATCATAACCCATTCAAAGGCAATTATCACAACCAACTTTTTCTCTATAGTGTAAGTTACCACCTACAGAATCTCGTATATGCCCAAGTCAATCTCTAAAAATTGCTATTTGATCATTATCTAATTCAATTTCTTTTCCACAACTACATAGTTTTTTCACAAGTCTTTGGGATAGTATCATTCTAAGAGATGATGCTATCAAATAGGCATCTATTCACATATTTACAAGTCTTTCTATTACTCATGATCATCTATTGGCATGGATTGTTCCAAATACTAAATGTCATGTCAAAGCCGCTTCTATTGCTAATTTAGCAGTTTCTCTATCTCTTATTTCTCATACCAGTATAATATCTGGATCTTGTCTCAAAAGAGTTCTAAGACCATTGGAAAAGTCATATCATATTTCACTTCTTACCTGGGACTGGTTAATTCATTCCATTTTGTATTCCACTGGATCTTCTAGTGTAGATATATTGTGTTCCATAGGATTAAAACTATTTAGCATAGCATACAATGTGGTTGTTTTTCAAGACCCAGTAGGTCCACTAACTAGTACCAATCCTTCTTTATACTTCAGTGCTTTGTTTATTAGTTTAAGATTAAGTTGCAAAAACCCTAGACTATTTATATTCAAAAGTTTAACATCTTTTCTAAGAAGTCTTATTACAATTTTTTCACCATTAAGAACAGGAAAGGTAGATACTCTCATATCAACCTCTTCTTTTTTATTCGTCTTAGCGTCTTTGTATTTATAACTTATTTGTCAATCTTGAGGGATTCTAGATTCATCAATCTTTAGTTGAGCCATAATTTTGATACGAGTCAAAAGATTGCTTTGATTTTCAGGAGAACCTTTAGTCTCAATTTCATAGAATAATCTTATATCTCAATCTATACGATATCTTATATATAGAACATTTTTTCATGGTTCTATATGGATATCTGATCCTTCTTTCATTATAGCTTCATCAAAAATACTATCAACAAATCATTTGAAGTCATCTATAATATCTACGGTTTCTACACTCATTCAAATTTTTATTTTGAAATAAAAGCAGACAAATTAATCTTTTTCTAATATTAGAACTTGTCTTTTGGTTTAATTTATGTATAAGAGTAATGTTTTTTATAGTAATCTACAATAATAATTTTAATATTATTGAAAACTTTTATGATTGTTTATTTATTCAGTAGTATTAGACTTTTATTTACATATAATTATAACATAAATAAAAAAAAATAACACTATTTAATTAACAATAGTTATATGATTATAATATTTATTTTTGCACTTTCAATACATTTTTATTGAAAAATAGAAATTATTGGTTATACTATGACTCAATTCAAAATTCTAAATATGAGTTTTGAGTGAACATTTAGACGTTAACATACCTTTTGATAGATGAGTAGATTAAAACTAATATTAGTGTTTTTTATGTGAATTATACTAGGGTTTCTCCTATACAACATGGGAGAAAATTACTTTGTCAACACTAATAACGTAGAATGATGACAAAATGTCGACCTAGGTATAAAATGAACCATAAAAGAAACTCTTACAGATGTAGTTGATTCTATATCTGGAATATATTCTGATGATGAGTATATTTCTACTGAAAAGTATAGAATATTCGAACAAGTAGACAATATTTTGAAACAGGACTATATAGAACCTGAAAATCTTTCAGGAACTAAAATGTTGGAAAATGCTATAAAGTGATATGTAAATGCTGTAGGAGATCCTTTTACTGTTTATTTATCTACTATAGATAATAAGAGTTTCAGTGATGAATTGAAATGAACTAATGAGTTTGAGTGAATATGAGCTTATGTAACTAAAAAAGAAAATGGAGTTATGTTAGAAAGACTTATTAAATGAGGACCAGCATTCAATTCAGAATTAAGACCTTTGGATATAGTAATCAAAGCTAATGATATTTCTTTGATAGATTTACCTTTATGAGAAGCGGTTTCTCATATTAAGTGACCTGCAGGAACTACAGTTATACTTACTGTATTGAGGGAAGAGCAAATTTTTGAAGTAGAAGTAATAAGAGATAAAATAGAGATTAAATCTGTAGAGTGAGATACCTATACTCTTACAGGAGATGTAAATATATGATATATATCTATTAGTATATTTGGAGAAGATACAGAAGCATCTCTTCAAGAAGTTATTAGAGATTTGAAAGAAGATGCTATAGAATGAGTAATAATTGATCTTAGATGAAATGGTGGATGATTTTTACCAGTAGCTGTTGATGTTGCTTCTCATTGGGTTCCCAAAAATAAAATTATATCTATAGCAAGATATAGAAATAAGAATGATGAAGAATTAGTCTCTAGATGATTCAAAGATTTTGAAGATATTCCTGTAGTTATACTTGTAGATTGACTTACTGCCTCTGCTAGCGAAATTATAAGCGCAGCTATCAAATACCGAAATAATACTATATTAGTAGGAACCAAAACTTTTGGAAAATGAAGTATTCAGACTTTGGAGGAATTTGATGATGGAAGTAGTTTGAAATATACTATTGGAAAATGGGATACTCCAATATGAGAAAATATAGATAAAGAAGGTATAGAAGTAGATATAGAGGTAGAATTCGATTCAGAACAATATAAAGAAGGTTTTGATAATCAGTTAGGTGTAGCGAAGAAGACTATATGGGATATGCTTGCGGAAGAATAGTTATATATTTGACTATATTTCTTCTTGTTATGCCCGAAAAACTTATTTTATAATTTATAATTCAGAAATTCATAATGTTTAAACCAGTAATAGTGACTTTTAATAAGCCTAAATGATATGTGGTAAGTAAAGCAGACAAACACAATAAAACAATATACCAATTATTACCAGCAAGTTGGAGGAAAGATTTTTTCTATGTATGAAGATTGGATAAAGATAGTAGAGGATTACTTTTGCTTACAAATGTTCCAGAATTAGTAAATGAATATGAACATCCAAGTAGTAAGATTTTCAAAATATATGAAGTTCAGATAGATAACTTTGTTAAAAAACATCATTTACAAAAATTGAAAAGGGGAGTTCGGGTTACTGATGATGGAGAATATATACCAGACACACAAATCAATGAACATAAAGGACAACATGCAGATCTTTTACAGTTTCATGATATCAATATAATAAAAGATAGAAGATGAAGATTAATGGCTAGAATAGTTTTGACTTATGGTAAAAAGAGACATATTAGAAGAGCTTTAGAGGCTTTTGGATATAAAATACATGATCTTTGTAGAATTAAATATGGTAAATACCAATTATGAACTATAAAATCAGGTAAATATTGTATTAATAAGATAAATTTAAATAAGGAGATGAAGCAAAGGAAGTCGAAATAATTTGAAAGTTTGTTCCGCTATATTTTTCACCTTCGGCCGGGATAGAATATAGAAAAATTTGCAACGGTGGAAGGGGTTTTCAATAATGCAAATTTAATATATATAGTTTTTATCCCTGAAAAATATAAACTACACAACCTTTCAAATTATTTCTTAAGTTAGGGGAGTTTGTATTTCAGCTTCTGCTCCTTTGCGGAGCAGGCTGGAGCTGTTCTGTATTCGTTCTGTATTCATTTTAGGTTCATTCTGTATTCAGCCTCTTTCCCAAGGGAAAGGCGTAGTTGTCTCTTTTTGTATTTCTTTGTATCTAACCGTTCTCGGCATCGCGATATAATGGCTTTGATTGAAAAATTAAAAGGAAATAAAAAAACAGATATATAACGGAAAAAAATGCCGGGAATGAAGTTGTCTCAGATGTTGACTTGGATTCTTTTGAGTTTCTTAGAATTTAAAGGTATTTTCGGTTGAAAATTATTTAGAAATTATTATACTTTCAATGTCGCAGAAGCGGTTATTTTTATATATTAATAATTAGTGTTATTTCATGAGTAAGAAAGAAGATAAAGTATTAGAAGAACTTGAGGAAGAGTTAGCAGAATTGGAAGCGAAAGATAAGGAAGAGTTAGTAGAGCTCGAAGAGTCAGAAGATAAAGCTAAATTGGAAGATTTAGAGAAAGAAAATAAAGTTTTGACTAAGAAATTGGAAGAAATGAAAATGACTTTAGCTAATACTCAACATCAATACGTAGAATTAAAAACAGATTTTGATAGTTTCCAAAGAAGAATGGAACAAGATACAGGGGCTAGAAGAGATCAAATAAAAATAGATTTTTTCAAAAAAGCATTACCTGTTTTTGATGATATATTTCAATGATTAGAAAATACTCCTAGTAGTATTATTGAAGATAAGTGGTATGAATGATTTTCTTTGGTATGAAAAAATATACAGAATTTTTTATCTGCATATGATATAAAAATTATTCCTACTGTAGGAATAGATTTAGATGAAAATCTTCATGAAGCTATATCAGCTGTGCCAGGAGAAGAAAAAAATAAATGAAAAATAATACAAGAAGTGAAAAAATGATATTATATAGAAGTAGAAGGTATTAAAAAAGTAATACTTCCTTCCAAGGTTATTATATCAGGATAAATAAAGTGGTTAAAAGATTGAAATGTTAATGGGTTAAAAAGTTAAAGGATAATTCTTTTTCTATAGTGCTTAGTTTATTTTATCTAAATAAATAAAAAAGTATGGAGGTAATTATATTTATAGTAATAATTTATTTTATATTTTTGTCTAATTCTGGAAAGAAAACTAAAAAAACAGGATGAAGAAATATAATGAATGAGTTAAATAATCTTTTGACAGAGGGTGCTAATAAATTAGAAAATCAAGTATCTAATGAAAATCACTTGAAAGAAGCTATATTAGAATCTAGACAATCTCCTAAACAACAAGCTAGAAGAAAAAAAGTTAATTTATATAAAAAAAATATATCTATACCTATAAATATAATAGCTGGTGCAGATGCTAAAAGTTTGTGAGTTAATATATTTGCTACTATATATATAAAGGATGTAAATCAATATAAACTTATTGTGTGATCTGATGATAAAAAAGTAGCAGATATTATCGTATATCATATATATAAAGAATCTGGTAATATGAATATAAATGATTTGATGGAACCTACAATTTTGGAAGAAAAAGTAAAAAGACTTGCTGAACTAGATTTAGCATTTATGTGAATATCTAGAATAAATTTAGAAATAGAAGTAAAGAGTATATTGCAGGATAATATATCTAACAATTCTGTAGAAAGTTATATTTATACAGATAGAGAAGAGGATTATGCTAAACAAATAACAGATGAATTGATGTGAAGTATATGAATTATAGAAAAAGATATTGAAAAATCTGTAAAAGATATAGAAAAAGATATGGATGATTTTGTAAAAAGTCTTTCTGCTTGATACTAAGTTATGGAAAACTAAAGAAAAAAATGGTTGACTTGATATTTAAAATCAATACTATATGAAAAGTGTTTGATTAAAATTGCTTTTATATTTTTAAAATACATTACAAAATGTGAGGAAGTACTATAGTTAGTGTGATATTTGTAATTTTCATTGTCATAGTGATTTTCAAGACTATGATAAGAATCTCTCCTTATCAAAGATGAGTAAAGGAAACTTTATCTAAATTTGTAGGAACATTATGATCTGGTTGGCATTTTCTTATGCCCTTTATATCTACTGTGAAACTTGTGGATGTTAGAGAAAAGGTGCTGAATACAGGTTCTCATGAGATGATTACCAAAGATAATGCTGTAGTTACAGTAGATGCTGTAGCATATATGCAGATTGTTACAGCTGAAAAAGCTATTTATGAAATTGATAATCCAAGAGAAGCTGTGATACAATTAGTTTTGGCTAATTTGAGATCTATGATTTGAAAACTTACTTTGGATGAATGTTTATCTGAAAGATGAAGAATCAATGAGTATGTACAAACTCATCTTACAGAAGAAACTTCTAAGTGGGGTATTAGAATATTGAGAGTGGAAATCCAAAGAATTGATCCACCAGCAGATTTGACAAGAGCCATGCAAGAACAGAAGAAAGCAGAACAAGAAAAAAGAGCAGCAATTCTTAGAGCAGAAGGAGCAAAAGCATCATTCATTTTAACTGCTGAATGAGAAAAACAAAAAAACATACTGGAAGCTGAATGAAAAGCTCAGGCTTTAGAAAGAATAGCAGGAGCAAAAGCAAAGGCTTTGGAACTAGAATCTACAGCTGCTATTGAATTTTTCAAATGACCTGCTGTATTGAAAGAACAATTGAAAGTTACAGAAAATGCAATGTCACAAAATACTAAATATATAATTGATACTGATATATTAGGTACTGTAAAATGACTTTTCTCTTCTAAAAAATAAATATAAAATCCTAGTTGTTAATTGGTTTTTAAAGTTATGATAACTTTTAGCTTTTAAAAAAGTAAAAAAATTGTTTGACAAAAGGATTTGAATAACTATTATAGACGGTACTTATATCGATGAAAACTTTTATTATTTTATACAACTTTTATAAATGAAACTTATTAGATTACTTATCTGACTTTTATTTGCAATATCTCTTACTGTATGAACAGTATTTGTAAGTGCAGATGAATTTGATTGATTAGAAGAAATTACTTTAGATGATTTTGGTAGTGACCTTACTTTGGATGACGATGGTATCGAAGCAGACTTCGGTGGAGATGAATTCACTATTGATGAAGATGGTATTGAAGGAGACTTTGGTGGAGACGAATTCACTATTGATGAAGATGGTATTGAAGGAGACTTTGGTGGAGACGAATTTAGTATTGATGGAGATGGTGTTGAATTAGATTTCGGTGATGACGAATTTAGTATTGATGGAGATGGTGTTGAACTAGATTTCGGTGATGACGAATTTGGTTTATTTGAAGATACAAAAATCAATGTAGTAGTTGATACTACAACAGAAAATTCTGTAGACTTATCATTTGATAAAATTGAAGATTATACAGATTACAAAATATTGTATGCAAAAACTCCTCTTTTTGAAGCTCCAATTGAAGAAGTATTGGAAACTACAGCAACAATAGAAGAAGGTGCTGTACAAGGATTTGTTACTGTTGAAAATTTAGAACCTCAAACAAATTACTATTTTGTTGTTGTTGCTATGGATGATACAGGACTTAGAGATGATGATACTCAATCAGAAGAAACAACAGTATTCACAGAGAATCTTGTTTTAGCTGCTGCTTCTACTGAAAACTTCATTATAGAAGTTGATCATGAAGTAAACAACTTATCAGCTGATGTGACTTTCACAGCTGGTCAAGATGTAGTAACTGTATGGGTTTACGTTTCTGATACAGAAGAATTTAGTGAAGAAAAAGTAGAAATAGACGTTGCTAGTGGTGTTTATGCATTCAATGCAGCAGACTATGGTACTAAATATGTAAGACTATTACCTATCAACAATGAAGGTATAGCATGAGATCCTTCAGATATAGAAGTTATCGTATTTGAAGAACCAGCTGTTTCTATGGGAACACCTGAAACTGGTCCAGCATTATACTTAGCTGTTCTATTCGCATTATTCGGTTCTATGGCTTACGTAGCTGCTAGAAGAAGAGCATAATATTAGAAATTAATTAATCTAAATTATATAGATATAAAGAGAGCTTTACAGCTCTCTTTTTTTTATCTAAAATCAATTGACTTTTTTGTTTAATTGTTTATATAGTATGTAACTACAAATATATTAATTATAACTGATTTCTAACGGGAGGAAATTAACATGGGAGTAGTCTCACTTATTTGGAATTATTATATATTAGCAGTAGGATATGGTGGGGGAGGTCTTATCTTGATCTTTGTTGTATTTGCAATAGTAGCTTATTTAAGATATCAATATACATGTGTTCATTGTCCTGATTGTAGGGGTATGAAATTTCATATAATGATAGGAGGACCTCCAAAATGTGTGAAGTGTGGATGGCAAAATTCTGCTCTTCCGTTTGAATCACCACCACCTTTGCCTAAGAGGTATAAGCGGTATCATTATGTAGACTAATTGTTTCTAATTCATTTAAGGAAAGTTATTAGTTATCTCTGTTAGTTCAATGATTGTAGTGTTTATTTGTTTTTATGACGAGGGGAGTATCTCCCTTCGTTTTTTTTAAGACTGGAAAATTTATTCTAAAATTAGAATTCATAATGAATAATTTAAATACTAGTGATTACTTATTTTTCCATACAATATATACATTACCATTTCCCTGAAAAGCTGAATATTCTTCCTCATCAACTTCAGGTACTTTAATTTTTTTTGTTCCTAGATTTATTTTTTCTATATAACTAAGAATAGCATCTTGGATATAGTCGTAATTTGACATGTGAGTTATATCGGTATTTACTGTTATCATATCTATATTTTTCTTTTTTGCCTCTATTCCTAATTCTTTTATTATTTTTTCTATTCACTCACTCCATTCTATTTTACTAGGGACTTGTATCGCTTCCAAATGCCATACTTTCTCTCCATTATCTGTTTCTGTAGATAATAAATAGATGTTTCCAATATGCTCTTTATTTTTTTTAAAAACTTTGATATTGAAAATATCTATATTTGGATCTTCAAATGCTAAAGGTCTACTTTCTGTACAATCTCAACTCATCTTCCCTGGATCGCGATCATAAGTAAGATCAAATTTTCCATCTAAATAAAATTCACTTTCTTTCTCATCTGTATTTATGGAAACTAAATAACTTTGCAGTTGTTTTATAAATTTCTTGAAATATATACTTACAAAGTTATATTGAGTCAAAGCCTCCATTAATCACTGTATTATATTTTTTTGATATTTCAATTCTTTTGATATTATTTTTTTCCTTTTGGAAAACTCTTTTTTTTGTTCTATATCTGCTTCTTTAAAAGCTTTATTTATATCATATAATTCTTGTCAAAATGGGAAATCATTATTTTCTACTAACCGTAGTTTTTGGTAAGCTTCCTCATATGTTTTGCAGTCTTGAAGTTTAGTGCTTATATTTTCTAGACCGAAATAATCCAAAAATTCTTTGATATGGTAAACTATGTAATTTTCAATGGTTTCTATATTGTGTTTTTTATGTTTTTTAGTTAATTCATCTTCTGGTGATAAACCATATGCATCTATGAAATTTTCCTCTCAACTTTCTTGAAATTTTTTCTTGAATTCAGGAGTATCTGTTAGAGTTCATTTAAACCTTTCTAGTTTGTGGAAAATTTCAACAGCTTTTTGAGAACTTATATATGATCTTTCATAATCTAATTCATCTTCTATCATATAAGGGGAAATTTCCATTTTTGCTATAGAATCACTGAAGTATTTATCTACAATACCAGTGAGTGTAGTTTTATAAAAACCATGTTCTAGTTCTAGAAACTCCTCTTCAATCCCAGAATTGTCTGATGCATATTCAGACATTTCTTTGTATGCAATCCAAAATGCTTTATTTTCTGGAATAATCAAGTCCATACTTTCCCATTCACCATGTAAACCCCAATGTTCGTTTATCAAAGAATCAAATTTTTCTATTAGTTCATATGATACTCTTTTTCATTGTAATTTTTTTTCCTTTATTTTTATTTTTATTACCCCAAAAGGAATATTTGCTTTTTTCTCTTCTAATTTCAATTTATTTTCTTCCTTTTTTCTTTTTTATTCTTCTATACTCTTTTCTTTTTCTATTTCTTTTTCTTCAACAACCTTTTCACTCAGAATCTGTCATAGTTCATTACGAATATAACCAATGAGTTTCAATTTTTCACTTGGAATATCATTTATAGATCAGTATTCTCTCATTAATTCCATTAATTTTTGGGAATTATTTTGTAATTTTTGTTTTTCCATACTTAATTAAGGTAAGTAGATTATAAATTTATATCTATTTATTATATAGATAATGCTATAAAACGCAAATTTTGGGATAAAAAAAAGTCCAGTTAGGACTTTTAATTTTTATGTAGAATTTGGGCTCTGTAATTTTGAGTGTTAGTTCTGAGCCCGAGTTCAAATTTCTAATATATATTTTTAGAAGATAAGATTCAGGTTCGGTAATTCTAAGTATTAGTTCTGAGCCTGAGTTCTAATTTCTTTGAAACTAATTTCTGAGTTCAACTTTCAAATTCAACTTTCAAATTCAACTTCAATTTCAAATAGTATCTATTTCGAAACAAGTTTCTGTCTTGAAACTCTAAATTCCAATCTATCCTTCCCTTTATCATAGTCAGCAACTATACTGTCTTCCTCTTTCACTTCACCAGCTATGATTTTCATAGCTAATTCATCCAATATATGTTTCTGTATAGCTCTTTTCAATGGTCTGGCACCGAAAGTAGGGTCCCATCATATTTTGGCGATAAAGTCTTTTGCGTCTTCTGTGATATTTAAAGTCATATCTTTTTCTTTTTTTAGCATATCTACAAAATTACTAATTTGTATATCTACGATACTTCTCAAAGTTTCATCAGCCAAAGGATTGAATACTATAATATCATCCAATCTATTCAAGAATTCTGGTTTGAAGAAAGTTTGAAGATTTGCTAATAAACTTTTTTCTATAGTTTCTCTTACTTTATTAGCATCATCTATACTAAACTTTCCATCTTTTGAAGATTCTTGCATTTGCTCCATAATCTGATTTGCTCCGATATTGGAAGTAAGAATAATAATAGTATTTTTGAAATCTACAGTTCTTCATTTACTATCTGTGATTCTACCATCATCTAATACTTGTAATAGTACATTGAATACATCAGGATGAGCTTTTTCTACTTCATCAAAAAGTATCACTGAGAAAGGTCTCCTTCTTACAGCTTCTGTAAGTTGTCCACCTTCATCATAACCTACATATCATGGAGGGGCACCTATAAGTCTAGATACAGAATGTTTTTCCATATACTCAGACATATCTATTCTAGTCATAGCTTTTTCATCATCAAATAAGAATTTAGCCAAAGTCTTTGTAAGTTCTGTTTTACCTACACCAGTAGGACCTAAGAAAAGGAATGAACCAATAGGTCTAGAAGGATCTTTCAATCCAGCTCTAGCTCTTCTGATAGCATTAGAAACTGTAGCTACTGCATGGTCTTGACCTACTACATTCAATTTTAGATAAGATTCTAAGTTGGTTAGTTTCTCTCTTTCAGATTCTACCAATTTACTTGCAGGTATACCAGTCCATTTACTTACTATGATAGCAATATCTTCAGGTTCTACTATATCTTTGATGATTATTTTCTTACTATTTTTAGCCTTAGTAATATTGTCTTCTACAGCCTGTAAATCTTTTTCCAAAGAAGGTATTTTGCTATATCTTATCTCAGCTACTTTGTTGAAATCAGTTTGTTTTTCAGCCAATACAGCTTCATGAGATAGTTTAGCTATCTGTTCTTTGATTTCTTTGGATTGTAGTACTAATTTTCTACCGTCTTCCCATTCTGTTTTCACTGTATTGAATTGTTCGCTCAAATCAGCTATTTCTTTTTCTATATCTTGGATTCTTTTTTTCTGTTTGTCAGTTTGTTCGCTATCTATATGAATAGATGATTTTTCTATTTCCAATGTTCTGATTTTTTTGTCTAATTTCAAAATATCCTCAGGCATAGAAGTTAGTCACATTTTCACTGATGCTGTAGCTTCATCCATAAGATCTATGGCTTTGTCTGGCAATTTTCTATCTGCTATATATTTGATAGATAGGTCTACTGCAGCTACCAATGCAGCGTCTCATATTTTGATACCATGATGTGTTTCGTATGCATCTTTGATTCCTCTCAAAATTGCGATACTGTCTTCTCTTGTAGGTTCATCAACCATCACAGGCTGGAATCTTCTCTCTAGAGCAGGGTCTTTTTCCACGTGTTTTCTGTATTCATTCAAAGTGGTTGCTCCTATTACTCTCATAGATCATCTTGCAAGAGATGGTTTTATCATATTACCCATATCCATGGAACCCTCAGATTTACCGGCTCCTACTATAGTGTGAATCTCGTCTATAAAAAGGATAATTTTCCCATTAGATTTTTCTATCTCTGTTATTATAGCTTTCAATCTTTCTTCAAATTCACCTCTAAATTTAGTTCCAGCCATCAAAGATCACATATCAAGTTCTATTATTTTTTTGTCTCTCAAAATATCAGGAACTTCTCCTTTGACTATCTGTTGCGCTAATCCTTCTAAGATTGCAGTTTTACCTACACCAGCATCTCCGACTAACACAGGGTTGTTTTTTGTTCTTCTAGATAATATTTGTATCGTTCTTCTAGTTTCTTCTTCTCTTCCTATAATAGGATCAAGTTTTCATTCTTCAGCTAGTTTAGTAAGGTCTCTTCAGTATTTGCTAAGTGAATTCAAAGTTACTTCAGGGTCTTGGCTACTTACTTTTTCACCTCCTCTGATAGTTTCTATAGCAGATTTTACTTTATCTTCACTTATAGACATAGGAAGTAGCACTTGAGTCGCTATCTCTGTCTTATTTTGGAGCATAGCCAAAAACAGATGTTCTGTAGTTACATAGCTATCTCACATTTTTTTCATAATATTTTCAGCTTCTGTAAGAACCTGACTCATTTCATGGGACATTCATAGCTGATATTTACCATCTAGCTTTGGCATATTGTTCAGCATTGATTGTATTTTGTCTTTTAGGTTGTTAGGTTCCAGTCCAAGTTTTTTGATTATCATAGGAATATATCCTTCCTCTTGTTCTAGCATAGAGATCAATAGATGAGGAGAGTCTATTGCACTATTTTTTTGTTTCAAGGCTAAATCGTGGGCAGCTTGTACTGCTTCAGATGCTTTGATGGTATATATGTTGAAGTTTGGCATAATAAATTTAATTACGATTTAAAGTTAATCTTATAGAAGTATCTTTAGTGCTTTAAATCAGTTTTTATTTTATTTATATAAAATATAGCACTCTTTACTTCTAAGTGCTATTATATAGAAAAAATATAGAAATACAAGAGATTTTTGTTAGATTTTTGTTCCCGGGAACAAATTAAAGTTAGATTTGTTAGTTAGGTAGGGGAGTTTGGAGGAAATGAAAAGTAGCACTATTTTAATGTAGATGTAGAAATTATATTTATAGATTATTGAAATTTATTAATTTTCTTTATAAAAGTATTTTAGTGAGGTATATGTAAAAAATATTCCTGTTACAAGTATTCATCGATATAATTCAAAAGGCAAATTTAGTTTTTCTTTTATTGTCAAAAATATTCAAAATGAAATAGAAAAACAAAAAAGAGGATATCATATATATATAATAGTATTCTTGATTAAATCTACTAGACTTTTATTTTCAACTAAGTTACTAATAATGCTTGTTGCGGCTAATACCCCACTCATTTTACCGAGAAAATTAATTATTCATAATGCTATAAGATACGTGACAAACCCTAATTGCAAATCAAAATAATAATATATTCCTAAACTTACCAAAAAAGGTAGAAGTATCATTTCTATAAGTATATATTTATTGTTAGGTAGCTTACTATAAGAAACAAGAAAAAATAAAGCCATTATTGGTATAAAAAAAACTAATACTATAGTTGTAGATTGAAATGCTTAAGCTATACCTCTTCAAAAGGGTAATGTATATTTTGCAATAAAAAAAAGTGCTATTAAGTTTATGATAATGTCTATTGTAATATATATAATTTTGTTTTTATTTATAGGTTGTATTTCCTCTTTGTTTTGTTTCATTTATATTGATTTAGAAAATAATTATTGTTTTAGTTTATGATTTTTTTTCTTGAGGTTTATTTAATAAATTCAAAGGAATCAATTATTTTTATCATAGATTCTAAATATTCATCATATTTTTTATCTATTGCATTGTATTGTATTCTATATAAATAGCTATCAATAATTAAATAAATTTGTAAAAATTTCATGTTATTTCCATTGTTTTTCATTTTGCTAATGATTTTATATGCAGGATAAGTCAATAATGTAGTCTTTTCAAGACTAATAATAGAAATATTTTCTTTTTTAAATTTCTCCAAATTAATATTATTATATTCTTCTAAACTTATAGGTTCATTACTTATATCAAAAAATTCTATAATTAAATGTTCAGGATATGTATCTAAGTCATTTTTTTTAGGAGATAGAAATTTTATATTATTTTCTCCTTCTTGTATTTGATAATTTTCTGGTAACTCTATTTTAAAGTTAAATTCACTATTAGAATAACTTTTAAATTTTTCTTCTATATTTACAGGTTCTCTTTCTATATTATTATCATTAGTAATAGTTATAACATCTGCTATAGCTCAGCTTGTAAACCAAGAATATTGAAGTAGCATAAATAAAAAAGTTCCATATACTAATAATCCAATATATTTTTTTGTTGTCGTAGAAAATCTTTTTCCATTATTAGTTTTTTCTGTAGATATCTGTTTTATAAGTCAAAAAGCAATGAAAACCAATATAATAAAACCCCATTTTATAATGCTTATTATATGATTCCATATTAAGAATGTAGTTTTAAGTTCAGTATCCATTTCGTTTCCTCATATACTTATTATAGATCTCATTTTTATACAATAATATATAATTAT
>Ga0208901_1000533_pt1 | contig 17227 bp, 10 predicted proteins | sample AntAceMetag02UKF_FD_184764 | JGI IMG/M metagenome (GOLD analysis project Ga0208901, IMG submission 184764) | Saline lake microbial communities from Ace Lake, Antarctica - Antarctic Ace Lake Metagenome 02UKF (SPAdes) (version 2) | ecosystem: Environmental > Aquatic > Non-marine Saline and...
TGTTCCCGGTGTTTATATCCCTTCCTTCTATCAGATTGAATACAACAGGGACGGAACAATTGAAAGTTTTGTTCCAAAAATCGAGGGGATCCCTGAAAAAATACGTATCACAACTTCTGCAGAGGCAGGCTTTTCAGATAACAACAAGCCTGTCTCCTCCATTATAACTCCCGAAACGGAATTTGGCGATAAGGTGATAATAGAACTTGGCAGAGGGTGTGGACACTCCTGCCGTTTCTGCGCAGCAGGGTATGTTTACAGGCCCCCAAGAATCTATGATGATTCGAAGCTGCGCACATGCATCCAGGATTCGCTTGACAAAGGAAAACCGTTGGGGTTACTGAGTGCGGCCGTATCCGATGTCCCCGGAATCAATGACCTGATGACCATGATCGTGAATGCCGGTTGCCGGTTTTCCGTATCTTCCTTAAGGGCGGAATCCCTTACACGGGCACTACTTGAAAACCTGAGAGAAACGGGACAGAATATTGTCACCATAGCTCCCGAAGCAGGCACGGAAAGATTACGAAGGACCATCAACAAGCATCTTACAGAAAGCCAGATAACCGAATCGGTCCGACTGATATCCGGAATCGGTGGTTTTTCTTTAAAACTCTATTTCCTTGTGGGACTACCCACCGAAACACAAGAGGACATGGCAGGAATCGTGACCCTTGTGAAGCTCATAAAACATCATATGGTCAAGGAATCGGCATCACGGGGAACCATCGGGCAGATCAAAATGAGCGTCAATTGCTTTGTGCCCAAACCCTTTACCCCGTTTCAGTGGTTTCCCATGGAGCCATTGAAAACCCTCAAGGAAAAACAGAAATGGCTCAAGAAGTCGTTTTCAAAGGTAGGGGGAATAAAGGTGAATTCCGATGTCCCCAAATGGGCCTATGTACAAACGCTCCTCTCCATGGGAGACAGGCGGGTTGGCGCCATTCTACTCCAAACCCACAGATTTAATGGGAACTGGTCAAAAGCCTTCCGGTTTTCAGATGTGAACCCCGATTTCTTCGTATACCGACCCAGGGACCTCAATGAAATCCTTCCCTGGGATTTTATAGACCATGGCATTCGAAAACATCACCTAAAAAAGGAATACAGGCTGGCACGAGAAGCAAGGGAATCGAAGGAATGCAACGTGGGGGACTGTTTCCGTTGCGGAGTATGTGGGGATAAAGGATAATGTCGTAGATCCCGCGTGCAGTTTGCGGGGCTGGAATAAAAAAAGATAATGCTGGGATAAAAGACAATGCTGGTATACTGGAATAAAAAATAATGCTGGAATAACTGATAATGCTGGGATAAAAAAAGCTAATGTCGTAGATCCCGCGTGCAGTTTGCGGGGCTGGAATAAACAAATATGCTGGAATATCGAAGATCCCCGTTCTGTTCGGGGGCTGGGAAGTCGAAGATCCAGTCTTTAGAGGGACTGCGTTACCCTTCAATTTTTTTGGCACCTCTTCGCGAGGTCTCATATGAAAATTCGTTTCGGTTCAGGGTTCAAAGGTTCCCCGCTTTCGCTTCGCTTCAGACGGGATCTTCGACAGGTTTGGATGGCTAATTTCCACCCCTGTGTGAGTGGCATCCTGCCACGACCGGATCTGTATGAAACAGGAGTCGGTAGTTCGAGAGACACGGGAAATCGCGGCTAAAAACCACCAAACGGACTGTGGACAAGGCCCCTCACACAGTCTAGCTATGAAATCCGGAAGTTTTTTTTCGATCAGAGGCGGCGCTCGTGCGAATAGTTTTTTTAACAAATCGGACTGTTTCCCCTTCATGCTCTTCAAGTCCTTCATGGTAAAAAACATGTCTTCCAGGTTCCTATTTCATTCAACATCAGAGTCTTCACTTACCTGACCTCATCCCCTGAGGTCTTGTTTTTTGGTACTTCTGCGTCGCTGGGCCTCTAGGTCAGATTACGTGCGAATAGTTCACGCCTTTGTCTGTGCCTGTCCGTGTGGGTCTGCCTACCCCGTTAAATCCGCTTTTGCCTCTATTTAACCGGGGTGGCAAATTTTTGAACCATCAAATGCTAACCGTAAGGCCATCGTAAGCAACGGTCACGGAATAAGGTAGGTTCCGATCCGCAACAACCCGGTTCACAATTTCCTGCCACTGTTCCTGGTTCATTGGGATAGGATAAGCTTCCCCATTTAATAGGGATTTCAGAGGATCAAGCGGCTCGTATTTCTTTTTAGTATCGTTGGCAGGATCTCCGGGGATCCTGTCCGCGTCTCCCATGTGAACCAGGAAGACTCCTTTCCGAGGCCTGATTGTCTCGATGAAAGAAAGGGCCCTTTGAAAACTCATATGGCTCGGACGGTTCTCAACAGGTTCATTCAACCAGAAAGATTGTATGATAAGATAGTCAGGTTCCACCAATTCCTCCGGCATGTCGGGGATATCTTTAAAATCCGATGTATATACAAGACTTGTCCTTCGCCCTGAATTCCCCGTGACTCTCACAAGAAATCCCACAGAACCCTTGGCAAAATCCCCGTGATCCGTATGAAAAGGGAACGCCTCAAATTCATTTACCCTGAACCAGATCTCGGGATCAATGATCACGTTTTTGATCACTTGCAACTCTTCAAGATAAGCAAATTGCCGGCGAACGACGTTGCAGGCGGGGCCCGTTAGAAAAACGGGAATCGGTTCAAATCCCCCATTAGGCCGGTTTCTCAGAAATGCAAACAGCTCGTCAAGACCGATGTAGTGATCGTTATGCTCATGGCTGATAAACACAGCATCTATGTCCGATACCGCGTGTCGTGTGAGCTGCTCTCTCGCATCCGGCCCGCAGTCAATGAGAAGCGTATGCCTATCCTTCAAAAGAAGTGACGTCCTCGTCCTTTTTTCCCGCCTTGCCCGCATCTCCCTGCAAACCATGCAATCACAGGCCAACTCCGGAAGCCCCCAAGCAGCCCCTGTTCCCAGAAACGTCAACTCCATATGCTTATTAATCCCCCCACAGTCATATTTAATAGTCAGCTTTCAAAGTAATGCCCCAGCCGGTTTCCACCTGTGCCAGTATTCCAGCCCCGCAAACTGCACGCGGGATCTACGACATAATCAGTTATCCCAGTATCATCTTTTATTCCAGTATCCCAGCATTAGCTTTTATTATCCCAGCATTATCTTTTTTCATTCCAGCATTAGTTTTTTTCATCCCAGCATCATTTTTCGATATCTCCAAAGATTCGCCATAACCTGCGCCGCCCTTTCAGGGGTCGGATAATTCATCAACGCACCGGCCTCTTCCAGATCCCGGATCTGTTCGTCCCAGATTCCGGGAGGGGACAGGATACAACTGATCACCGGCTTCTTCTGTTTCCATTTCTTGAGCAGGCCGCTTATCCCATTCAACGCATCTTTGTTGGCAGACGCAAACACCATGAGAAAAAGAATGCCCCCAACATTCTCATCCTCCAGAACAGACTCCACAATCCCTTCAATGGCCGAAGAATCGTACCATGCGGGACCCATATCAACAGGATTGGTTCTCAAGGCCAGGGGAGGAAGAAGCCGGTTTACTTTCGTCTGGGTCTTCTCCGTAAACCGGGCGATCTCCAGACCCTGCTCCTCACAGGTGTCGCAGCTGGCCATCGCTGGACCAGCTTGACCAGACAGGACGGCTACCCCCCGTACCCGGGGGACAGGGCAGGACGTCATGGCCCGGGCAGTATCCAGGAGGTCCTGTGTGTCTTGGGCCGTCACAATTCCAGCCTGATTCAATGCACCGGTATAGATTTCATACCTCCCCGCCATGGAACCCGTATGGGAAAGGCACGCCTCGTTGCCGGTTGTCCCTTTTCCCGTCTTATAGGCAATGATCGGTTTTCTGCCTAACAATCTTCTAGCGGGTCCCAGCAAGGCTGCCGGATCATCAATACCTTCTACATATAGGATAATCACTTTCGTTTCCACATCATCCGTCAGGTATTCAAGGATCTGGGGGAAATCCACATTCAATCGATTCCCTAATCCAATAATTTTACTGAAACCCATGTCCATTCTCATGGCCATAAAACCAAGGAGATGCGATATCCCTCCACTCTGGCTCACGAGGCAGATGCCTCCCTTTTTTAGAAAAGAAAATTCCGGGGTAAAGGAGGCATTGAGATCTGCATGGAAATTGATCATCCCAAAAGTATTGGGACCAATAATGGGAATTCCGGCATCATTGGCAATCCCCGCTACTTCATCATGAAGATCAGCACCGGAAGAATCTTCAATTTCTCTGAAACCGGCAGTAATCAGAACGATGCCTTTTACTCTTTTTTCAGCGCATTCCCGAACCACCCCGGGAACCCCTTTTGCAGGAACGACCACAATAGCCAGGTCAATGGCCCCATGACAGTCGGAGACGCAAGGCGAGGTTTTCATCCCCATGATTTCAGAAGAACCTGGGTTTACAGGAACGATCTTCCCGGAAAATCTTCCATCAACCAGGCTTTTCATAACGTGGTAGCCAAGTTTAGACGGGTTGTCGGAGGCTCCGACTACCGCTACGGATTTGGGACTGAATAAAACTTCAAGATTTCGAGAAAGCATATTCATTCGTGGTTATAACCCCCAAATTCTGAGAAACAGCACCATTTATCCCGATAATCCTGTTGATCCTGTCAAAGTATTGCAGTCTGTCATCGGGTTTTCTTTGCGGCTTTGCGCGAGTAACAGATTTCAGGTGATATCACGGAGGCCCTTTCTTCCTCTTATCAGAAGATAAGGCTTCCACTGCCGTGAAGGGTGCGGTAACCGTCCTTTCCAGAACCCCAAACAATCCCAATCCCACAGCAGAAGGAGAAAGGGCCGTAACTTTGGGATCCTCTATATTGCCGGTGACTTTCACAGGAATGGTCCCAATGGTGCCTGCCAAAAGATAATTTACAATGGGGATATGCCGAACGATCCAGTTGGCGGTCGTAAAAGGCGCAATGAGAAGAGTAAGATCCAGCTGGCCGGTAAGAAGGTTATGTTTTCCTTCGAAAGCGATATCCATGGAATCACCGTAAATCGCCCCTTCTTTAAACTGAATCAGACTTCCTTCTAACACCACATCAGCTTTTGCATCAGAAAAATGAAACCCGTCCTTTTTAAAATGGGTAAAACCGCCGGTAAGCAGGTTGCTGAGACTCAAAAACTGAAAGATGTTGGTCCACATGGAACTTCGGTTGACTGTTCCGTCTTTGGCACGAAATTTCAGAGAGCCTTTCATTCCTTTTAAAAAATCTTCCGGTTTTCCTTTGCCGGCAACTTTGCCTTTAAGGCTAAAAGTCCCGTCGATTTCCTCGTTCGTCAGACATTGCATTGTGGGCTTCATCGGCTGATTTTCTGCAAGTAATGTAAAATAAAGCCACATCTCACCAGCTACAATCTTCATTTGTCCCGACACTTCAATCCCGCAAATCCGGTTCTCGGAAAATTGAATCTCAACACTGTCGCCGTACAACCTGATCTCCGCATGAACCGGACGCCAGGCCAGATTTTCATATTTGAATGTCCCTAAATCAATACGGAAAACACCCTGGATGGGCAACGCCTTTTCCTTTTTACCTGATGAACCCTTTTTAGCATCACTGTTTTCCAGAAATGTCTCAATGTTTTTCCAATCCAATTCATCCATAGAAACATCCAAATCCACAGTGATGTCCTTTTCGGAAAACAGGATTTGTCCTTTACAGTTTCCCTGGTGCTCTTCCCAGAGAAATCGCATAGTTTCCACATCCACAGTTCTGTCCGCAGTTTTCAAAGAAACTTCCTCTATTTTGAGCGGAACCTTCAACGCTGAAAAGTCCAGTTCCCAACCACGGAGATTTCCAGAGAGCTTCGACTCCTTCAGTTCCTTTACCGGGATGCGTGCCTTCAAATTTCCTTCAATTCTCCCCGAAAGGATAGGGTTCTGCACGAGCAGCTTATCGAGGGTCTCTTTATACAAACTCCCTGAAAAGGCAGCATCGAGAAGTCCCCTCTTTTCGGTAAGTTGAAAGGTTCCATTGGAAACGCCATCGGATAACACGAGTTTCTGCAGGTCAAAAACATCTTTGGTTTTAGTCAGTTCAAAGGAGACCTTGACTCCCTCAGGAGAAACTATATCCGAACCAACGGTGAGCCCGTTTTTCTCCCATTTTATTCGAGAATGGGAAAATTTGAGAGGCGCCTTCATTCTCAATTTTTCAGGCAGACCAGCATTCTTTGAAAGCCAGGAAACCATTTCAGGTCCCATGTTTCCCGTGAAATCCGCCTGGAGCGATGGCGCTCCCTTCTTATAGCCATGGAGAGTAACATTCGACGTTATCTGACAATCCAACACTCTAACATCCGCGTTCATAAATATAAGCCTGGAGGAATCGGCTTTCAGTGTCCCACGAGAAACAAGGAGCGGTCCCGGCAGTAAGGGGGTAATTACCCTCACAGCTTTCAAGGCGCCCTCCCCTTGTAAAAGCCACGATTCCGGCCGGAAAAGAGCCCCTTCAAATTTCACATTGGTCAAGTCTAATTGACCGGATGCCTCTCTTATGTCTCCGAGCTCTTTTTTAAGTCCGGCGGCTGATACAATCCAAGGATAAATCTCATCAACGACTATTCCCAGGGTCCCCGATAAAACGGACAAGTACATCTCAGGTTTCCACTTGAGCCCTCCATGAAGTCCCGAAAAAGAACTCTTCCCCAGAGTTCCAGTGAGATTCTTGACGGCTACGCCTGAATCATCATAGTGAACTTTCCCGGACTTGATCAGAATTGGGTATGGAACCGGCTGATATACTGCCCGCAGGTTGAAGCGGGATACATCCACATCGGTCTTGAAAGAGCGGACCGTTCCATCCAGAATAATTCTCCCTTCGGCACTGCCCTTTATTTTTTTTATGCCGGCAAACTCTTTTGTAACAGTATTTTTTCCGAGTATTCCTTCAAGAACAGGGAAAAGGTGGGCAAGATCCGCTGTCGCCTTCACATCCAGTCGGAAAGGCCCTTCGTTATCCAAAAGGTCCAGCTTTATCGCACCGTTTCCAACTATCTTTTCGCCTATTTTTGCATTGAGGCCACTTCCTTCCAGAACCCCGCCGGATATTTTCAAATCACCATTCAGGTCCTTAATATCCAGACCCAGCCCACGGAGTACCAAATTGCCTTGTTCAATCCGACCCTCAATACCCATGTTCTTCAAAGAAAACGATTCTTTGAAGGAATCGCCTTCGGAGTTGAGCTTAACAAAAGGTATTTCCCCTTCCTTCAATAGTGCAAAAAAATCGGCGACACCGCTAATATCACCCGCCAGAGAAAGAACCTGTTTCCGGATGGAACCCACATCTATCTCTTTTCCTTCCAAAGAGACAATGGACCGTTTTTTTTTGGGGTCCCCGGAAATTTTTCCACTTACCATCAGCCGTGGAGATTCAACACGTAACTCTTTCAGGGAAAGCGCCACCTTTCCGTCCCTGAGAGTGACGCTTCCTTTCAAACGCAGGCCCTCAAACCGTAAAACATTCAAATCGCCACGATCCAAAGCCACGGAACCATTTCGCACAATGACCGTGAGGCCTCCTTCTGCAAAGGGGGCAAGCAACGGCGCAAGGTTCGCCAGGACATCCTCATGGTTCAATTCGGGCGAAGGTCCGTTTTGAGAGCGTCCCGCGGGGATGGTGATGGTTGTCTCAGGTGAATCAAGGGCCAGATCGGTAATCTTGATATTCCCCAATAAAAGGGGGCCGAATTGTGGGCTAATAGTTACCGAATTAAATTGGGCAACAACCCTTTTTGGCAACTGGAAACTCGCCCCATAAACGGTGAGGCCAAACCTTGGAAAAAAAGAAAGGTCGAGTTTTTCATATTCCACCCGGCCACCTGTTTCCGTAGAGACGTATGTATAGATCCTGTTCTTGACAAAATCCGAATTCAGCCCCATGGGCGCAACGAAAATGAATGCAACAAAAAGGAACGCAACCACTGCGCCACAAATAATAATAGTCAGGATGTTTCTCTTCATAGTTAGGATCCTATTTGCTTTTACCAAGGGCGATTCTAGGCCGCCATTTCAGCCATTCCTCCTGGGCTTCGCTATATAACTGAAAAATAGTCCCATTTTTCGCTGGGCTCCCTGAAACCTGTATTCCAGTCTTCGGTTTCGCCTTCTTCTTTTGACTGTTCTTAGAACCGTCAAAAACGACGCCTTTGCTCTTATCCTCCTTCTTTTTTTCTAGATCCGACGCCCCGGGGGTCGCAAAAGCGATCCCGCCTTCCAGGAGGGCTGCCATCGATTCGGTCTGGATCTTGGCCCCTGAAAAAAAGCTGAAATTCACGTTAAGACCTGAGGCTTTCCAAAATCTAGAGGTGGTCCGCACAATGGGAGCATATTGTGTCCTGATGTCAACACTGATCAGGGTGGAAGTGGCATCCTTCGAAAGTCGGCAGCCCGTGACTTCCCCCACCTTGACCTGCCTATAGTAAACGGGATCGCCGCTCTTCAGAGATCCCAGCCGTTCAGATTCAAGAACCACATGGAGACCGCCTTTTATTTCAACCTCTCCCGGAGGGTTATTAAGTCCTTTGAAAGTCTTTTCGGGTTTGCCTTTACCGGGCCGAAAAGTAAGATAGGATCCTGAAAGCAGGGTGTCTAAATTCCTGGTTTCCGCCAGACCCAACTGTGGTTTAACCACCCAGAATTGAGTGTCTTTCCTGAGCAGCTTCCGGTACTTTTGCTGCATTGTGGCCTGGAGCCGTACTCCATCCGTTTTTTCATCAAGCTCTACACTGAAAGCCTTTCCCACTTCCACCCCTCGGTACTTAACCTGGGTCCTGTTTGACAACCCATTTCCATCCTGGAAATAGACCGTAAACTTCTGCCCTTCCTGTTCAGCACTATCCTTGTCCTTAAAAAGCCTGAACGTATCATCATCTTTTGCATTTTGTGCTTTGGACCCTTGTTCCGGATTCAGGAAACTTATTCCCCCCAGAAAAAGGCTCTCCATAGATTCGGCTTTCAAGGTGAACCCGGAAAGCCCTCCTTCGAACACTATTCCACTGATGTTGAAAAACTTTGTCGTCTTTTTAACCAGATTACGACATTTTTCCTGTATGAAAAGATCAAGAACCAGATCGGTTTTGCCCTTATCGTCCAGGTGTGTCTGGATAATCTCACCGACCTTGATTCCCTTATAATAGATCCCGCTTCCGGCCTTCAGAGCCCCGAGATCTTCTGTGAAAGCACGAATATGAAGTCCCGGTGTATCGGACCTGAAGGGCGGGGGATCCGACAAGGCCTCAAAATGGTTTGTTTCCTCCCCTTCCCCGGGCCTCATGGTAATATAATTTCCCTTCAACAGGGTCTCCAACCCGCTAATGCCTCGTGCGGATATCTCCGGTTCCACTTTCCAGAACTCGGTACCTTTCTTCAATTGATCCTTTGCTTCTTTTACAAATTGCACACGGACATCCACACTCTCGAAATCCTTTCTTATCTGGAGATCTTTCACAAGTCCTATGGGCATTCCCCGGAAAATCACCTGCGTCTTTCCCGCTTCGATACCCTGGGCATTCCTGAAGGTGATAGTCACGTCGACCCCCGCATTCATAACGCTTTTGTAGACAAGCCAGGCGGCAATAATAACGGCTATGAGCGGCAGAATCCAGATGGGAGAAATGCCTTTTTTTCTCCTTAATTCCGGTGCAATGGAAACCATTCCTGAATCCGATGGTTTTGTCATGATCTATTCTCCCATAGGTGTCGCGTATCAAAAGAAGTCGCCGCCAGCATAGTCAGAACAACAACCATCGCAAAAAAGGTTGCAGCAGGAGCGGCTTTAATGGTTGTCAACGACCCCAGGTTTACCAGGGCCACCATAATGGCAATGACAAAAATATCGAGCATGGACCACCGCCCGATAAAACGGATGATCCGAAGCATGACGGCTTTCTGCCTCAAAGAGGTTTGCCAGTTCCGTTGAATAGAAAGCAGGATAAGCGTGATTCCAATGAGTTTGAAAATGGGAACAAGAATACTGGCAAAAAAAATCAGGAATCCGATGAAATAGGTTCCTTCCTGAATAAAATGCTCGATACCTTCTATAATGGTGCTTGGATAAGAATGACCGAACGATGTGACGGTCATAATGGGCAGGAGATAGGCTGGAAACAACATGATGAAACTGGTCAGCAGGAATGCCCAGGTCCTTGTGATGCTATTCGGCTTCCTGAGATGCAGTTTTGCCCCACACCTGGAGCAGCGTTTTTGAACTTCGTCATCGCCCTGAATAAAAGCCAGCTTATGGCACTCAAGACAGCACACCACCCCCGCATCCCTTGCTGTAAACGACCTGTTAATCATCTTCTTTCCTGTTCGCCTTTTCGGTTCATCGCAGATTAGAGCGAAGAATCATTTTTCCGGAACCGAGGTGTCAGGTTTCGGGTGTCAGGTTTCAGTACCTACTATTCCTATTTTCTGATTCTAATAATCATCTCTATTGGTTATTAGGTTGAATATGCTGAATACGGCCTGGTTTTTTCCTGACACCTGACACCTGACACCTGAAATCTGAGCATAATCTATTCGGCAACTGATAAAATATCAAATTGATCCGCGATGAGCCGCCTTTTCGATGAGGTCCCAATACTGGTCTTCGGAAAGAGCAGCCGATGAAAAAAGAGATAGGGCCAGAACCCCTACAAAACAATATAGTCCAATCCCGTAGCTGATTTCCGCAATATCTCCTAATTTGATGATGGAAATCAATATACCCAGCATATAAATTTCAAGCATCCCCCACTCATCCAAGAACAGGTAGGCCCGGAAGCCCAGAGGCAGATAATCCGCAAGCAGTGTAAAACGGATGCAAAAAGAAAGGCAAAACAGGAGCGCCGCCTTCGCAAATGGAATAATCGCGCTGGTCAGAAGCACAATGCATGCCACAAAATAAAAGCCCGATTCGTATAAAGCGCTTACACCTTGAAGGATAGTCGCGGAACGTCCCAGGTCCAGGACGCTCAATTTCATGATTGGCAGCAGCATTGCCGGAGCAAACAAAATAAGGGCGCAGAGGCTTAATGCCAGAATATGTTCAACAGGGTCTTTCTTCTTATCGTGTATTGCAGCCCCGCAGCGGGGGCATTTCCCAATAATGCCAGGGACATCTTCTCCATCGCGCTGCAAAAGAAGATCACACTCGGGGCATGCGCTCACGCCTTCGAGAGAAAAGTTTTGCAGACTGTGTTGAAGCCTTGTCATCGAATCTCCCGGACCTACCGGTCAGGCGTTGTCAAATAATCTTACAATCATATTCACCGTGATAAGCCATATCGATAAGTCTACATAGTTTTGTTTTCGCTTCCGATACATTAATAATCATTGGTCACTCCTTGTTTCAGAAAAACAATTGGTCAAGTATAGCCATTTGGACGCTGTTGATCAAGCACATTACCCAGAACGATTACTTGCATTTAAAAATTAGCTATAATATGAATGCATCATGAAAAATATCAAAGCTATAGGTTTTGACCTTTTCAACACACTCCTTACCGCAAAACCTGATGCCCTGACTACAGCGGTACAACGATTGGTCCATAGCCTTCAGAACAGCGGGATATCTTTCGACCCGGAGGGTTTCAAACGGGCCCACAGGAAAGCAGCTCTTCGGTTCATTAAGGAAACTCGTACGAAAGGAAGGGAAACCCACAACCGCTTCTGGATAAGTGCAGCTTTAGAAGATCTGGGAATAAATATCTCCCCTGAAGATAATCACATAACTAATGCAGTAGACGCCTATTTCTCCGCCTTTTTCGAATATGTTGTTCTAATTCCCGGGACCCTCCAGATGCTGGAAAATATGAGAACACAATACAAACTGGGTCTCCTTTCTAACTTCACCCATACCCCCGCCGCAAAAACAATTATCGAGACACTCGGTCTTACCCCCTATTTTGACCCCATCATCATTTCCGGGGAAGAGGGATATTGCAAACCCCACCCGTTCGTCTTTGACAAACTAGTCGAGAAACTGCAGGTAGAAAGAAGTGAGATCCTGTTTGTTGGAGATGACCCGGATGCGGATATAGGAGGGGCATTAGACGCAGGAATCAAGCCGGTTTGGATAACCTACGCAAAGAACAAAGAGATCCCCTTTGCGTCATCGGACGCAGACATGGACAAGTACAGTTTTCTGAAGGATGTGACAGAAATCCGTGACTGGGATGATTTCTTAGCCCTTTTTGAAAAAAATAGTGACTCGGGTTAAACAAGAAAAGCCTGGCAAAAAAAGGTGGCCTCCAAAGGTAAGAAGCAAAAAACCGGTCCATTTCAAGAAAAAAGGGTCTCCACCAAGGCTCGAGTGGACTAAAAAAATCATTTTAACGCCCATATAATAGACAAGAAGCAGGCAGGCCCCCAAAAACAACCCTTGACAACCCGCAAGAACCATAGGTAAGAGATGTAGTCTGATTCTTTAACAAATGGCGATTGGACTGGTTTTGTAACAGAAACTATCGAAATCTGCCGTAGGCTACTCTTTCTAATACTGCCTGAATAAAATGAAAATATCATCTCAAAAAATTAGTTATTTACTTCCTGATCGACCTGGATTTGCTCGGTTTATCATCTGGGAACAGGCCTTCGTTACTTTTCCAAACCCACACAGACTAGCCCCCAAAAGAAACACTAGCCTGCCTGTGTTTTGAATGCATTGGATTTTTTACGGGTGCATCAACAATAGTTAAACCGGTGATGCAAGACAATTGAATGCTCACACCAAACACAGTATGACCTAACATGAAGGAGGAAAGGTTAAATGATTATGAAATATGGTAGAAAAATTTCACTCGTACCTCTGTTGACCATATCCACAATGTTGATGGCATGGGCTACGTCTGGATCGATTCTGGCGAATGAGATGAATGCCGAACAGGTGCAGAGCCGGATCAATCCCGACACCCTCAGTCGCTTGGAGCCAGAAATCCGGAAAAAGATGAATGCCCTCTCAGCCCAATTTGCGTCAGGAGCGCTAACTGTTTCGCAACTTCCTGAACGAATTGATACCCTGATGCGCCTCTCCCCCGGTACCCATGAAATCGAACAGATTATAAGAATCCGAAAAGGGGGTGGTTTGATGATTTCCGGCGGCACCAAACTGTTGTTTCATGCCGGTGCCGGTTTTGAATTAAAAAAAGGGAATCTTCTTGTAACAGGGCGTGGACCAGTTGAATTTTGCGCAGCCAAGACCGGTAGCGGTTGGCAAGGCATTAAAATGACACGCAAATCAAGGGCGTGGATCGAAAATGCCTCTTTTTCCGGTATTAATGGACCGGGCATTGAGCTGAAAAACTCAGAAGGTCTTTTTGTCAAAACCCGATTCATCGGAAACCAAAGTACTGAAAGCGGCATCGTGTCGGTCATGCGTGAAGGACGAGCAGCCTTGGTGGATTGCGAATTCAGCGACAACCGCTCCAAGAACAACGGCGGCGCGCTTTCCGTTTGGGGTCTTGGTTTGGCCAACGTGCGGGAGTGTATATTCAAGAACAATCACAGTGGGGGGGATGGCGGTGCGGTGATCGTTCGCACCGCTAGCGGCGTCCAGATCGTTGAAAGCCTTTTTGAGGGCAATATTAGTGACGGCAATGGAGGGGCCATCGCGATCGTCAAAGATTTTTCACTTGGTCTTCTTGGCAAGATTCAATTCCGCAGCAATAAGGCTCGTAAAGACGGGGGGGCTGTCATTGTTGCCTATCAATCCAACATGCTCTTGACAAACAGCGATTTGCAGCAAAATGAGGCCAATCTGGGTGGTGCTGTGATGATCCGTGAATCCCGAGCGGTCATACAAGGCAATCGTTTCTTTAACAATAATTCCACCTACAATGGCGGGGCCGTGAATGCCAATGCCGATGCCTTTGGATTGGTCATGGAGAATCTGTTTTCCGGCAATGGTGCGGGTGCTTATGGCGGTGCAATTATGCTCCGTAGCACAAATCAGATGGCCCTGAAGGACAATCAATTTAAGAACAATCGCGCCCAGGAGATGGGGGGTGCAATCATGTGTTTCCAGGCGAGCGCGGAGAATACCATCACGGCATCCACTTACAGTGGAAATTATGCCCCCGATGGCAAAGATATTTACCAGCATGAATCAAACGTAACGGTTAAACCATAATTTCAAGCTGAGGATTGTGGTATGCGCCTTGTTTTTCTATTGTTTATTTTTTTGTTCTGGGCAGTTACAGACATCGGATCCGCACATGCAGAGACGATCAGATCACTGCAACAACAGGGGGTAAATGCCTTTGAGGCCAATCGTTTTGATGAAGCGGTATCTTTCTGGCAACGTGCGCTGAGCCGTGCGGAGGATCAGGACAACGATCAGGCCTCTGCAATGCTCTTCCGGCTGCTGAGCCGGGGCCTTCAGGCGATCAACAGAACTGACGATGCCCTTCGCCAACTAGAAGAGGCGTTAGAGATATACCAGGATCTTGAAGAACCCGACGAGGTAGGAATCGTTCTCAAAGAGATGGGTGAACTGGATCTTGCGACCGGCCGCTATGATCGGGCTCTCACCAGACTACTCCGCGCCCTCAATAAGAATCCGGATGATGTGGAACTTTTGAGAGCGGTAGGATTGGCGCACTATAAACTGAACAATAACAACCAGGCTCTCCAGTCATATCAAAAGGCTCTGGATTCCGGTGATGATTCCTCGGAACTCCATAGTGGACTGGCCAACGTTTACAACGTGCTGGGCCAATATGATCAAGCCCAAATCCATTACCGAAAGCTGCTTTCATCCATTCCGATATCAGATGAGTCAGCTAGAGCAACCATTCTGTCTAACATCGGTGTACTCCATGAAAAAAAGAAGGCGTGGGATGAAGCAATGGCGCTTCACCAGGAGGTAAATGCTATTTTCACCCGTCTGGATCAAAAACAGAATATGGCCAATAACTTGAATAATATTGGAAATGTATTGTCGGGCCAGCATGACTATTATCAGGCGCTCAAGTACTATCAACAGGCACATGACATCTATAAGGGATTAGCACCGAATCCACTGATCAGATCAGACTTATTTATGGTGTCGGGCAATATTGCCTGTGCTTTCCGAAACATCGGTCTCTATAAACAGGCGCTCAACACTCTTGAGCAAGTATTAAAACACTTTACCGCAGTTGATGATCGTAGAAACAAAGCCGGAGCGCTGGCCAACCTCGCCAATATCCACGAGGACCTGGGAGACTATCAGAGAGCACTGGAACGAAATAAAGAAGCGCTGAAACTGCTTGATGATATTCGTGACATGGAAGGGCAGGCAAAAGTCCTGAACAGCATCGGAGTTGTTTATCAAAAACAGGGTAACTGGCCTGAAGCACTCAAACAGTTTGAACATTCCAGCGAAATCTACCAGCAATTGGGAATCCCCGCAGGCTACGTTGACGCTAATATAGGTGATCTCCTTCTCGCACAGGGAGAACTGGAACAGGCACGGATCATCTTTGAAAAATTGAACGATCAGCTACGGAAAAGTCGATATCTTCTGCTCACAGGTGCTTTCAAACAAGCCCGAGAAGGATTCACCCAACGTCTTAAACATGCCCGAAAACTTGGATTGAACAACCATATTCAGGCCTGCCTGATCGGTCTTGGTCTGGCCTGCGAACAAATGGGCAACCCAACCCAGGGAGCGGATTCGTTTAAGCAGGCAATCATGGCGATGGAACGTCAACGGAGCAGTCTGCCGTTGCCTGCCCGTGTACGCTTTCTATCGGGGGAAGTCGTAGGATTCAAGCGGATCGAAGCTTATGAGGGTTTGATCAGGACCCGCCTCGCCCAGGGTCGCCCCGCTGAAGCACTGAAATGGTCGGAAGCGACCAAATCCCGAACCCTTCTGGAGCAGCTAACCGAACGTGGCAAGATTGGTCATGCCATTCTGCCTACCACACTTCAAACCGAGGAAGATCAATTAACCCGGAGGCTATCCCTGCTTTTCAGGAAACGGGAACAGGCGTTTCGCGATGGTCTGCATGACAGGGTTAAGCAGCTGGATAAAGATATTGAACAGGTTGAGAGCCAATTGAACAGTTTTGTTGAGCAACTCTACCGAACTCATCCAGTTTATGCTGCACTGATGTATCCGCGATCGGTCACCCTGGACCAGTTGGCAACAGGAGAACAAGAGACTCTCATTCTGTATGAGGTCACCGATCCACAAACTATTGCCTTTGTAATCAAAGACCGGAAAATCCTCAAAGTGATCCGTATTGATGTCTCCCGTGAGACTTTGGAACAAGAGGTCGAACGTTTCCGTATTCCATTGACGTCCGATGAAATCCCATACCCCGATTACGATGCAAAAACCGGATCCCGCCTGTTTAAGATTCTGCTTTCTGAGGCGGTGGAGGACATTCCCGCAGGAGAGCGGCTGACGCTGATACCGGATGAGTGTCTGGCATTGCTTCCCTTCGAGGCCCTTCTGGTTAAATCAATGGGTAAAACAGTGCCTCCCAAAAAAGCCATCCCTGTTCAAAACAAAAGAGGTATTGTTGATCGGGCAACCATTCTTCAGGCCCTGCAACCCCCGATAATTAGGCGAAGGCTCGAGATCGCCCCCAGCACCCAGCCTTCGGTAAACATCCCTATCAATTTTGCCTATGATTCTTCGACGTTGAAACCAGATGGCATTCTACAGCTCCAGGAATTAATCGCGGCTTTGAGTGACCCGATTCTCAAAGGGGGACGATTCCGTATTGAAGGGCATACCGATTCAAAAGGACCGGCGGCCTATAACCGTGGTCTCTCAAAGGCGCGAGCAAAACATGTGCTTGATCAACTGATCTTGGCCGGGCAGCCAGGAATCAACTATTCTACCGTCGGATACGGGGAGAGTTGTCCTATTGCCGATAATAGTACCCAGGAAGGAAGACGTCAAAACCGGCGGGTACAGTTGGTTCGTCTGGAAGTGGACAAGGCCATGACCTCACACACGTTCCCTTCGGACAAAGAGCTGGCCTTCATGCTTGATCGTAATCGGATTAGTTACTACCCTTCAGCAACGGTGATGCGATTTCAACGCCTGCTCCAGAAGCATCATCCGTATAAAAACCGACTGTTTGCGTTGGGGAATCCCATTTTCAGCCTTAATGATCAACGCGTCACCTCCTCAAAAGATGGCCCCTCTCAAACTGTTACCGTTGGAGATTTCAGGCTGGCTCCACTTCCCGGAACCCGAAAGGAAGTCACATC
>Ga0208901_1000535_pt1 | contig 16997 bp, 20 predicted proteins | sample AntAceMetag02UKF_FD_184764 | JGI IMG/M metagenome (GOLD analysis project Ga0208901, IMG submission 184764) | Saline lake microbial communities from Ace Lake, Antarctica - Antarctic Ace Lake Metagenome 02UKF (SPAdes) (version 2) | ecosystem: Environmental > Aquatic > Non-marine Saline and...
CCATGGAGATTCAATTCCCAGGGCCTGCTGAAATAATTCTTTCATCAACATCATCCTTTGTAGAGTGTTTTTCGCTTGAGCCTACAAGGAATATTCTTAATTTACCCACTCAAATTTCAAAAGAGCCAATAAAAGCATATTAAAGCCGTGTATAGCATCTAAAACATTTCATCATTCGCTAAGAATTCTCCAGATTTCATTGACACGTGAGTGCAATTTGAAATGTATTTATTGCTATGCAGCATCACGTATACAAACACGTAAGCAAGATTACCTAACAAAGGAAGAACTCAAAGCCCTAATTGACGAAGTAAACACAGTTTCAAAAAAAGTTGGTGTCGTCTTAACCGGAGGAGAACCATTACTATCTAAGCATTGTTTGCCTCTTGGCAAATATGCCGCAGATTCGGGGAATCATCCACATCTTTTGACGAATGCACTTCTGATTACCAAGGAAAATGCACAACATATTTCCGAAACATTTTCTCTCGTAAAAATCAGTATTGATGGGTGTGATTCAAAGCACCATGACTTTCATAGGGGTAAGGGGTCATTAAAAAAAGTTCTCAATGCGATTGAGTTGCTTGATTCCTTTAACGCAAATATTTCTTTATCAATGACTGTTACCCAGAGAAACATAAACCATATAGATAAGATGGTTTCTAAATTTGGAAAGAGACTATCATTTCAGCCTCTTTTTTCCGCTGGCAGGGCTAAGTCAGAAAAATTAGGGATTACAGGCAGCGAGTACTATAAAGCCCTGTCTTCTGTTAAGGGCGTAAGTCCGTTATCAAGATTAGCTTCAAGGCTGAACAACGCCAGACAAATGGGTGTTTATAAATGTGCTATTGGGGATGCTGAAATTAGTATCTCAGAAACAGGCGACGTTTATCCCTGCCAGTTACTGCATGTACCTGAGTTTTTGGCAGGAAATATTCGAAACAACTCGTTCCAAGAAATATATACAACTTCAGATATTTTAAATCGATGCAGACGCTTGGATATCAACCGAATAAAAGGCTGTAAGCAATGTTCTGTACGTCTTATTTGTGGTGGTGCTTGTCGAGCAAGGGCATTTCATGAAAAAGGCCGTATCGATGTTTCCGGTGATTTTTGTGAGTATGAAAAACAAGCTATTATAGAGGGTATATTAAATAGTTACGAAATATAATCAACTAAATGTTTCTGATTCAACAATACAGTTTCTAAGGTAACGAAAAGGAATACTTTTGAATTCACATCTAGACTGGTTTTTTTAGAAAGAATAAATTCCGTCACCACATAACTTGCTAACTAATACGCAAAAGTTAGCAAGTTGCTTTTCCTCTTATTTTAAACAAATCAAAATACTTATCGCTCTTTTCTACCCCTTTCCGTTTTTTGCCGCTTGACAACTTGCTAAGTATTAATTATCATAGTGAGTATAGTTAGCAAGTTTCATCTTCCTCAAATCAAGAAGCAAATGACAGCCAAAAAGAAACATGTAAAAAACCCAAACCATCCTAAAATGGATTCCACCATCAAAGTGGAACCGATCCGGGAATTACGGGATATCAAATCAATCAAAAAGCTGCTTGGAGATAATCCACGTAACTTTTGCCTGTTTGTACTCGGCATAAACTCCAACCTTCGGGCATCGGATCTGCTGCGAATTACCGCAGGACAGGTTCGTGATCTGCAAGCCGGTGATGAATTTACTCTCAAAGAAAAGAAAACCGGAAAAGAACGTCGTATAACGCTGAACAAATCTGCAGCCAAAGCAATTCAGGATTTACTCGATACTCAAAACATAGCGGACGATCATCCACTCTTTTTCAGCCAACGGGGAAAGGCCCTTATCGTGCCATCGGTAAACCGTCTTGTGAAGTCCTGGTGCACGGCCATCAACCTCAAAGGCAATTACGGCAGCCACACCCTGCGAAAAACCTTCGGCTACCATCAACGAGTACAACTCAACACATCCATCCCAGAGCTAATGGTGATGTTTAATCACTCAACACAAAAACAGACCCTTGATTATCTCTGTATCCAACCGGATGAGATCCGTGATGCCTATATGAAACTGGAATTGTAAGAAAAAAAACAAGTGTCTTGGTGTCGTCATGGAGGTGGCGCAGATAAATCCGCAAATACTGTTTTCATTATTTACATATTTAAGGAGACGTATGCTTTTCTGATCCCCCAATTACACAAGCCCATAACTCCTCTAACAGTACATACTAATAAATAGACACAACATCACAGTTGGTGTATCATGAATCATGACTTTTTTAGAAAAGAAACATATCAACTTGTTTTCACGAAAATATTTTTCACATTGACAAGTTGCAACAGTGTAGTGTATAACTCCTAAGGAGTTATACACTACACTGTTTGAAATGCCTATGAAAAAAACACAAAAGTCCATACCGCTTTCCACAGCGCTGACTCTTACCCTTGGTGGCCTCAACACCCCGGTTATTACCAAATACCAATTTTCCAAAACGCTCTATCTCCTCTATGTTTCCCGACAATATAAAGAACAAGCAATAAAATCTCTGGCTGAAATACCTACAACTGCAATGATGGCACGGCAGCTAAATGGGCTGCTTGCACAGGGGATTCTATCAGAAAGCAGACGACCGTCACACAAGTCACTCTTTACCCTATTGGGTAAAAGCGATGCGGATCCAGTGGAAGTACTTTGTTCTATCGATCCATTCGCCTATATCTCCCATGCAACAGCCATGGAATACCATGGCCTCACGGATCGCTTCCCCAAGATGTTCTTTATTTCCTCCCCTGCCCCAAAAAAATGGCGGGAATTTGCCAAAGATCGCATGGAGAAAGATCTTGGAGAACACTTCCATAACTACATCCAAGATGGCTTTGCCAAACTTACTCGTCTAAGACTTACTAAAATAGATGGCCGGCCGATTAACTGTTACGCCAGTGTCCATTCGGGTGCTTTCAAAAAAGTCCAGGGAAGTGCCATTCGCGTTTCCACCATCGGCAGAACTTTCCTTGATATGCTCAAAAAACCCGATTTGTGTGGTGGCATATACCATGTTATCGATTGTTACAAAGAGCATGCTTCAACATATCTACGTCTGATCATCGATGAAGTCAGCGATCACGGATCAAAGATCGACAAAATTCGAGCCGGGTATATTTTAGAAGAATTCTGCAGTCTGCAGGATCCCGGAATAGAAGCGTGGCAGGAATTTCTGCAACGAGGTGGATCTATGAAACTTGACCACACAGCAGAATATAGTTCCACATTTTCTGACCGCTGGAATCTTTCAATAAATATCATTCAATAAAACTCAAATTAAAAAGACAATGATAGACTCCTGCGATATTGAGACCTGGGTAAGCAATGCACCGGATAAAGAACAGCAACTTTTCCGAGAGGCAGTCCATGTAATCTTACTGGCCATTGCCAGGTCAGCACCATTAAATGTCAAAATGATAATGAAGGGAGCCGTGCTTCTTGCTGTTCGCTATGAGAGCGGTAGATTCACCCATGACATTGATTTTTCAACCCCAATGAAATACGCAGACTTTAAAATTGATCCATTTTTAAACGATATGGAACAAAGCATGATTGGAGCCTCAGACATATTGGAATATGGTATGGATTGCAGAACACAATCTCACAAAATCAAACCATCCTTGAAAAATCCGACCTACCCTACCTTGACGCTCACCATAGGCTACGCCCGCCTGAACGACAAAAACAGCCATAAACGACTGATGAAAAAACAGGCTAGCAAGGTCGTTAAAATTGATTACAGCTTTAATGAAATTACTCAGAATATAGACACGCTGCAAATTAGCGATGGCGACACGTTGCAGGTATACAGTTTCTCTGATCTTGTGGCCGAAAAATATCGGGCCATCCTTCAACAAACTACGCGAAAAAGGGTGCGAAGGCAGGATGCTTACGATCTCTATTGTCTCTTTCAACACCACCAGGCGTTGAGCGAAGAAGAGAAAATCCATATCCTCAGCAGTCTGAAAATCAAATCCGAATCCAGAGGGCTAACGGTGCAACAGGATTCCATGGCCGATTCTGATATAATAGAACGCTCAAAAAGAGAGTACCACACTCTAAAAAGTGAGATTGAAGGCACCCTCCCCGATTTTGACCTGGTCTATCCCAAAGTAAAAGCCATCTACGAATCCCTTCCATGGTCAGAGAGTTAGCAATTCCCCTCCCTTTCAGTCAAACATTTCCATATTTAATTATTTACAAAAAATCATGATCATCGCATTTCTGAATCAGAAAGGCACGTCACATAACGCCATCTGTTATTTCAGCAACACGAAAACCCTGTTATGACACAAATGACAAACCGGGTTTCATGGGGCACGACTGGCGAGCGACAACAGCCCTGTTTGTCCACCTTACTTGCATTGCGGTAGACTATTTTCAGATAAGATCCTCACCTATCACGCCAGATACAAATCCAGACAGAGATAAGATTACCAATAGCTGCTGCAAATATTTCTCTGGTAAGAACATTAAAATCATCACCAAAACTGACATCATCAGGTGTGGACAACGGAAAAAGCCGCTGGCTCCTCTGCTTTGAAGTAATACAAACATCAATCATAAAATCCATAAGGTCGTCATGCTCGACATGACAGGTTTGTATTTCTTTGATATGGTTGCTATTGGAGAGATCAAAAGTCACGAAGGGTGTTAACGCAGTATCCACCAGACGGTCCTGAGCACGTTCTCGTTCAAGGCAGCCCTCCTGTATCCCAACGGGTGTACACGCGTCATCCCACATCTTTTCAATTTTGGCATGCCAGCTCTCTTTATAATAGTTCCCTTGCGAGGGTTTCGCGGCTGACGGCCTGTCATCTCTGATATCGCAATGCATGGGGACGTGGGCATCGACCACATAGTGTGAAAGCAGAAGCAACTGATACATCATTTGTTTCACACTGTAATTATCGTTGTACCCCCTTAGCTTTTTCATATCGCGTATACCCCGGGCGAGATGTTCCACCCGATATGGAAGCCCCCCTCCTCCAGATGCACGATAGTAATTTATATCCTGCTTTGTATGTGTTTCTTTGAAGAAATCTGCATAATCAGTAAATTCTTCCTCTGTAAACAGTTTGAAGATGTGATACAGACGATTATCGCGCAGGATATCATCCGGAGCCCAACTCGCCTCAGAGACATCTGCTTTGTGATTATTGAGCAACCTTTGCAGTACTTTGCCCACCGCTCTAGCTTTCTTTCTCGTCTCTTTATGTCCAGAAATACTGCTTTCAGGGTACAGATTTCCAAGTCCATCATATAAAAAATCAATGGCTTTTCTGGCAATATAGATATGAGTGTTATGCTTCATAAGCAGGTCCTCTTTGTAGAAAAATATATTTGATTGTAGAGATATTTATAGGCGAAGAAGAAAAGAACGTGACACACCATCGAACAAATCATAGCAACATTCAGGCAATTCGTACTCCACGTACTATACAGGAAAAAGACAGACGATAAGGCACTCCAATCCCATCCCAGAATTGCAGCATTTCCCTGTTTGACGTATTGAACAATTGAACCGTGAGCGGATTACTTTCATCCCGGCCGTTCGTAGTTGAAAGATTTAATGGCTCCAATACAGGATGTTTATTGAACTGTGAAATGGCCCAGCCGATCAATACATTTTCAGTCAATGCATTTCCGGCCCACACAGTAACCATATAGTAAAGACGACAAAATAACGGAGAATCATGCCTCCCACGATCTTCAGAAACAGGGTGGTTATGAGAAAGAGTTGGATCTTCATCCACATTATATAAATACAATGTCATGGCCGTCGACATTGATGCTGCACCTGCGAATTCACTACTGGAGAGTAACCGGAATTCGCAGGCGTACTCCTCCTCAAGTGATTTCGGATACCCATCCCGAAGAATCGTTATAAGAGAATCACCAACAGAGTGAATAAGAAACGGGTTAGCCATAATCATCTCCTGAATTATATATCTGGCCCTAAAATAACCTACTTTTCAGATTCGTTCGCTTTCAGCCAAAAGACCTCTTCAATGGTATGAGGCTTCTGAATATGCTGGAGACTGAAATGAGCAAGTCCCAGTACTTTACTGACATCAAATATTGCTTTCCGGATAACCGACAAATGCTGTACGTACTGAAAGGAGCACCAGACCAACACACAGAGGGCATCCTCCGGAACCGTTGTCACAAAGGTATAGCTCTGGTCAACTCCGGACTTAACAAAGGTGTCATATTCCAGAACCAGGAAACCCCGATCCGCATATCCCCGCTCCTGCCAGAGTTTCTTTTTCTTTGCATCGTTTGTAATCTTGTTCGGCAGTAACTCTGAGGGGATGATGCCCATCTCTTTGATCAGTGAATGCTGAAAGTATACTCTTCCGGCCCGTGACGGCTCTTTGAACAGACTATTTTTAAATAATTTCTTTTCCCCATTGCCCACGTCAACAGTCTGTTCCCTATCGCCGGGCCGCATATACTTCAGGTCTAACCGTATATTCTGGGCCACCAGAGTGGCAGAACCAAGGTTATGAAGATGTATCTTGATATCCAGCATATTACGATCCCCGACTAACCCCGTTTGAGCACAGGAGACATTAAACTGTACCGGCGGCAGCAGCTCCTTCTCCAAAACGTACTTTGTGTAGGCCCATAATATTGCCAATGCTCCGGGAATCCACGCAAGAAGAGTTGTAAGAATTGTTTCGATATTCATTGCCACCCAATCTTTTTATATGATTTTAACTGTCGCATGCATGCTCTTTTTACAGAGCAAGCAGTGTCAGCTTATCATAGTGTACATTCATACTCTCTATAGCCAGAGATCGGCCCTCCAGGAGAGTGCCGCCATACCTTTCGAGCAAACAGCCAGATATCTTATATGCTGTGACCTGCAAACCTTCTGCATTACACACTTCAAGAATGATATCACAACGAAAAGAACTGGAACCATCCGAAGAAATCAGTCTCTGCCACTCCTCAGACTCCACATCATAGCTAGCCCCATTTTTTAACGTAATCATACCGGTTGCAATCTGACAGGAATCTTCACCATTGCCTGTGAAAGAAGCATCTATGGTACCGCTGACCTCACTGAAACCAGCAATATATTTCCCATCCAGTTTTATTCTACACTGATGCTTTCGATATGGGGCCGGCTGAGTAGTATCCTCCACACGATGCGGCATCAGTCACCCTTCAGAAGGATCCGCACTTAACCTGTAGTGATTGTTTTTGATGGCACCATCAAAAAGCACAGGCTCCCTGTTTGGGATCTGATCTCTATCCACTGAAGATATTACCTCTACCACATCGGCAAGAATCTTTTTCTGATAGCGGTGGGAACTATGCACCGAAACCTGTTGCTTCTCCCGATCCTTACATCCAGCAATTGCATCACTGTTGGCATATTTTTTTGCATCGATAAGAACAACATTTCCGGGGAGGTTCTCATAATTATTGGCACCATGACGCCCAAGCCTGTTTCCGCCGAAACGTTTTGCACTGGAGGCCTTTAATGCCCGATCATATTTAGAATAATAGACATGAACACGCCTTGAGAAATCTGCAATATATCTCCCTTTTCCATCACTTTCTATATCCGCCGAGGAAAGATCTGGTGCCAGTAATACCGTCTCATCAAAAAGCATTCTGCCCTGTGGAGTTCCAAGCGTATCGGAAAGATATTCCATTCCTTTTCGTAACAGGTAATTCCCCATTGAATGAGCAATACAAAAACTGGTTGAAAAACAGTCCTGCTCATTTTTTGTTGACAGAGTGTTGATATCACAAAGAAATCTGGTGAAGGCACCGACAGAGTCCCTCACTTCCTCTCTGTCTGATAAGTAGTTGAGTGTTTTTCCGGAAGAGGGCCACGAAAAGCCAACAATTACCGGAGCATATCCATAGAGGTTTTTCAGATTCTTTTCCAGGTCAAATATTTCATCAATACTGTCCTGATAATCATTGTTATATCCATGTAAATAAATGCCTACTTTGGGGGTGGTGTTATGCTTCTTTTTCAGCCGGGCCAGTTCAAGTAGCAGTGATTTCTCAAAGCCCTTTTTCCCGGTCTTTGTGAATTTATCGCTCCCTCGTTTTTGTTTGTCATAGGCGTACTGATATTCATATTTTTTATTCAGTCTTTCTTCATCCCCGTACACGCCATCTTTTATGCGCCGATTTGTGACCATAAATAACATTTTTCTTCTCCCTGGCAGACACCGGTTAAACTTCTTTCTCTGCTACAGCAGCTGTACCCATACTCATTTTCAGCCGGAGATTTCTCTCCCAAAGCCATAGTGGCAACGGCTACATTTGCGTAACTCATACTTAACTGCGTAATCCATATTTCCTGAAATTACAATAACTTATTTCGTTTTTCATTCTGACATAATCATAAACAAGCCAAACTGACTGATTTTATTAACACCTGCCAAATCTGCCTGGGAGTGTGAAATTGAATTGCCTGAAGAAATGCACCAGATACTTACCGATACCCTAAGGTGTCTTGGTATTGTTCTGAAAACAGCAGGAGAAAAACTCTACCCCTCCTTATTCCCTAAAATCAAAGATACAACTCATCTCCATCCAAAAGAGGTCTGTTCCAATTTTCCCGAAATTTTATTTCTATTTCGTCCAGACTATTCGTGCTGTCAACTTCCAGCAACGTCTCAGCAAGTACATCTTGTATGTTTTCCATAGTCCAGCCAGTAATTTTACGTGTTCTATCCCAATTAGGCTTGTACATTACTACTGCAAAGTACATTAATAATGCCTTACTTTTCCTGGTACCATCGCACCTCATTGCATAGTAAAACATTTTATGCACATTCATTGCTGTATCGGGACGTGTGTAGAACGCAGCATCATGTACAACAGATGCTCGCCTATAATCTCCCACGTATGGTGAGCCAATAGTTGGTCCCCAGAAGATGGATGGGATTGAAGCTCCATCTATCCAGATGTCGGCCTCTGCTTTCCAGACTTTTCCATCCGGATCTGTATAAGAAAAATCCTCAAGAAGTTGCATTTCAGAGTCTTTTTTGGAGTTTGTACCCCACAGTGTTTTTACCTCTCCTGTAAAAAATCCATAGTTTTTCTCAGGCATCTTTGCTCCTCTTTTTAATGTTCAGGTTACCAATCGTACACGTTAGTTACAGCAGTACAAAATAGCACATTTTAGCAATAATGTTAATATATACGTTAGTTACGTGACATCCGGCCAGAGAGCGCGGAAAACATTAACCCGTTAGAGAGGAGCCCTGCCAGCATCCCAAATCCTTCCACCTATTTTCAGTTCTTGCGTAAATAGTTATTTCCATTTATACTTTAAGGCATAAAATCACACACACTCAAAAACGCCTAAACGCAAATACATAAATACGTATAAACTAGAAAAAAGCCCATGCCCATCTTCTCATTTGTTCAGACAAAAGGCGGTACCGGCAAAACCACCCTCTCCCAGGGAATTGCCTGCTCCAAAACCTTTAAAAAGCAGTTTGGTAAAATCGCACTGGTCGAGCTGGATCCTCAAGGGACCCTTGCCGACTGGATTGGCGAACGTATTGCCAACAAACGAAAGTTCAAAAACATCGGTTTCTATCAGCTGGTAGGCTTGGAGCTGGACGCCCTTGCCAAAAAGCTCACGGAGATTGTGGCAGACAATGACGCAGTGATCCTTGACGTACCAGGCGAATCAGTCAGCGGCTTTGCCACAAAACTTGCCATGAACCTTTCGGACCTGGTCCTGATCCCCATGCGCACCTCAACCAACGACGAGGCAAGCTTTGGCCGCAACCTGTGGCCGGTCATTCAGGAATCCTTGCAGGAAAACCACGCATCCTTTGCGATCCTGCCAACCTTTATCCATCCTAAGACCAACACTGAGAATATACGTGACTATTTTGAATCCATTATGCCGGAACAGATCGGTTGTCTTCATAATGTACTGCCCTTCCGTTCTACCTTTGAAAATTTCAGCCGTGAGGGCATGAGTCTTCCCGAATACGCAACGTCCGTTAAAGGCAATTCCAGGCTCCACACCCAGGCACAGAAGGCCCAAAAGGACATGGAAAAACTAGCCAAAGAAATCATTCAAGTGAGCGGGGAATAACAATGGCCCTTCCAAAGACCAAGAAAAAGATAGCTGATATCAGCGCAGCGGTGCAGAAGGCTGCAGGTGTAGAAGAAAAACCAAAAGCCCCCTCCCCTGCTCCAAAGCCTAAACCTGCCACCAGAAAGAAAGCCGCACCGAAGCCGCCAGCTCCAAAGAAAACGGGCCGGCCCTCTCCCCGCAGCGGCAACACCGAACGGTTCACCCTGCTGCTCAGTGAAGAAACATCAGAACGTTTAACCATGGCCTTTGCCACAGAACAGATCAGAAGAAGAAAAAAAGGAGAGAAGGTAGATAAGTCGCTACTTATTGAAGAGATGATTATGGAGTGGTTGAAGAAAAACAAGTTTTAAGAGTTTATACGTACAAACTCAAATAAGTATCAAGGTTGAGCAAAACATGGGACCAATAGGCGAAGAATGTAAATCGTGTCATTTTTTTGAAAGCTGGGGGCTGGATGGATTCGGGCATTGCATGCGTTTTCCACCAACCATTCCGCCACACATGGTCATTGAACAGGCTTCACCTCGATTTGATGTAACTCCAATCGAGTTTGAGAAACACGAGTGGTTGGCACCTATTGTCAGCGAAGACAACTGGTGTGGCGAGCACAAAATGTGCTAAACGTTATTAGTCTCTTGTTCCCCGGCATTTAGGAAACGCTGAACATCCCCAGAACTGTTTTCCTGCACTATTACCCTTTTTCGCAGTCCGTAGAACCATTTCTCTGTCACACACGGGACAAGACGGAACATTTGATGTCTTACCAGGTGTCTTGGGCGAAGTAGAAATAGGGGAAATAGAGACAGGGGAACTACCAGCCCCACCCTGAACATCAGCAATCAACCTGGCCAACTGAGTCCCATCAACCAGCTCAAGTGATTTGCCATCTGCAAATCGATCGGCATCCCGGGTAAATGTTCCAGAAGTAATAACAATCCCCCCGGAAGCATGTTCGGCAGCAACCAGCCCGTACATCTCCCGTACGACCTTCACGCCAACTTTCTGAACCCGATACTGTTTGCACTGCACCAGATACCGCTTCCCTCCCTTGCTGATAACCAGATCAATACCACCATCGGGCCCGGCACCATCATTTTCCTTCACCCAATAACCCTGACGCCGGTATGCCTCTCCCACTAATTCTTCAAAACGCTGCCAGGAAAGATCACGGATCGAATTGATATCCTGCTGAGCATCGAGTTGTTTTCGCTTTCGCTGTGACTGAATTAAAGAAATTGGAGCTGGTAGTAGAAAGAGGAAAAAGGCAAGGGGTGCCAGTTGGGCAAGCCCCTTGGTAAAACCGGCTGTAATCGAATTGGCACTACCAATAGTTGGCAAAAGAAAAGTCATTCCCATATAAACGCCTATTGCGGTAAAAACTGAATAGTACCAGGGGAGTGTGGTGAGGATATGGAGAATGTTGTCGGATTTTTTGGGCATGGCTAATACGTAATGTTTGATATGAGATAGTCTTTGTAAAGTATTTTATTGTTTTGATATAGGGGAGATATCTTTACTTCTAAGGCCTCGGTCAGCGTTTGGCTGTGCAGACTTATTAAATACCGTGGGCAGTATTAAATGCAGAGAGTACATCCTTATTGTCTATTTCGAATCTTCCATTGAAGTTGCCTACTGTTTGAAACCCTGATGTGTCACATATTGAATCATAAGGGAATGTAGCACCTTTTTCCTCACAATACTTGAGTACCTCCTCCATCCCAGGCATCGCACCATGCTCAAATGCTCGCATATCTATGTAATAGTTTCCAATCAGCTTGGTACCTTCCTTCACAATAGAAGGTACAGTCAACCCTGCATTCTCTACACCGTAAAAGAATTTTGCGGCACTAAAAGCCAGTAATTTAGATGCATGAGGCTCTCGCTTAACGATTCGCTCATATGCCATCTTGCGAAGATCAACGTTTGTAACATGACCTATGCCTGATGCAATTACCTCTGTCATTGGATTATCCCAATATGGATCTCCGTTCCAATATGAGTGCATCCAGTCTAAACTCTTGTCCAGAGTTTCCAACTTTTGGGTGATCCACTCAGCATCTACTTTCGTTAGGGTGGAGGCCGAAAAATTTACCGATGAGATAAATGCAGGATTGAATCTATTTCTTCGCCAATAAGTTAGTATAGTTTTAGCCATTTCTGGGGTTTCAAAAAAGAAAACCCCTCTCATTCTCGATACAGCATTTGGGAAATATGCATTCCTGACACTTTCTAGTTGAAATTCATTGATCAATTGAGATCTCTTATTGGCATTCAATTTATTTTTTAAATTGTTATAATACCAAAGCGAAACCCCAAAAGGTTCTCCCAATGGATCACAGCTAGATTTGATTCTCCCAATAGCAACTTCCCACTCAACCATAGGGTTGGAAATATCTAGGTACGCATATAATGTGACGTTTTGCATAAGAATTTAACAAGTGATTATGTAGAAACTTCCAAATCCACAATATTTCCACTCAATCTTTCCAGGTTCATAGAAGGTATGTTGACTCAACGAAAAACGGGGCCTGTACCTTGTTTTAGTGAAATGCGGGGCGGCGTAAGGCATTGTTAGGTGCCATGCTCCTGAATAAACCCGTTATAAATAACCCGTGAGGGATGTCTACTGGTTTGGAGCAATGTCTTGCCTTTTTGTCCTCGAATCATTTCTAGAATTTCGTTCTGTATCTCTGTGAACCTGTTGTATTTACCCCAAGCAATGAGAATTATCTCTGCCTCGTCAAGCGCGTTTGCTATTGCAACTTTATTCCGCCCTCCAATTTGCTCATCTATACCAACAAAATCGTTAGTTTGTATAAAGGCAAATTGGTTTACGATAATGAGACGCTCAACACCTATGAATTGTCCATAACCTTTCTCGAAAGCTACCCTTTCCAATACTTGAATTGATTTGTCGGCAAATTCAACGCGAGCATTGCTGGGATTTTGCATGATGGCACATACTGTTCTTGGCTTTTCACAAGCTCCTAGCTTGGTTGCACTTAGCCGGTAACGAAATAAAGGAGGAATCTCTTGTGAAAAGTCGGCCTCAATCTCTAGTCCAGGACGATGTAGGAAGGTTTGTTTCACTTGCGTCTAACGGTATGCATAAGAAGCTTGTGGGGTCTAAATCTATAAACTCTTGCTAACTTAGAAACATGCAGTAAGAGGTTTTTCAGAAAACCGTACTGTCTGCAATTCCTTTTGATGCAGGTGTTATGGTTGTTAAATTTTATGCCATGCACCGTAGCAGTCTCCGTATAATTGTGAATTAGTCATTGTTTTTTAACCTTGTCGGTTAAGCCCACTAGCTGCGCTAGAACCTTGTCGCGTTAGCCTTGCTGGTCTTCTTGCGGTCTGGAGAAACACCTTTTTCAACATTAATTCTCTTGATTTTTTTAATAATACTTTCTGACTGAAACTTGATAAATGAAAATATCTTTTTTCTGTCGAGACCTAGTTTCGACAAGGCATCTCCCCGAACATAAGCGTTCTCACTGCTCAGTGCCTGCAAATAGATTTTAAGTTGAAAAACTTGATCGACAACTAAATTGAGAGCTTTGTCGTTAGATTTTTTTGCAGCCAACGAATTAACTTTTTCGATATGACATTTACTGAAGCCCTGTAAGCTGTAATCTAATTCTCTCTGGCTAAAGGCTTTGAGTAGTAAAAATAAATATCTTTCAATTCTTACTCTCTCTCGATAGCCAAATTCTGTAAAATTGACTGATAAATTTTCAATTTCGGAAATCAGGAATGAGCCGAGTTTATCTATTTCATTCTCAAATTTTGGAGAGAGCATAACTTAACAAATCTTCGGTAATAGTAAGTAATTGATTATATTCCACCTGATTAGGCAAAGGTAGTCTGTTGTTGGCATTTCGTTCATAGATAATTTTCCAGTTTGACAAGTGCATATATTGCTCTAATGACATTGGTATATCAGGAAACACTTCTTTTGCAGTAATAAAACTACCAACCCTGCCAAATGATGGTTTGCCGACTCGATGCGACAACACCATGCAAGTATTGCGGGAAATAGTAAATAATACCGATAGGTCAAATTCGTTTGGGATGAAAACAGAATTCCATGACTTTAATAAGTCACTGAAAAGTGATGCATGGTATAAAATGTCATCCCTATGGGATTTAAAAGGTTTTAAGCTTGCTAACTTTGAAGTGAGATATTCTTCACCGTACAGCACTTTACCCTCTAACTTCAAATGCCATAAAAATAATGATCCATGCTCTAACATTGAATTAACAACTGATTCGGAATAATAAGTCAGGGTCAATTCCTCGTTATGAAAATCGTACAAAAAATCATTGTTTTCTAACTGTAGCAGTTCATTATCACCTCTTTCTTTTGTCAACACACACAGATCGAGGTCAGAATTGGTATCATTGTCTTTTCTTGCTTTAGATCCATATAGGACTATAGACAAGACATTAGTCTCCATTGTTTTTATCGCGCAATTCGCCTGTAAAGGGTTGCTGCCAGTAACGCTAAAAATACCGTACCTAAGAAGCTAGCTGACAATAAAATAAGTTTCCCAGACATTGTTACGGGTGTTAAACCTAGGTTAATAGCACCAAGGGTTTCACCAAATCCCATATAAATACTTTCCCCAAATAATAAGGGGCGAGATGTCTTTTGCCCTCTAACGAAAAACTCGACTTTTCCAAAATAGGATGTCAAGGAGCATAGAATCGTGACAGTAATATAAGATAATAAAAGGCGACCAACACGATGACCATAGCCCCACACGAGACCTGAGACCTTTGATCCCAAATACTTCAAGCCTTCACGAACTTGATCAATAACACTGTAATTTTCCTTATAGTATTTCGTGGCTGATAGAAAGATAGCTTTTGATAACTCTTCACTGGCTTGAATTTCAATGTCTAGAAATCTGTCAGCACTTTTTTTGTCCCCTATCATTTCCGAGTTTGAACGTAAATTTCTGGCAAGATCTCTACGAAGATTTGGCTCTGTGGGCATGCAAGCAATTATCTCATCAACAGGTAGCTTGCAATGATAAAATGTGCAGTATTTAAAATCACAAACTTGAAAACTCGCTTTTTCAAAATTGCAAAAGCGGAAGTAGCTTCCTGTAAAATTTACGTTTTTAAATATGGCCTTTCTGAAATATGAATCTTCAAAGTGGGATTGTGTTAAATGACTATTTGTAACTACTGCCTTCAACATACCCAGTCTTAAATAAGAAGATGCTGAGATGTTGACATCCGATATTTTATATTCGTCCTGTTGCTGATCAGAAACTAATAGCAACTCCCCCCGAGAAGGAAGGTTTTGTATTATAGTGGATTTTCTGGACAATTGGCTGGCAGTCATATTATCTCATCTTGTTTAGTGGTTTTTGTCGAACATTCTAGCTTAGGACCAGTTGGGTTTGTAGCGCCTTGCTATGCTTTTTGTCTTTGCTTTTTAGTTGCATAGAGCTTACCAGGAGACATACGTATCTATCTATAGTGCTTGATTGTAGACAATTCCACTTTCAATTTGGTTAAGTCAGAATCTATTGATTTTGCATGAACTTCTTCTCTTTTCCGTCGTATCATTTCTTGAAACTGGACAAGATTAGTTTCAGGTTCTGGGCACTTAGGGCCTAAGATGATTTTTCGAAGTTGGATTGGGAACGATGTACTGTTTAGTGAAAAATCAATAATGGGATTAATAATAGAATGTGTGTAGGTCATCACCCAGTCAGTTTTTATCTTATCCAATTTACCAGTATCTATAATAAGCAATCTAACTTCCTCTTCAATTGCATAATCATAAGGTTTGAAAAAATGCTTCCAATAATTAATTTTTCTGAATTGGAATTTGAACCCAGTAAGTGACTCAACATCTTTTTTTATTTGTTTTAGTAAATCTAATTCATTATGTGTCCCGTCACTGTGCGCATAGCTTACTTTCTGCAACAAAACATTATCATCTAAATGTTTTTTGTTAATCTGAAATATAAGACAAGCACCTTTTGCGTCATCTGAATACAATCTCCACAATGTCAGATCATCTTTCCTTGTAATCTCCGTACAAGATGTAATATACCGTTTGTTTATTGAGGATATTGTTTTGTGATGTTCTTTGTCAATTGGTCTTTGTGATCCGTCTATATATGCATTTACATAATTTATTTCAGACTTATCATTCATGCCAACTATCCCATTCATTCTGAATGAAATAAAATTGAGCATGTCAAAAATAGTATTTAATGATGAATATCGACAAACCTGTGTACCTTTAAACTCACCAAGCATTTTTATAAAAAATTGATTTTCAGTTGAAAAGAGCCCCTTACCCTTATCGTTGTCTTGAATACAATAAGATATGTTTGATCTGTCGAAACAGATCTTATTGGCAAAAGAGCTGCTATTAACTAGTGATAGTAATTCTTTATTGTCTGGAAGGTGCCTTTGTGCTGATTCTCGTATAATATCTAAGACATTTTTTGTATCTTCCGGATTGACATGTATTTCTGTTGGATTTGTAAAATATAGGATTAGATCGCTAAACGTGATTTTAACAAAATCTTCCTCTTTCTTATCTCTGTCGTATATATAGTTAATCTGGTTGTCGGTAACTATTCCATATCTTGAGTTTGTAATCGATAAGGCTGATCGGATCTGGTCAGTTGCTATGGCTAATGTATTCTTATTGTGTAAGCTTTCTTTAATCTCAACCACTGCTAAAGGGTGTAGACCTTTATAAATGACTCAAGTTTCTGACTTGGCCTAATCTGCTGTAATAACATTATTATGTTGAAATAACCTTTGACCTGTTTGTAACATATCAATTGCGATGTTCATAATTGAATCAACAAGAGCAAGTGCAACATCTTC
>Ga0208901_1000536_pt1 | contig 16965 bp, 14 predicted proteins | sample AntAceMetag02UKF_FD_184764 | JGI IMG/M metagenome (GOLD analysis project Ga0208901, IMG submission 184764) | Saline lake microbial communities from Ace Lake, Antarctica - Antarctic Ace Lake Metagenome 02UKF (SPAdes) (version 2) | ecosystem: Environmental > Aquatic > Non-marine Saline and...
TTCAGTGCTTTTTTTATACTTATTTTTCTTGCTTTTTCAAGTGTTTCTGCAAAATTTATTCTTGACTTTTCTTAGTTCTAAACTAGAGTTTGTCTACCTTTTTTATAAAGCTGGTGCAGTAGTATAGAAAAGATATTAATTAGAAAAAAAGTATAATACATTTTGTGTACTTTATAAAAATTCCTGTTCATAAATTCTTGAAAAAATATTCGTAATGCTTAGATTATAAACAAATTTCTAATTATTTTCTATTTTTAAATTCATATTATTATCCTTATAAGAAAGAGAGATATCTAGTTTAGAATTTTCTATCTCAAGAATATCCTTCAATTCCAAAGTATCTTCTCATACAGATAAATGATTTATTGTTTTTTTTATAATAGATTTTAATCCTTTTCTTATAAGATTTTCATCCAAAAAATATAATTCTTTATCTCATATATACAATAATATATTATTAGGTAATTTTATCTTATCTTGAAATCATAATTCATAAATTAATTCTTCCATATATTGCTCTATATAAGAAACTAATTTATTAGAATCAAGCAATCTATCATATGATTCTTTACTATCCAAGACTGTATCGCAATAATTATAGCTAAGTCTTGCTTTTAAATTCTTAGAATCTAAAGCTTGAGAAACAAAACCTATAAAAGAATCAATATCATCTACATTTGAAATATATATATATTTTTCATATCATCATATAGATATTATAGCTTCAGGATATTCAGTCTTTATTAAATCAACAGCTTCTACAAATTTTACAGTAATATCATGTCAAATAACATAGAATTCAGATTTTTTCAGATTATCATCTAAAATTTTTTCAGAAAAACTTTTAAATAAATCTATATTATCTACTGTCATTCACTCTATATTTATAACCATTCTAAGTCATCCCTTGGTGGAAGTTAGCTCTAATAAACTTTGTCTAGCATAAGTTCATTTATGATTTTGTGTAATATTTTTTGTTCTGATTAAGCTTTTAGCAAAATCATCATTTATATCATTAACCTCTTGAAAAGGACTTCCTTCTCTGACAAAGAATGATATAAATTCAAAACAACTATCTAATAAATTAATATAAACCCCTATATCATTCATTATTTTTATATTAGAATATTTATGTTTAGAAGAATATTTCCTTATATATCTAAATAATATTGGGTTTATAATTTTTTCTCAATCACTAATTATTACTACATTATGTTCTATACCATTTATTGTACATTTAGCATCCATATATTTTTCTATAAGAGTCTTCTCTACTGACTTAGATTTAGCTACCAATTTTTTAATAAACCCATCACTAAAAATAGATAGTTTTATAATTTCTTTACTTATTTCTTGTCTAGACATTATATCTGCCTTATAAAAAGCATCTATTTTTTCAGATTCCTCAATAGTATCTCACAAATAAGCGTTTCATATACCAAAATTTAAATTACTTATAATTGTATTTATTATAAATTCTTTAGTTTTTCATGACTTTAAAGCATATTCTTCTATATAAGATTTTTTCTCTTCTATAGCTTTTTTAATAATTGTTTTTTTATTTTTTTCATCTGCAAACAAAACATCTAAAGGGTTTCATCAAGGCATAGAAAATGTTATATTTTTATAATGATTTCTTACTACTCTTCCTTTTATTTTTTCCATTCCATAAAATTCATCAAATCTTCATATAAGAATGTTTTTTATTGCATCTAATATATTATATGTAAAATCTACAGATAATTCATATATAATATCCTCAACTCACATAAATTTAATATTTATTATTTGAGAATTTTCTGTTAATCTAAGTATCTCTAATAATGGATAATTATTAGTTAACATATTATATAATATACGCTTTTGATTTGTAGTCATATTAGAAGTTATTTTGATAGTATCTATAGATTCATCTACCAAAATTTTACTAAATACATCAAGGGTTTCAGTATAGGCTAAATCTCATAATCAATCACAAATCAATGTATGTCATTCTAATTTGATAGACGGATATACTATATCTGTATCTAAATTATCACATAATTCATCCATCTTAGAAAGAAAAAATCCTTTTACTAAATCTAATTCCTCAGGAGTTTGATAATCCATATTACAAGCTTTGGTATAAGCCTCTTCACAAGTATATCACATTAAAATTATTTCATTAGGAGCATCCGTAGGTAATACTCTTTTTAGTTTTACATGATAAGCATTTATCAATTCTTTTAGATTAGATATACCATTGTAATACATAGCTTGATAAAATCATTTTTCCATAGTAGAATCAGATCTTTCTATTCCTAATTGCAATTGAGCCAAAACATCTACTGCTCAATTTATAGGAGAAGACAAAAGTCTATCTATAGTATTATGATACAATAATTTTCTAAAACTAGCGCTAGAAGGAACAATATAACTTTGAATATCGTTTATATTAAAAAGTAACCTCATTTTATTTTCTACACTATCCTCAACAAAAGTAGGATGTAAGTATTTATTTATATCATCATCCAAATTTCTCCACAACTCTTTTTTTTCTTCAATAATTTCTTCTAACAGATAAGCATTACTACTATCTTCCAAAAGATTTGATAGGGCTTTCTCCTTATTCATATGTTTATCCATATGATTACAAAGATTATTTAGACTATCAAGATCGATTTCTATCAATCAAACCTTTCTACCTATATTTCTATAAATATATTTCTGAATAAGTAATTTTTTTAAATATATAATAATAGCGTCTTTTTGTTTCAAATTTTTCAAAAAATTTACTTCTGAAAATGATATTAATTTTTCTTTAACTAAGTCTTCTGTGAAGAATACCGTTCTGTTTTTTAGTTTAGTAAAATTTTCTATATTAGAAAATTTATTATCTATATAATTAATTATATTCAATAAAGTTCTAGCTGTATCTATTTGTATAAATTCTGTATTACCTGCATGTCAACCAATAATTCTGACTATAATATTAGCAAATTCTCCTATTTTGGAAACATCAATATTTTTTTTGATTAGAAAAGCTCTAAAATAACTATATATATCACTTCTCTTATCTTCTATTCCTTCTAGCAAAAACTTAGCTCCATCCCATTGGTGAGAACTTAAATGACCTCATTTTATAGCATCTATAGGCTCTAAATATTGAGATGGTTTATAAATTTTCTTTAGATCATGAAACAATGTAGTCAATATCATAAATTCTGTTTGACTAACTCCAGGGAAAATTTTATCTAAAAACTCTTTTATATCATAAAGTTCTGGCATACGAGAACAAGTAAAAACAGACTCTAAAACATGAGCAAAACTATCCATATTTTCGTTTACAAATTCTTTACCAAAAACATCTTTCATTATAGTAATAATATATAATATATCCTCAGAAATATCATCACTTTGGAATATTTTATTTACAAAATAGTGTATTTTTTCTTTCAATTCATCATCCTCTATATCCAAGGTGTCTACGAACTTCTTAAGATCATTTTTTAAAAATGAAAGATTAGAATCAAGTAAAACAGTTTTTTTTCATCAAAATGATTTTCATATTAAAGAAAGAAGTCTATAAATTTTTGCAGATACAGAAAAATTAGACTTTTGTCCAGTCTTTTTTGATTGCATTTCAAATGAGTCTTCTTTTTCTTTACTAATCATTAGCTATTTTTTATTTAATTTCTAATATGTATTTATACGATTACCTATATACAACAAAAGTTAAGACAATTTCATGCATAGTATTAAAACTTCTCTTTTACTTTCTGAAACTATGAATAAATTAATACAACTATATAATAAGAATAATTCTTTTTTTGTCAAAAAAAGCTTTATATATTATATATAATTTTCTCTCATACATTCAGTTCTCCATTTTCACTGTATACACCTGTTATTTGAGATAAATTAAGTAAATCATATTCATCTATTTCTGGAGCATGTAATGTAGGTCTTACAACAAAAATCATATCATCTCATTCTCACCTTATATCCATAATATATCCTATATATTCTTTTCATTTTCTTAATGAAGATTTTTCTTCTAGTTTTTTGTCTACTACTTTTTTTACTTTCAAAAAATGATTATGAACTTCTTTATCAGATAGTTTATCTGCTAATTTACTACTAGGAGCAAATTTTTCATCATGATATTCAAAAATAGCTATATTATCTATGTCTGTATTCTCTACAAATTCTATAAGCTGTTTTACATCATATTCTGTCTCTCCTGGGAATCAAACTATCAAATTAGTTCTAATAAATCTAGTTGGGAAATTGGTATATATAAAATCTAAGAATTTATATATAGATTCAGTATCATAAAATCTTCCCATATTTTTCAATATAGGCGCTGATATATGTTGCAAAGGTATATCAAAGTAAGGTAAAAACTTTTTGAATCACTTCAATCTTTCTAACTGCTTCAAAGTAAGTATATCTGGGTATAAATATAACAATCTATATACGAAATCTCATTCAATTTTTTCTATTCTCTCTAACAATTCAAATAAGTAAGGTTTTTCATACAGATCAATTCCATATCTTGTAGTGTCTTGAGCTAAGATAATAATTTCTTCTACTCATGAATCTACTAAATTTTTAACCTCTCCTAAAACATCTTCTACTTTCATAGATTTTTGTTTTCATCTAATTTTAGGTATTATACAAAAACTACAACTATTATTACATCATTCTGCTATTTTTATATATTCAAATTTATAATCTATATTTGTATATGCCCTAGGACTGTCAGGAAAGCTAAATCAGTCAAATTTGCGACTATCGTAGCCTTGGGACAATTGTAAAATATTTATTTTATCAAAATCTTTCCAAGATAATTGGAATACGTCAGGATGAGAAATGAGTTTCATAAATTCCATAGCTTCACTAGATTCTTTATCTATATTTTTGAAATAATTAGGTACACAGCCTATAAGATAAACTTTTTTATTATGTTCTAGAAGTTCCGTCAAAGTAGAGACCGCTTCTTGTCTTCATGTAGAAAGAAATCCACAGGTATTCAAAAATATAAACTCTACACTATCATCTAAAGCATCAGCAAAATATTGTATATTATAAAACTTATTATATTTCTGAAAAGAAAGTAATTTTCATAAAAGATATTGTGTATCTACTAAGTTTTTGTTACACCCTAAATTAATTGATGAAAAATAGAAATCTACCTGTTCTTGTTTAAGTCTTTTACAATCTGTCATTTGTGATAATGTTTTTTTGATTATTAAACTAATTAATTACCTACTTTTACTGTTTTTATAAGAAAAATCAACAAAATAATTAATCCATTATCTAAATTCCCTATAAAATCAGAGTTACATCAGTTATAAACTAATATCTAAAACTTTTCTTTTTATTACTAAGTGAAAAAATTAGTAAAATCTCTTTACTCTAAATCTCAATTTAGTTAGAACAGTAGTATTTAGTATGATTTCAAAATCTACTTTTATATTAAATTTACAAACCTAAATTGTATATTTTATACTACTATTGAAATCTATCTGAAAAAAGAAGATTTTCGCAGCCAATATCAAAACGAACCGAAGCATAGTTTTATATATCATATTAAAACTTATGATTAATCCCGGCATTTCACATACCAAAATGAACAGATTTTACAAAAATTGATGATAAAGAAATTTCTACAATGAAGAGAAAACTCAATTCAAAACCTAGAAAAATAATAAATTATAAAACTCCTTATGAAATATAATTTAGAAAAAAAAACAAAACTCTTAAAAAGTGTTGCACTTTAAACTTGAATTCAGCCATTAAAAAAAGCTCGAGGAAAACCCCAAGCTCTCAAAAAACATCATAAATATTTCTCCATAGCCGTATCAACAATCCCATCAATATAAGTTTTGTCTTCAGGATTGATATCAACAAATTTAGCACCTACACAAGACACCTCACCAATTACCAAAGAGTGTTTTATTTCAACAGTACAGGTCACACTTTTACCATTGAAGCTTATCGATGTATTTACAATATCATCTACCGTAATACTTCCTTCACTGATAAACCCTATACCCCCTTTTGATACATCTGTAAGAATCCCTTCCAATATAGTATCCCCATTAATAACCTCTAATTTAATTTTATAGTTCTTTCTCAGAGGAATTAACTTCACTACTATATCAGTACCAATTCTAGGAGATTCTCTTCTGGTATCACCCAATTCAGCCAAAGAATCTACCACCATAACTTCCTCCTATGAAAAAATTAATCAATTGTTGTGCAATGTACTAACTGTATACAGTTTTATTTATCAAAGTCAATAGAAAAAGCCTTGGGAAACCCAAGGCTTTTATGTTAACTTTGATAAATTTATCTCGTAATTTTCGCTGAAGAGTATAGGAGCTTGATATAAGCAACATTCTTTTTGGTTAATCCAGAAAACTGGATGCCTATAAAAAATATATCACCTATCTCTCTTACCATTCTTACTGTGCCATTTGCTACTATTTCCTGATTTCCCAAAGCAAATGTAACTGTAAGATTAGTATCTACAGGTAATTCAGCATCACTTCTTATAGAAATTCCACCTTCTGAAACATCAATAAGAAATGATTTATTTCCTGCATTTCCTTCATTTCCTTTATTTCCCATGCCAACTATAACAGGAAATTCTTTCTCTCTAAACAAAGGATACAATTCCCTTGCTGTAAGTCGGCCATAGGCCCTTTTTCCATTAGGAGGTTTTGGAATAAAATCCCAATCAATTGCCAATCCCTCCAAAGAAGGGATGTCTTCCCAAGTCCTTTTTTTCTCAGTCATAATAGACCTCCGTTAAAGAGTTAGCTAATTATAGCTAAATTATAGATTAGTTTAGGTAAATTAATATATAATTAATTTAAATGAAATGTCAAGCGATTTTACTTGGAGGTTAATATAGAAACATATAATTAAAGCAAAATATCATAGTTCCTTGGTATTCATCATAAATTTTTCGTAAGAAAAAAGCCTAGGAGAAACTCCCAGGCTAGTTATTAGATTTAGACTGTATATCAGTCTTTGATTTTGACGGAAGAGTACAATCTCGAAATAAATTCATCGGTATTTTCTTCTAATCCAACAAATTCAATACCAAGTATTGTATTTCCATTCTCAGATTCTCGAATATTCCTAATTTTTGCTTTAGAAATAATCTTTTGAGTTCCTAAAAAGAAACCGACCTTAATTAATTGAGACTCTCTTAGCTCTTTCATCTCAATCTGAATAGAAGCTCCACCCTGAGAAACATCAAGCAAAAGACCTTTAAACTGTCTTTTGTTTGTAGCTATCTTCACGGGGATTTCATTCTTTTGAGAAAGAAAACGCAATTCCTTTGAACTTAAACGAGAATAAGCCCGTTTTCCCATTGGATTTTCAGGTTCATAATCCCAATCCATAGACAAACCATCTAAAGAAGGAACATCATCCCAATTTTTATCACTATCAGCCATAACATCCTCCTCTAAATTAATTATATTGATTACCCTGTAACGCAATATATACGTATTTATTTATTAATGTCAACAGCATTTTTCCTTATATACAATATAAGGAAGTTAAAAGACAGTTTAAAAGCTAGTTTTCTAAGAAAACATTTGACAAAAAAAATATTATATATATAACAATGATAACACTATTTTAGTTAATTATAATACACACTACTTATGGAATGAGCTATAGAAGAGTTTCCTGAATATTCTGATAAAACAACCGACTGAAATATTGACAACTATGAAGCTAGTATTAACAACTATGAAGTTAGTAAAATTCTAGAGCTAGATGTACCACTTGAAAGAGTGAAAGAAAATATGAAACATATAGAACATATAGAACATATAGTTGAATCTTATATAGATTTCTTAGAAAATAAGGAGATAAATGAATATCTAAATAAAAATACAGAATGGTTTAGTCCTGAAGAAATAAATGAATTTAAAGAAACTTTTAATAAATTAGTAAGATATATATATATGATTTACTAATTGAAGATAATTTTGCTATTATAGGTAACAATAGTATAGTAGATATATTAGGTAATTGACCTTCTAATTACATGTTACTTATAACTAGAAGAATAGGTAAAAATACACATACAGATATAAGTGACTTTATAGAAAAAATCAAATCTATACTAGAATTCATTACAGTATACATAAAAGCTATAAGTTTTGATAAACAAAAATTGTATGATGCTTTGAGTAATAAACATGGATATATCAAAAATTACTCTGAATATTTCCAAGAAAGAATAGATGAAAATCAAGAAACTCATAAAATATATCCAGCTGGAAGTAATAAATTGTATTATTTTCACTTTTTCTTATCTTATGAAATAGGAAATATTTGACATGATAATCTAGAAGAAGAACTTGCGAAATTAGAAGACAATATAATAAACAAAGATAAAATAAGAGAAGACTTTCCTATATTTCAAGTTCTTCAATAATTTCAAAATTCCTTACCCCAAGGGGATTATTATATAGCGATTTAGTCTTTTTTTTCTATTATCTTTTCTTGTGAAATACATCTGTTTAGATAAAATTTATTATTTAAAAATATCACGGCTCTTCTGTTGAAATTATTTCAAGAAATAGTATAATAACTCCATTATTTTTATATATGAAAATATTAATTCTAAGACACATACTCTTTTATATATTTAATTTTTCATAATGAAACAAGTAGTAAGATGTTTACTAAAAAATGAAAAAAATAAATTTTTATTTGTAAAACATACTCAAGCTACCTATTGGACTCTTCCTGGGTGACACATAGAAGAATGAGAAACTCTATATGAAGCTCTTGAAAGAGAGATTAAAGAAGAATTCAACTTTGATATAGAAATTCTTGGTTGAAAAATAGGATTTAGTAGAAAGAAGATAAATGAACTACCCTTACCTATTTCTTGTTATGAAATTGAATATACTTCTAAAAAATGGGGAGAACTGAAAAAAATGGAATATATATTTCTAGCTAAAATAATATGATGAAAACTTAAAATCCAAGAAGAAGAAATAGATGATTATAGGTATTTTTCTAAAAAAGAAATACTAGAACTTGATAATACTTTCTGACAAATCAAAGAAATGATTCAAAGTTTAGATTAATGCAACGAAAGAAACAATTGATTTTATAAGTTTTTTAGTTATTATTTTGCTTAGTTAGTTTTAATCAGATACTAAAATCTAAATGATAAGGTGAATTACGAAGCAAAAAATGATGCCATGGGGTATAAAAAAAATATTAACAATATTTTTCATAACTATAATTTATTTAAATCCTAATTTTTCTCTTGCTGAAGATCAAGTTCCTTCTATGAATGACATCACAGTAATAAATACAGAAAAAATGATTAATGATTTAAATAAATCTAAGGATAGAAAGGAAATAATAACGGTATTTTGTGATCATATATCAGGTTGGACTCTTCCTTCTGATGAAATGGTAAGTGTATTAAACCCTAAAAAAAGTCTATTCTTGAAAGCATTTTGTGGTATGGTAGATGAGAAATATGAAAAAGATTTTGATGATTTGAAATTAAAGATAAAAAAAGATAAAATAAATTTTGATGATTTGAAAGCTGAATGTGAAATACTAGACGCTACTTATGAAAAAGACTACTGGAATAATGTGAATTTCACATGTGTTACTAGAAAGATTCATACATATCTTATGACTGATTACATAAATATGGTATATTACAAAGCTTATTGAGGTTTTGATCAAGATATAAAAGCATTTATACAAATATACTTCTATGATGGAGAATATGATAATAGTGGAGAACCAAAAGATAACGGTACTTGTCCTGTATGAAAATATATACAAGAGTGAGCTCCAGGAAATGAAATGTACTGCGGACACAATAAAGCATACAAAGAACTAAAGAAAAAGAAAGAAAAGATGGATAAAGATATTATAGCTAAAACAAATATTATAATATGAGAAGACTTTATAAAAAGTGATTTATGGAAAGAAGTATGGTGGCCGGATGATTTTGAAGGATTCGCTAATGTAATGGATACTCTGTATAATGAATTATATTTTTATAACTTATTTCTGATGATTCGGATAGAATATTTACCATCAGATACATCTTTTGCTCCTACTGTAGTAGCAAACAATCTAGAAACTCAAACCTTTTTATTGAAAGCTGAAATATTAGAAGCAAGTAAAGAAATTCTTTATTCTCAAAATGCTATCAAAATTTCATTTAGAATGCTAAAAAATCTAGAACGGTCTTGGCCTATACATATAGCTTTAATTTCCATAAGAGAAGATTTGATAGAGTTTAGGAAAGTACTTGCCAAAATATACACACCTATACATCAATTAAGTTATAAATTAGTTAATGCACAAGAACTTGGAGAACAATAGAATATACTCTTTGGACATATAATTACTAAGTAACAAACCACTGAGTAGTCTTTGGAATAGACTGACGACTAATTATATGCTCGATGCTCAACTCAATAAATAATAAAAAGTTTATTAACTAATTATTATTCATTAGTCTTTATCAATTAGTCGTTTTTTGAAATGAAACTCAAACTTTATATAGATGAAGCAGGTAGATGACCATTAGCAGGGCCTGTATATGTATGAATAATAATACCTTTGAAAAAATTTGATGATAGTATATTACAAGATTCTAAAAAACTTACAGAAAAAAAAAGAGAAGAAATATATAAAAAAATTCAACAACTAGAGAAAGATAAGAAACTACTCTACTCTAGTTGAGATGCTTCAAATAAAGAAATAGATAAATATGGAATTATAAAATCTATAAATTTATCTATAAAAAGAGCATTTATAGATATAATAAAGAAATATATGCTATCCATTAAAAAAAGAATAATGGAATGAAACAATGGTGACTTGATAATTACATATCTAGAAATTTCAAAACTAATCTGAAAAATAGAATCTATAAAAAATAGTGAAAAACTTCTATTTGAAAATCATAGTTTTTTCTCTATTATAGATAATATGGTCCATATAGAAAAAATTAACGGTATAATAATAGATGGAAATCATGATTTTGGTCTTTCTAAAGATTTTGGATATAATATAAAGACAATTATCAAATGAGATGATAAAGTTAGTTATATAGGAGGGGCAAGCATAGTAGCAAAAGTAGAGAGAGATAGACTTATGAAAGACATTGCAAATAAATATCCCCAGTATCTATTGGAAAGACATAAATGATACTGAACCAAAAAACATATTGAGGCTATAGAAAAAAATGGTCTTAGCCCTATACATAGAAAATCATTTACTCAAAATATTACAATAAATGGCATTTAAAAAAGGTAATTATTATGGATTATTTATTTTATTGAATATCATACTGTTTTTGATATCATTTTGGGCTATAAAAACAAATATGTTCCATAAATTAGATGAAATATTTTATAATTATACGCAAACAAGCTCTATATTTAAAAAAGAAACAAATCAAAAAAATCAGAAGATAGCAATAGTAGGTATAGACAATGATTTCTTCACTAAAGAATGAATTACAACATCCACTTTTCATAGATGATACTATGCACAAGCAATTAAGAAACTTCAAGAAGCTTGAGTAACTACTATAGCAATAGATGTAGTATTCAATGATTTAAAATATAAAAATATAGAAGATGTATTTATGGGAAAAATAAATGAAGCTATAGCTATAAGTTTAAAAGAATATAATTTTATAAGCGAGGAACTTAAACTTAAAATAAATAATGAAATACAATATAAAATTAGAAAAAATCTAGAAAAAGTAGATATAACACAAGAAAGAGAATTTACCTCTTTACAAAAGAGTATAGACCCAACACTTGTAAGTGTTTTGGAACCTTATGATGATATTAATATAAGTAATATGAAAGATACTATCAAAAAAAGTATAGAAGAAAAAACTGAAATATTTTCGAATGAAAAATACATAAAAAATTATTTTTATAGTGAAGCATTAAACTTCTTTGATAATTCTTTTGTAAAAGAAATGAAAGGAAATGTAGTAATATGAGTATTGGCTGACAGTAAAAATGTAGAATACCCTCCAGAAAAGTTTTTATCAAAAAATTCCGATATTGGACACGTAATTAGTCATGATAACATATATGGTGTAACTATGTGAGTAGTGCCTTTTTTCCAAGATGATAAATGAAAAAAAATTAATAGTTTATGAATACAAACTTTTATAAACTATAGAAAACAAATAGAGATTAAAGAAAATCAAATCCCTATACACAACAATGATATTACAAGTCATATACAAGACCCCGATTCCTTGCTGGAACCAAAAAAACTTATATTACAAATACCAAACAATCTACCTATAAGAATACCTTTATCAAATATTGGAGACCCTACAAAAAATACTACAACCCCTATAATGATAACTCCTGTATTTATAAAATCCATTAAAGATGTAAATTATTATTATAGTTTATATGATATACTACATACTGATAGTGAAATATTAGCGCAAACCTTGGAAGGAAAAGTTGTTTTTATGTGAGCAACCGATCAAGCATTCAAGGATATCAAACTTACTATAGTATGAAATATACCATGAGTATATATGCATGCAAACAACTTTATAGCAATGAATACTAACCAGTATGTGACAAGTATAAACAAAACTCAGACCTTATTGATAATATATGCATTTTTAATAATAGGAATGTTATTTATATTGTCATTTCATACAGAACTTGCTTCCTTTATTATCTTTGCAATATTTATTTGAGTAATTGTAATAGTAGGTGCAACTATATATAAAATATATGGAATATGGTTCCCTGTATGAACATTTTTAGCTATTATAGTTATCAAATTTATATTCGATATATTTTATGCATTGATAATAAATTTAAAGAATAAAGAATTTGTAACAAAATTTTTCAATAAATATGTAGGTAAAAATGTATTACAAAAGAAATATACAACTTGAATGAAAGATGCTGAAAGTAAAAATTTAGGTATATTTTTCTCAGATATAGCTTCTTTTACTAATATATCAGAACAACTAACAGCTTCTGAAGTAGTTAGATTTCTAAATATATATTTGACAGAATGTAGCGGATATATTACACAAAATAATGGTTATATAGATAAATATATTTGAGATGCTATAATGGCATTTTGGGAAGACAATAAACAAAGTGACAAAATACTTATAAGCGCTATACTTGTAACTCAAAATCATGATAGAATAAATAAAATCATAGAATGAGGGTTAGAAAAGAATCTAAATATTAGCACAAGAATAGGGCTTCATTTTGGAGAATGAATTGTATGAGATATATGAGATAAGAATAGTAAAATCAACTATACTATTATATGAGATAATGTAAATCTTGGAGCTAGACTAGAAGGTATAAATAAGTTTTATGGGACAACTATATGTATGTCTGAACAAATAGTTGATAAAATAGCAAATAAAGAAAGATTTGCTTATAGATTGATAGATCAAATAACTGTAAAATGAAAAGAAAAACCTGTAAAAATATATGAATTAATGGCAAAACTAGATAATATCGATGAAACAGTAAGAGAATATATCAAACAATTTGAATGGGCTTTAGAATTTTATTTCGCAGGAAAATTTGCTAAAGCTAGAGAAGAACTTCTAAACCTACAAGTATTTTCTATGTGACAAGATGATCCTGTTTTGAATCTATTTATTAAAAGATGTGCAGACCTTATAGTTCATCCTCCTGAGAACTGGACAGGGATATGGAGGTATGATAAAAAATGATAGGGGCTCCATAATTTGAAAGTTTGCTTACCCCAGGGCACCCTCTCTTGCTTCGCAATTCACCTTGTCACTATATTTTTTTCCTACGGATCAGGATAAGAATCAAATCACAACAACGGTTGACGGTTTTTTTAATAATGTTGTGATAATATTTTGAATTCATCCTTAAAAAATATAAGCTACGCAAACTTTCAAATTATTCCACTGCGTGCCACGGATTTTCTCCGTGGTTAGTTGCGTTTATTTTTGTGTTTTGAAATTTAATTCTAAGTTTAGTTCTTGGTTCAGTTCTAGATTCTGTTCTTGGTTCTGTTCTTGGTTCTGTTCTTGGTTCTGTTCTGTATTTTTTTCTAGTTTCTGTTCTAGTTTCAATTCTTGTTTCTGTCGTGGAACAATCCCCAAGGGTATTATTAGATGGCGGTTGAGTTCTGTATTCAGTTCTTGATTTTGTTTGATTGTATATGTGTATTTCTTATAACCAAAAAATCCCACCGGGCGATAGGATTTATTGGACTTATATCAAAAAACTTGTTATTATTACCTTATTAATATTTTCAAAAAACATACCATACCCTACAACAGCCTTTGGGTTAATCCAAAGACCATGAAGGTATTCTTTAGAAAATTTTTTGAAAATTTCGAACACATCATGAATTGTTTTAGAATTTTATTAGAACTTAGTAAGATAAGCCTTTTCAGTTAGAATAGCTTATAATAAGTAAGTCTAATTAGTACCAGTCTCTTTGTCAGTTAAGATTGTAAACACAGTTGTTATGTTAATCAATCAGTAGAATAATAAAGAACCCAATCGAAAGGTGGTAACCTATTTTCTATTAGCTTCTTCTTGGAACAACTTCAATATATCTTTTTTCAAGCTTTTTTCAATCATTCGGCTTTACATTAACTAAATCATATTAACTATTTATTTACATTTTATATTATGTATGCATTTTATGGTTAATTATGATAACCAAAGGTTATCAAAAATAGATATTTTATAAAAATGAATTCAAAAAATTAGAAAAATCATAATTAATAATAACAAAAAAATGTAGCAATTGCTACATTTTTAAAAAAACTTTAATAAAAATCAAAAAAAACTAGCTTCATTCTATATAATATAGAATAACAAAACTAACTTTAAAAAACTACTTATGTACTAGAATTTTCATAAATTTAGTATATTTTTCTCACATATCTTCTTCATCCATATACATTTCTATAGATTGTTCTCACATATTTATATGTATTTTTTTAGACTTATCTAAATCATCTATTACTACATATTTTATTTTCTCCTCATATATTACAATCTCTTTACTTGATTTACTTTCTGTATTAGTCAAATACAAATGCACTGTATGATTACTATTAGCCTCTACCCTTTCCACCTTAAAACCTTTTAAAGTCAAATCCATCTTTATTATTTTAATAAATAAATAATTAATTTCTTATATAATAATACTCAGTATACAAAAAAAATATAATTTGTCAAAATGAATTACATTCATATTGAATTTAGAAATATTTTATATATTATAAAACGTAGAAAATATTTTTTATTAATTGAAAAAAATAATGTTTCCTCAAATAACAATATGATCAAGCGTAATATATATGACTGGTATTGGAATAGCTTTGGCTACTATACTATGGATACTTTGAGTTTATAGAAATTGTACAAAATATAATCTTAGTTTTGGGAAATTCTTTAACTGGTTAGGGCTTTTCCTTATAGTCCCTTACCTTTTGGGAAGATATGTATGTGATCTTATTAAATATCGTTTTATAATACCAAATGATTTTTTTGACTTATTATCTCCTTATGGATATAATTTTTCTTTCATAGGGGTAAGTTTATGACTTATAATCGTATTGGGGATTTTTCTTAAAACAATACAATACAAAGAAGAAAAGAAAAAACGGATAGATATATTATTTCTTTCTTTTATGCGATGATTATTTATATTAGGGTTTTTTCTCTTATTATGAGACACTTTTTTTGGAAGCGCTACTAACAGTATATTTGGAATAACAGCTATAATACAAGATAGTAGTTTAGTATCTCATGGAAAAGTTTGGCCTATAGGCTTATTTGTATCTATATTAGCCTTATTTCTATTTGTGTTTATCAAAGTATTACTTATTACAACTAAAAAACATTGAATAAGTATTATAGGATACGTATTATTATTCTTATGATTCAATATAATTTTTCATTTCCAACATTATAGTAAACATTTTATAATATGAAATATAGATATCAAAATCTTTTATTGATATATTATGAGTATTATAATAGTGAGTTTGTATTATATTATAATATGAGCCAAGAAGCCTCAATAAATTAAAAATTCTTCCGCTATATTTTTCCCCTTTGGGACGGAATTGAATCAAATCACAACAACGAGTGACTATTTTTTTAATAATGTTGTGATAATATACAGAATAATTCCTGAAAAATATAAACTACAGAATTTTTAATTTATTTCGACAGTTAGTTGCGTTATTTTTTTGAGGTTGAGATTTCTCTTCTATATTCTCTTCTATATTCTCTTCTGTTTTCTCTTCTGTTTTTAATTCTGTCGTGGAAGAATCCCCAAGGGGATTATTATATAGCGGTTTTCTGGATTCTTTTCTGGATTCAATTCTAGATTCAATTCTAGTTTCTTTTCTTAGTTCTGTTCTGGATTCAATTCTGGATTCTTTTCTGGATTCTTTTCTGTATTCAATTCTAGATTCAATTCTAGTTTCTTTTCTTAGTTCAATTCTGGATTCTTTTCTAGTTTCTTTTCTTAGTTCAATTCTGGATTCTTTTCTAGTTTCTTTTCTTAGTTCTGTTCTGGATTCTTTTTTTAATTCTGTCGTGGAAGAATCCCCAAGGGGATTATTATATAGCGGTTTTCTGTATTCAATTCTGGATTCAATTCTAGATTCTTTTCTAGTTTCTTTTCTTAGTTCTGTTCTGGATTCTTTTCTTGATTCTGTCGTGGAACAATCCCTGGTGGGATTATTATGTAGTGGTGGAGATTTTTTTCTCGGTTTTGTTCTGGATTTTGTTTAGAAAAAAGAACCTAAAGAGGCTGTCCCAAAAACATCTAAATCCGCATGGATTTAGATGTTTTTTTTAGTAAAGTATAAACAATCATTTACTAATCAGTAAAAAACAATGTTTAAAGAATATAATCAAAATCAAACATTCTTAC
>Ga0208901_1000537_pt1 | contig 16927 bp, 15 predicted proteins | sample AntAceMetag02UKF_FD_184764 | JGI IMG/M metagenome (GOLD analysis project Ga0208901, IMG submission 184764) | Saline lake microbial communities from Ace Lake, Antarctica - Antarctic Ace Lake Metagenome 02UKF (SPAdes) (version 2) | ecosystem: Environmental > Aquatic > Non-marine Saline and...
TTTTCTTTTTGACCGTTAGCCTTTTTTACCAGGCTTTTTGAAAAATCGTATTCGCCTTTTTCTAATACGGATTTATACTGGTGCCTCAGATATTTGAAATGACCCAGTTCCTCCTGAGCCATTTCGGAAAGGACCTTTTTTGCCTGGGAATCCTTGACGTTTTCAGATGCGTTTTTGTAAAAATTGTATCCCGTCAACTCAGCTTCCATTGCAGTTTTGAGTCCGTTGAGGACCTCTTGGTTTTCACCCATGAAATTTCTCCTTTCATAAACAGTTGTATTTAGCCACCTGGAATTCAGCTTTCCATAAAAGCATTATTTACAAATAGTATAGGGACGGAAGCCTATCGAATCAACCGGAAAGTGCCAATTCTCATTTTGAATCCATTTCAATTCCTACGTGATGCTTGAATAAAACCTACCGTGTGAACGACGAACAAGGCCCAGTCAAACAGGGGTAGGTTTCCATAATGCTTATCTTGCACTTGTTATTCGAATCCGGACAAGTTATGATGAACTGCTCATCGCGGATTAGCTTGAAGAATCCTTTTTTCCGGAACCGGGGTGTCAGGTTTCGGGTGTCAGGTTTCAGTGCCTACTTCCTATTTTTTTGGTTATAATAAGCATAACTATTCGCTATTACGTTTAATAAGCTGAATGTCCCAGGTTTTTTCCTGACACCTGACACCAGACACCTGAAACCTGGAATCAGAGCATGGCCTATTAGACAACTGAAAAAATATCACGTTAATCCGATGAGCCTGATCAATTCCCTTGTTTATGAGATTATTGTGAAGGGATGGCGATACGGGAAGAAAATTGGGGGAGGAGAATTGATGGATATTTCACAACTGCCTGAACAATCCAACTACATCTATGAAAACCTGCGGATGAAGACCTTTCCCGTGGGGGTCAGGTTTATGGAGAACAGCGCGGAACTTCCGGAAAAAGCTCGAAGGCCGTCTCTGTTTTTGAAAAAGAAAATCACCATTTGTCAGGCCATGACCATGGCTCGGAACTACGGCTGGCAGATGGGTATCACAAGGGAAGACGTCATCTGCGTCCTGGCTGCACTAGCTTTCGGCTTTACCGATGCTGCGGATGCCAGGAAAGAGATGGCAGAATCTTTCTTTGAATCCGAATACAAGAGCACCATGGAGAAGACTGTCTGCGAAGTGAATCAGATGTCTTTCCTTGATTCAGGCGAGTACGAGGCCCTTTTTCTGAGTCCATTGCAGAAAATGCCGTTTGTGCCGGATACTATTATTCTTTATGGGAACCCTGCGCAGATATCCCGTATGCTTCAGGCTGCCACGTTTCACACGGAGGAAAAAATCCAGGGACTTTTCGGTGGAAAGGTGGAATGCCCCGAATATCTTATCCGTCCTTTCAAAACAGGAACCCCCAGAATTATCGTGCCGGGTCCCGGGGACCGCATCTTCTCCATGACCGGAGATGATGAGATGATTTTCGCCATGCCTTTTTCATTTCTTGAAGGATTTATCGAAGGGTTAAAGAAATCGGGAAGGAAGGCGGGGGCCCGTTATCCCATAACCCATTACCAGAATTTCCAGCCCGAATTTCCTCCCCATTACAAGAGTTTGGGAAAGAAATATGGCATATAGATCGATGCTTCAGGGAAAATTTGATGCTGAAATTTGCGACGTTTAACGCGAACTCTGTCCGCACCCGACTTCCGATACTTCTCCAGTGGCTTGAGAAGGAAACCCCTGATATTTTGTGCCTTCAGGAGACGAAGGTTCAGGACAAGGATTTCCCTGTTGACCCTCTTGAAAAGGCCGGATACCATGTGACTTTTCGCGGTCAAAAATCGTACAATGGAGTAGCTATCCTGAGTAAATCTCCTCTGGAAGACGTTAGACTTGATCTTTTCTCTCAAGGAGATGAACAGGCACGGTTTGTCAGCGGTAGGGTTCAGGGGATTTCTGTTGTCAACGTATATGTCCCTCAGGGTTCTCAGGTGGGTTCTGAAAAATTCCAGTATAAACTGGAATGGCTCAAAAATCTTTTGGAATATATTGTCGATCGCTACAACCCTGATGATTCCCTCATTGTGGCTGGAGATTTTAATGTGGCCATGGAGGACATGGATGTGTATGATCCCGAAACCCACAGAGGCGGGGTCGGATTTCATGCAGATGAACAGGCTTTGATGAAAAAAATCTTTAATTGGGGTCTGGTGGATGTTTTTAGGAAGCATTTTCCGGAGGGGAACCATTACACCTTCTGGGATTACAGGATTCCAAATGGGTTGAAGCGAAATCTCGGGTGGCGTATCGATTATATTCTTGCCACGGCTTCGCTTGTGGAGATATCTCGAACGGCCTGGGTTGATACTTCGGCCAGGGCACTTTCAAAGCCTTCCGATCACACCTTTCTTGTGACGGAATTTAATGTGTAGGTTGGGTTGTTATGGAGGATTCAATATGACGGATTATCTGATTGTTGGAAACGGGATTGCAGGAACCACGGCTGCGGAAAAGATTCGAAAGCAGGACAAAGAGGGCCGCATCACTATCGTAACCGATGAGGATGTGCCGTTCTACTACAGAATTCGGCTGAACGAGTATCTGTCGGGGGAGATGGCGGAAGAAGAATTGGTTGCCAAAAGAGAGGACTGGTACCAGCGAAATGATGTTACCTTGAAACTCAACACGAAGGTTTCAGGAGGTGTCCCCGGGGAAAATGCCCTCATCACGAGCGACAATGAAAAGATCAGTTATGACAAGCTTCTGTTGGCTACCGGGAGCCATTCCTTTATTCCTCCAATAAAAGGATCAGAAAAAAAGGGGGTTTTCGCCCTTCGTTCTGTCCGGGACGCGCGGGAAATTTCATCCTGGGCGGGGGGAGTGGAGGATGTTGTCCTGATCGGGGGTGGCCTGCTGGGACTTGAGGCTGGGAATGCCCTTCGGAGGCTCGGCAAGAAGGTAACTGTGGTGGAATTTTTTCCCAGGCTTCTTCCGAGACAACTGGATGTGGATGGGGCCCGAATGCTCCAGAAAACTATGGAAGGAATGGGTTTTTCTTTCAGACTTGGGGCCAAGACCGAAGCGATCCAGGGCGTTGATGGTGTTGATGGTGTTCAACTGGAAGGAGGGGAAACCCTGCCGGCAAAGATGGTCGTTATTTCTGCCGGTGTTCGGCCGAATATGGAATTGGCGCAAAGCCTGGGTCTTGATTACGACAAGGGAATTCAGGTGAACGAGAGGTTGGTCACCAGTAACCCCTATGTCTATGCGGCTGGGGACGTCGCTGAATTCAAAGGCATGCCTTACGGTATCTGGCCTGCGGCCATGGAACAGGGGAAAATCGCCGGCTCTAACATGGCTGGGGGCGATATGGTTTATCAAGGAACAACCATGGCAAACACTCTGAAGGTAGTGGGGGTGGATCTGGCATCTGCAGGCAACATTGATGCGACCAATGTGCTGGAATCGAGAACCGTTATGGATGAAACGGTGTACAGGAAGGTCGTGTTGGAAAAGGACCGGATCGTGGGTTGTATTATGCTTGGCAATACCAAAGGCTTTAACCGGGTTACGAAAGCTATGGCTGAAAAAATCAATATATCCGGTGTGAAAGACGAAATACTTTCAGATAATTTTGAGTTTAAGGGATAGTGTTACCCAAAAACCGCAATTAGCTTTTAGCTATTAGTCGTTAGCTTAAGAGTCTCAAGTATTTGGGTGGTTTCTGCCTATATTCGAGACATCACTTTTTGATGCTGTCCTGTTTCACTGTAAATGCTTGAAATTGTATCCCTAATAGCTAACGGCTAACAGCTAATTGCATCTTTTAGGGGATAGTGTTAACTACATTCGTAGAATGAGAGAACATGCCCACATAAATCTTGCTCCTTCACCCTTCCTGGTGGAGAATGTCGATCTTCTTCCCAGAGGACGTGCCCTTGATGTGGCCATGGGAACGGGGCGGAATGCACTGTTTCTGGCAGGGGCCGGTTTTGAAGCAGAAGGTGTTGATATTTCACAGGAAGCGGTGAACCAAACCCTGGAACAGGCGGAGGTGGCCGGTGTTCATGTTCGGGCATTGGTTGCAGATCTTGAGATGGGATATCAGTTGGAAAAAGATGCCTACGATTTGATCATCTGCTTCAATTATCTGCATCGTCCCCTTTTCCAAACCATGAAAGATGCTCTGAGAGTCGGGGGTATGATGGTGTATGAGACCTTTATTATAGATCAGGCCCGGTTCGGAAGGCCCAGAAATCCGGACCATCTGTTGAAACACAATGAACTTTTGTGTCTTTTTCGGGAATTCCGTTGTCTTCGCTACCGAGAAGGGATTATTGGAGAGAAAAACGCCATTGCCGGAATAATTGCGGAAAAGACAGAAATAATAGTCTGATTAGGAAAGAAAATATTGAAACCTTCTAAAATAGTATTTATTGCTCAGAACCAACCACTTGATAACCATGCTCATATGACGAAGAAGTTCGCTGATGCCGAAGACAGGGCATTAAGGCAGGCTTCCCGCTTTACCGATCTGGACCTTCCTGCGCTCCAGAAAACCGTCCACAAAAATACCAGAGATTCTCTTCTATTTCTCAATGGGCGGTATATGGATCTTCTGGATCTCATGAATTATGTGAAAAACGGGCGTTGCTTTCCCGAAATCACCCCTTCTAATGTGGGTCAGTACTATTCCCTTGCCAATACGGTCACGTTGAACGGTATCTACTTCTATCAGTATCTAAGTGGCTACGGTTTTGAACCGGTAATTGTACAAAACTACGCCACATGTAATATTTCAGATTTTATTGAAGAAGATACCCTTGCTGTCTGTATATCCTCGAATTTCATCTTCATGAATGACATTAAGGAAATAGCGGATCAGGTCAAACAGGTTGCTCCTGAACTCCCTGTCATTGCCGGGGGCATGCTGATAAAAAAAGTGCTTGATGCGGGAGAGAATTTTTCAAGAAAAACTCTTGATTATCTGAAAGAATACCATGGCAAGGTTGATGCGTTTGTTATAGAGGCTATGGGAGAAGAAACCCTTGTGAAACTTCTCCAATGCGTGAAAGATGGCTCTGAGCTCAATCGTGTGCCCAATGTAGCCTATTTTGACTTGCATGGAGACCTGAGATTCACTTCGCGGGAAAAGGAACTGGTTCAGATGGATCAGACTGCCATCGCATGGGACAAAATTCCTGAAAGGTATCTGCGAAGTACTCTGCCTCTCAACAGCAGCAGAGGGTGTTTTTACAGGTGTCGTTTTTGCACCTATCATTGGTTGTTTCCAGAAGTTCATTATAAATCGGTTCCTGTCCTCAAGGAAGAACTTGCAAAAATCGGAAATCTTGGTTTTGCGAAGCATGTACGATTTACCGATGATAATTTCACGGCCAATAAAACCCGGATGAAAGAGGTCCTCAAGATGATGATTCGAGAGAAGTTCGGTTTTACCTGGTCATCTTTTGCAAGGGCCAGTGCTCTGACTCCGGATTTGGTGGAACTCATGAAGGAATCGGGGTGTGAATTTGTTGATCTGGGGCTGGAATCGGGAAGTCAGATCATTCTGGACAAAATGGACAAGCGCCTGAAAAGAGAACAATCGGTCAATGCCATCAGGATGCTCAATGATCAGGGAATTGTGAGCAGGGGCAGTTTTATCATCGGGTACCCCGGGGAAACCAAGGAAACATTTGAGGAAACTATCGATTTTATCTGTGAAAGCGGGTTGCCCTATTATCACCCTTATGTTTTTTATTATACCGGCAATACCCTGGTTCACAAGGAGAAAGATTCCCTTGGCCTGAAAGGTTTGGGGTTGGCCTGGAAACATCACACCATGGATTCTGCAGAGGCCTCCGGGCTCCTGTCGCAGATGGTTCCGAGGCTGGAAGACAGTTTTACCGATGGACAGGCCTACGTGGAGGAAATCTATAAATTGCTCAGGGGAGAAGGATATGCCCCCGAGGAAATCCGAGAGCTTTTTAAACGGAAGAGATATCTGCAGCTGAGCTTGAAAAAATCACAAGAAGAACAAGGGCGCAACGAAAAAATAGAAATGATTTTCAAGGATCTTGAGGGAGCCATCAGGTGAGATCGATCAGGCCATGAATATAGGAATTCTCAGCGTAAGAGACCATACTTATCACCCGAACAGGAGACTGATCGAAACGGGTTCCCGTCTGGGTCACAAGGTTTTTCTGATCCATACCAGGGATTGCCTGTCAGAGATCGGCGCCTGTGGGATGAACTTGAAAATCCTCAATGACCCGGATTCCCGTCCGGATGTGATCCTTCCCAGGATCGGCGCAACCATCAACGATTACGCCATGGCAATCGTACGCCATTTCGAACTTTCCGGCACCCGGGCGGTAAACGGTTTTGCTTCTATCCTGTCCGCGCGGAATAAATTTTTATGTCTTCAAACGCTGTCTTTGCACAATTTGCCTGTTCCTGAAACCTATCTTGTGATAAACATCAATAGTTTTCAAGCGGCGGTAGAAAATCTGGGGGGGTATCCTGTTGTTGTGAAATCGTTGCAAAGCAGGCAGGGGGCCGGTGTTGCTCTGGTCCAGTCTTCCCACATGGCGGAATTTGTGTTGAATAATCTTCAGGATATGTCCCAGGGGTTGCTTGTTCAGGAATATATCCCTACCACGTCAAGGAAAGATATCAGGGTTTTCGTCATTGGTGACAAGGTCGTTTCCGCAATGGAATTGAGTCCAAAGGCCAATGATTTCCGGTCCAATATCCATCTCACGGGTCATGGAAAACCTTTTGATCCGGATCTGGAGCTGTCCAGACTGGCGGTCCGATCGTCCAAGGCCCTGGGCCTTGATATTTCCGGTGTGGACATCATTGTAGATGAAAGGGGGGGCGCAAAAGTGATTGAAGTGAATTATTCTCCCGGGTTCAGGGGGATTGAGGCAGCGACCGGTATGGATATCGCAACTCAGATCATTGGGTATGTAACCGGTCTCTCCGTGGAGGGGATATGCACATAGCCTTTTTAATGGACAGGCTGGATTCCATTGAACCCGAAAATGAGACCACCAGCCATCTCATGTATGAATGCAATCAGAGGGGGCATACGGTCTATTTCCTTGAACCCCATGATATCTACATCCGCGACAACAAGGTGGTTGCCAGGATGCGCAACATTACTGTCCCTCCCGATCTGTCTATGAAAAAATACTGGCGGATGCTGATTAACTGCCTCAAAAAGGACGGGCTTATTTTTGAAACCATTACGGACATCGATGTTCTTTTCCTCCGAAAGAACCCCCCCCTGGTCTACCAGACCATGGAATTTCTCACCTCGGTCAGCGATAAGGTATTCATGATCAACAGTGCCACCGGACAGATTTTAGCCAACAGCAAACTGTATATCCTCAATTTCCCAGAGATTATTCCCCAGACCCACGTGTCGCGGGATCCAGCCCGTCTCAGGAAAATTATCAACGATTTTGGCGGTGCCATGGTTGTAAAACCTCTCCAGAGATTCGGAGGAGAAGGGGTCATCAAGGTGAGCATCCTGGACAGGGAGAACCTCAACTCTTTGATCAATTACTATGTAAGGGCGTACCGTTCCTATCCCGAGAGGGAACCGATTATGGTCCAGGAATATCTCGATGCAGCACAGATAGAGGGTGATGTAAGAATCCTGATGCTCAATGGTGAAATCATCGGCGCCATGAGAAGAAAGCCCCGTGAAGGGGATTTTAGAACGAATATCCATGCGGGGGGCAGGGCTTTTAAACACGAGGTGACGGATCAGGAGCGCGAAATATGCCTCACCATCAAGGACCGACTTTTAAAAGAGGGCCTTTTTTTTGTGGGCATTGACGTCATAGGTGGAAAAATGGTAGAGGTTAACTGCCTGAGCCCTGGGGGAATCCCACGCATAAATACATTGAATGGTGTTCAGTTGGAGAAAAAGGTCATAGATTTTGTTGAACGGAAGGTAGTTTTAAGAAAGGAAGGGAAAAGTCATGCGCCAAAATAGGTTCGCTGTGAAAAGTTTCGCCTGTCGTGCGGTTTTGCTTTTTGTGTTTGTCATGGTACTGGGTTCCGGTATTCATTTGACGACTTCCACCGCCTCTGCAGGAAAGTTGCTGAAAATCGGGATGCTGGAAGAACCGAAGAGCCTGAATATCTGGCGCGCCAGCGACAGGTGGTCCAGCAAAGTGTTGGGCCTGATTTATCAATCCCTTTATATACGAGATCCTAAAACCCTTGAGCTTGTTCCGTGGCTGGCGGAGAGTGATCCTGTGTTTGACGCGGCAACCCTTTCCTATACGGTAAAGCTGAGGCCGGCAAAATGGTCGGACGGCACTGAATTTACCTCTGAGGATGTGGCCTTTACAGGTGATTTCATCAAAGAATTCAAGGTGCCCAGGTTTTATTCAAAATGGAAGTTTGTGAAGAAAATTGAAACACCGGACAAACATACCGTGAGGTTTTATCTGAAAAAACCGGAAGCGATCTTTATTACGAGATCATTGGCAACACCCATTGCTCAGAAGAAGGAATGGATGAAAGTCACTGAAGAAGCCAGAACAAAGGAAAAACCTTTATCCTGGCTCATGAACCACCGTGTAAAAGCCCCCGTAGGGACCGGTCCTTTTTTTCTGAAAGAGTGGCGTAGGGGCGCCTATCTTTTTCTACAGAAAAACGAGCATTTTTTCGGTTCCGGAAAGGAAATAAACGGATATCTCCTGGGACCATATATCAATGGGATGATCCTCAAGGTCTATGGAACCTCCGATGCGGCTATTCTTGCTATCCAAAAGGGAAGCATCGATATGTTCTGGTGGGGTGTTCAACCGGGATATATCGACAGTTTGAAACAGAACAGCAAGATAGATCTGTTCACCAATGAGAAAAGTGCCCTTTATTATATGGGATTTAATGTGAGAAAAGCCCCTTTCAACGATCCCAACCTGAGACGCGCTTTTGCGACCCTGGTGGATGAGGACTTCATTATTAAAAGGATACTTCAGGGCTTCGGCGTCCGTATGTATTCTATTATTCCGCCGGGAAATACCTTCTGGTACTGTCCGGATGTACCCCGGTATGGAGATGGTCTCGGCAGAGAAGGCCGTATTAAGAAAGCCGTCCAAATTCTCCGTGATGCAGGATATACCTGGCAGATTTCCCCGGTAGAACCTTCAGGGAAAATTGTAAATGGCCAGGGAATCATGCTTCCTGACGGTAAGCTCATGGAAAAATTTACTATTTTAACACCCCCTGCCGATTATGATCCGCACCGTGCCATGTGCGGCATGATGATGCAGGAATGGTTAAGAATGGTCGGGATACCCGCCTATTCCAAACCGATGGCATTCGGAGCACTGCTTCAGCAGATCAAGGTCCGACGCGACTTTGATACCTTTATCCTTGGTTACGGAAACCTGTCTCTTGATCCTGATTATCTGAGAAATTTTTTCATCTCCACTAATAATAAGCGGAGAGGATGGAATATGAGCGGGTATGACAATCCTGCGTTTGATAAAATAGCCAATGAATCTGCCGATGCCATGAACAGGGAAGAAAGGAAAAAACTGATCTGGGAAATGCAGAAAATCATTATCAGAGATGTACCCTACATCCCCCTGTATAATCCGAAACTTATCGAGGCCGTACGGAAAGGAACTTTTACCGGATGGGTACAGATGCTTGGTGGTGTGGGAAATATGTGGTCTTTCTGTCAGTTGAAGCCAAAGTAAAACCCCCTTTTTTCACCGCCACAAGGATTGACCCATGGAATTGAGAAGATACATAACCGGAAGGCTGATGCAGATCACATTGATTTTCTTTGTGATCCTTACGGTGCTGTTTTTGCTGTTCCGACTGGCCCCCGGGGATCCGGTTACCAGAATGGTTGATCCGGATATGACCCAGGAGGACTCCGACCGTCTCATTGCCGAGCTTGGCCTCGATCAGCCTCTCGGTGTGCAGTATGTTATCTACGTGAAAAACTTTTTCATGGGGCGTTTCGGGTATTCCTTTCATTATGGTGAACCAGTTGTAGATATCATCTGGAGTCGTCTCCCCAATACGGTTCTCCTGTTTACCACTTCTATTATCCTTTCTGCCCTGGTGGGAATTTTTCTCGGGAAAATTGCGTCGTGGCACAAAGGGAAAAAACTTGATTCTTTTATGACGCTCGGCGCGCTTGTTACGCACACCCTTTTTCTTCCCTGGCTAGCGCTTTTGTTGATTTGGGTCTTTGCCTACAAACTCGGGTGGTTTCCCATTACGGGCATGATTTCGGAGGAAGTGTGGCTTGATCCGGAGTCGGGCTTCGTGGCTAAAGCCCTGGATGTGATGTACCACATGGTTCTTCCACTAAGTACCCTGTTTTTGATTCACTTCGGAGCTTATCTGCTGATTATGCGCAGCAGCATGTTGGAGACCCTCAAGGAAGATTATATCCTCACCGCAAGGGCCAAGGGCCTCGAAGAAAAGACGATCAGGAACCATCATGCAGCACCAAATGCAGCCTTGCCGGTCGTTACAAGCATTGGTTTGAGTCTCGCTTTTTCTATTAACGGAGGGGCTTTGACCGAGACGGTGTTTACCTGGCCCGGCATTGGGAGGGAACTGGTTTCTGCTGTCAGTCAGAATGACTACCCTCTTGCACAGGCCTCTTTTCTTTTGATCGCCATTGTTGTCCTTCTTTCCAACCTGGTGGTGGATGTCCTGTATGCTTACCTTGATCCGAGGATCAGATATTGATTGGTGAGGTCCCATGACGAATGCGGAACAAAAAATGCGGGTAAAAGCTCCTGCTCGGTTTCCCTGGTTTGAGTCGTTTCTGGAAGGCTGGTCCATATTCAAACAGAATCTCTTGGGGAAGATTGGCCTCAGCCTTCTCGTCATGTTTGCCCTCATGGCCATTTGCAGTTATATCCCTCCCCTCATAAACCCCATGTATAATCCGATGACCGGGGTTGATCCCGATATCCTTGGGTGTACAGGCCCGAGCTGGAAACACTGGTTGGGGACCGATTTCATGGGGAGAGATATCCTGAGCCAGCTACTTGCCGGGGCCAGGGTCGCTTTTATGGTGGGAGTATCGGCGGCGGTTATGAGTGTTGCTTTGGGAACAGCCGTCGGCATGACCGCCGGATATATGGGGAAGTTTGCCGATACGGTTCTCATGCGGTTGGCCGACATGATTATGGTTATGCCGACCCTTCTTGTTGTTCTGCTGCTCGCTGCCGTATTTGGACAGCTGAATATCTGGACCATCGTCCTTATCATCGCTCTTTTCCGATGGCCCGGGGTTTCCCGAATCATTAGAGGCCAGACCCTTACCCTGAAGCAGAGACCTTTCGTGGAGGCAGCCAAAGTTGCCGGTGCATCCCATATGAGGATTATTTTTCGCCATATCATGCCCAATGTACTTCCCCTGGCCTTTCTTTTTATGACCTTCAGGGTTACATCGGCTATCATTACGGAGGCAGCCCTTGCTTTCCTTGGATTCGGGGATCCGGGAACGGTAAGTTGGGGGATGATGCTGCAGTGGGTGTGGAAAACAGGTAACATGTTCCAGGCCCCCTATTGGCTTCTTCCTCCGGGGATCTGTATCTCCCTGATCACTCTTTCTTTTTATATGCTGGGAAGGGCCATGGACGAAGTCCTTGACCCGAGATTGAGAAAGGAGGACCAGACAGATTAAATGCCTCTGTTAAACGTAAAAAACCTGACGGTCGGTTATAATACCAAACACGGATCACTTAAAGCCGTGGATGGGGTTAACTTTACCTTGGAAGAAGGAGAATCTCTGGGGTTTGTGGGCGAATCGGGCTGTGGCAAGACCACCATGGGTATGGCGCTCATGGGCCTTTTGCCTCCGAACGGTTCAGTTCGGGAAGGCCAGATAATTTTCGAAGATAAGGATTTGTTGGAGATGTCTCCTGAGCAGATAAGGCGGGTCAGGTGGCGCAAAATTGCCATGATTTTTCAGGCGGCCATGAACGCCCTAAATCCGGTTCAGAGAGTCGGAGGGCAAGTTGCAGAAGCCATGCTGGTTCATGACGATTCTTTAGGGGAAGAAGAGGCCATGGTCAAGGTTGAAGAGCTTTTTGACCTTGTGGGAATTCCCAGGGATCGCATGATCGATTATCCCCACCAATACAGTGGGGGAATGAAGCAGCGCGCTGTTATCGCCATGGCCCTTGCCTGTCAGCCTAAGTTGATTATTGCCGATGAGCCGACCACTGCGCTGGATGTTATTGTGCAGGACCAGATTTTGGAAGAAATGAAACAGTTGCAAAAGGAATTCAATCTGAGCATTATTTTTATTTCCCACGATATTTCCATTGTTGCCGACATGTGCCATGATATAGGGGTGATGTATGCGGGGCAACTTGTGGAGTATGGTCCGAGGGAGGCGGTTTTTGAATCTCCTGTGCATCCCTATACAAAGGCCCTTCTTTCTTCCTTTCCCACATTGACCGGTGAAAAGACTGATTTGGTGCCGATCCCGGGGGAAACGCCAAATCTGGTTACTCCTCCTGCCGGATGCAGATTCTGCGATCGTTGTACGCAACCGGGAACCACCTGTAAAACGGAGCCCCCCGAATGGGTGGCCATAAGCGGGGAACACAAGGCCCTGTGCTGCAGATGCTAATAGAGGTGTAATGAATCCAAAAAGCAATCAGATTGTCCGGATTGAGGATGTTAGAAAAGTATACAAGGCCAAGGGATCTTTTTTCGGGGCTCGCAAGAAAGATGTGGTGGCCCTTGATGGGGTAAGCCTGACCATCCCCCGAGGCGAAATCTTTGGGCTGGTGGGTGAGAGTGGAAGTGGAAAAACGACTCTGGGTCGTCTACTTATTGGGCTCGAAGAGACGAATTCGGGAAAACTGTTCCTTGATGAAGAAGAAGTTACCCACTTGAGAGGAAAAGAACTGAAGAGATTCCGGCGTAAAGTGCAGATGATTTTTCAGGACCCGTACCAGTCTCTTAATCCGCAACGGTCCGTATTTGATACGGTATCGGAGCCATTGAAAATTCACAAATTGGGATTGGGATCGGACAAATATGAAAAGGTTCGGCAGGCTTTGCAAGCAGTAGGGCTTGCACCTCCGGACGACTATCTCCATCGGTATCCACACCGCCTGAGTGGTGGCCAGAGGCAGCGGGTTGCCATTGCCAGGGCCATGATCCTGAACCCGGAATTTGTGATTGCAGACGAACCCACTTCCATGCTGGATGCATCTATTTCCGCGCAGATTTTTAACATCCTGCTTAAAATGAGGACTGATTTTGACGTGACGATGCTGTTTATTACCCACAGCCTGGCAGCCGCACGTTACCTGTGTGATCGGATAGCGGTGATCTATAGGGGAAATCTCATGGAAATAGGTCCTGGAGAAGAAGTTATTGGAAATCCAATGCACCCCTACACAAAGGCATTGCTGGATGCTATACCGAAATTTGGGCAAAAAGAGGTCATGAAACGGTACGGTACGCTTTTGTCCAGGGAACGTGAAGACGCCAATGGGAGTGGATGTGCTTTTTTTTCCAGGTGCAAAGTCGCGGACGAAGGGCAATGCAGCATGACAAAGCCTGTGCTGAACGAACGCAGCAAAGGGCATCTGGCGGCCTGCTTTTTCTGAGATTCCGAAAGTTCGTTTTTAAAGATATGTCGCCATTCAAATGATGTTGATACAGGACCTGGAACAGATAAAAGACTTTTTCGCCAGGCTGGACGGTCCAGTAGTTGGCGTTGGTATGACCGCTTTTTCGAGAATCGTTCCGGCCTCTTTTCTCCCATCCTATCGTATTGTCTGCAACCAAAAAACCAGCGATCTTCCCCTCCTGAGAGAAAAAATCCCTGTCTTCTGCTTTGAGGAAACGACTGGGGGCAAACCTTTCAACCGCGTGGCGAATTCTTTTCAACTGCTCTCCAAGCCTTGCGTGGAGGAGAGCCTGAACAGACAAAAGGATCCTAAATACCTGTTCCTTTACCAGAACTATCCGGAATTGGAGGAGTTCTCTAAAATAAGGGGATGGAAACTCCTTGCAAATCCATCCCAGCTCCGTATTCGATTGGGAGAAAGGTCGTTTTTCGAAAGGGTTGTGTCGGATCTGGGGTTCCCGAAAATTCCAGGTGGAATCTTTCCATGGAAAACGATGGCAGGGTGGGGTTATGAAAACTGGGTGGAAAAACTGGGACCGAAGTTTGTCGTTCAACTTCCTGAAATACAGAGAGGGGGAGGGAGAGGAACTTTTTTTGTGGGATCAAAGGGAGAGTATGATGCCCTTCGAAAACGGTTGGCGAAAGGTGTTTGGCGTGGATCCAAGCTCATCTCTGTTTCGGTCCATAGCTTTATAAAAGGGATTTCAGCAAGTGTGGCCTTCTGTGTGACGAGGAACGGAGTCCTGATTTCGGGACTTCAAAAACAACTTATTGACCTTTCCTATTGCCATGGTTTAGACGAAAACGGCATATTTTGCGGGCATGTTTGGGGGGCTGGGGACACCTGGCCGGAAGCCGTTTTGAGTGAAGCTCAAGAACAGGCGCGGAAGGCGGGCAATCATCTTGCTTCTCTTGGTTATAAAGGTATTGCAGGAATGGACTTTATTGTACAGCCGGAGGAAGGAAAGGTCTATCCTGTGGAGATTAATCCCCGGCTTACGGGTGCCTTTCCTGTACTTTCTCTCCTGCAGTTGACCCAAGGGATCATACCCATGGAAGCCTTTCATCTCCTGGAGTTCCTGGAGATGCCGTATCGGATTGATGTGGAAGATATGAACAGACAGTACGCACAGCCTCTGAACGGTAGCCACCTCCTCGTACTTCGCGGCGCAGCGCAAAAAGCAAACATTTTTAGACCTTTGAGGGCGGGTATTTGGGAATACAACCCGGAAAAGAATACCTGCTCCTTTCTGAAAGAATCTTTTGACTTAAGAGAAATACAAAACCAAAGGCAATTTATTATAGCAGACGGCCCCCCGGATGGAATGCGTGCCGAGTCCGGTCGTATGGATCCGCTCCACAGGTTGTGCAGGATTCTGTTCCCTTACGCCATAGAAAATGAGAAAGGGCTTCGGGAGGAAGTTCATGCGATCGTAGACTGGGTTCAGAGGCAGTGCATGGGCTGAAGTAAATGAAAAGACTTCCTTTTATAATATCCATTCCTCACTGTTCTGTGAAACTTCCTGCTGCGTTGAGAAGCACGCTGGATCTTACCGATGAAGAAATAGCCGAATCCCGGGACGTGGGGACGGCCGAAATTTTCGGATCCCTTCCATCCAGAGTAACCCTGTGCGCTAAATGGAGCAGACTGCTTGTAGATCTGAACAGGGATTCAGGCACGAGAGCCCGTAAAGGTGTGGTGCCCCGTGTGGATTATAATGGCCGTGTTCTATACAAACCGGGATGTTTCCCCGAGGAGAAGGAAATCCTATGCAGGATCAGCCGTTATTATCTTCCATACCACAATTGTTTGAAGGAATCGCTTAGAGATCCTGAAATCAGGGGGATCATTGATTGCCATTCCCTTTACGAAGTTGCGCCTGTTGAGGCCCCCGATGCGGGAGACAGGAGAAAGGATATCGTTCTGGGCAATAATGGGGACAGCAAGGGAGAAGAATGTCCCGGTATGGGAAAGCCTACTGCTCCTTCTGAGGCCGTTCAGATGCTTAAGCGTGCCTTTCAGGAATATGGGTTTTCCGTTTCCATCAACAATCCTTACAAGGGAGGTTTTATTACCAACCACTACGGACACGCATTTTCAGATAATGACAGGCTTTTTATGCAAATTGAAATTAATCAGGGGCTGTACCTCCGTAAAGGAACAAATCGGATTGACGGGAGTAGAATAAAAGACGTTCGAGAAAGACTGCACAAGGTTTTTGATTTTTTTCTGTAACTTTTTGTTTTTTTTGTTTCTTTATGATAAACAAAACGATGACTTTTTCATAGTGCTTAAAAGATGCAATTAGCGGTTAGTGGTTACTTAGCCGCACAAAATCATTGACTTACGATGCAATAACTTAGCATCAAAAAGTGAGAACCCCAAGATGGAAAGAAATTGATCAAATGTTTGATATTTTAAAGCTAACGGCTATGTAAAAGCTAATTGCAGCTTTTAGGTAGTAGCCTATTTTTTATTGGAGGATGGAATGTTTTTGAAGAGCCGATTCAGATTCTGGTTATTGTTTCCCGCCTGTCTTGTCGTTTTATATGCTGGATGTCAGAAAGAGGTCGAAGCCGGTCCAATGGCCCCGGAATTTTCCCTCATGGATCTGTCGGGAAAAACTGTTTCCCTGAGTGATTACAGTGGTAAAGTAGTCCTCCTTGATTTCTGGGCGACCTGGTGTCCACCGTGCCGAATGTCTATTCCCGAACTGGTAGCTCTTCAGGAAAAATATCGCGACAAAGGTCTGGTAATCCTGGGTGTATCTGTGGATGATCCGAAAGGCGTTTCGAATAAAGATCTTAAAGCATTCAAGAAGATGGCGAAGATAAACTATCCGGTTATTAGATACAACCAGAAGGTTATGGAAGACTATTTTGGAGGGGAAAGGATGGCCATTCCCACCATGTTCATTATAGACGGAACCGGCAAAGTTATTGAGAAAATCCCCGGATTCCTTCCCGGGGCACTGGAAAAGTCTCTGGAGCCCCTCTTGAAATGATCATCGATTTTCATACCCACGTGTTCTCTCCCTTTTTCAAGGAAAACAGGGCGGAATGCATCGGCCGCGATTCTGCATTTAAGACATTGTATGATTCTCCAACCGCGAAACTTGTGGGGACAGAGGAACTCATCCGGAACATGGATGAACACGAAGTGCAGCGATCGGTCATCTTCGGTTTTCCCTGGGAGGATTCGGAACTTTTCAGGAGACACAACGACTACATTATTGCAGCAATAGAAGAATATTCGGATCGTTTGACGGGTTTCTGCTGCT
>Ga0208901_1000544_pt1 | contig 16765 bp, 16 predicted proteins | sample AntAceMetag02UKF_FD_184764 | JGI IMG/M metagenome (GOLD analysis project Ga0208901, IMG submission 184764) | Saline lake microbial communities from Ace Lake, Antarctica - Antarctic Ace Lake Metagenome 02UKF (SPAdes) (version 2) | ecosystem: Environmental > Aquatic > Non-marine Saline and...
GAATAAACTTAATCATAAACCTAGAAAATGCCTAAATTATAGAACCCCTTATGAAGTTTATCACTGAATTGACCTTATTTTAACTAGGTAATTTAAAAAAGTGGTGCATTTTGCTTGAAAATTAAAGAAAAAATATTTCGTCTTGTATTTTAAAAATATTTAATTATTATTATACACAGTGTTTTTAGTTTGAGTATGTAAGTCTATTGAAAGTGCACAGTTCTAGAAAGATAAGCATACAAACAATTAAAAATTCTGTGTTTTTATTTTATACACAATTTAAGTTATGTGAAAAAAATTATTTATAGGAAACATTGAATGGGCAGTAACTGAAGAAGATTTAACTGAACTTTTCGGTCAACACGGAGAAGTAGAAGAAGCTATAATAATCAAAGATAGATTCTCAGGTAGATCTAAAGGATTTGGTTTCGTTACATTTATGGAAGAAGCAGGTGCTGAAGCAGCTATGGGAGCTCTAGATAACTATGAGCTTAATGAAAGACCTCTTGCTGTAAAAGAAGCTAAACCTCAAGCTCCAAGAGATTAAGAAACTTTGTTTAGAACAAAATAATAAAAAGTAGGATAGTGTGCAATCCTACTTTTTTATTTACTTGAAAAACATAGATAAATCATTATAAGATATTTACATTTTAATAAAAATATCTATATATAATGATTGATGTAGAACAAATTGAATTAGAAATATGAATAGAAGCGCACAATATCAGGAAAATAATTGAAAATATGTCTGAATCGATTCATGAAATTTTAGGACCTAATAAAGATAGTTATAAAAATATTGTAGAAGCAATAATAGAAACTCTAGAAGAAACTGGATTGCCTGTAGATATAACATTATCTCAAATAAATTCATCTAAATATTTAAGTATCTCTTCTGAGAAAGAAGAATGAGTTTTTGCGAAAGTTGCAGAAGAAAAAGCTCTTTTATTATGTAGAAATATAAAAAGTAGATCTCCTGCACTAAAAGATATATTAGAGCCTAATGAGGAAAGTATTAATTTTACCGTAGAATTTTTCTTTTCTTCTGTATTAGAAAATATTAAAAAAGCTCTTACATCATTCCCTCAAGATGAACAAAAGCTTATTTTTGACTATTTATTTTTTAGATTAGCTAATATAGATTATTATTACAATCTATTGAAAGATTCTTTGGTCTTTTGCAAAGAAGTAGGTTTCAATATTAGAGATGAAAATAAAATAGATTATTTTTTTGAAAGTTTTTTTGAAGATTTTGAGTTAGAATGTAAAGAAAGTATAGACTGGGGAAATAGAAATTCTCTATCTTCAAGTTTAAAAACAAATTACATCAAGAAACTGATAAAAAAATGTGATAAAAATTCTGATATAGAAATAATAAAATTAGAAAATAAAAAAGTTAATATAAGAAAAAAACTTTTAAATATATGGAATATTTTTTATCTTATAAATGGAGGAATTCTAAATACTGGAGAAGAAGCAAATCCTATAGAATTAAAAGAAATATGACTTTATGGTAGCTGTTTACCACTATCTCTACTATTGAAAACAATTAAAGATGGACCTACAAATATAGATTTTTGAGAAGATAAAGAAAAAATAGAGAAATTACTATGTAATATAGAAAAAAATCTAGTTAAAATAAATCAATATGATTTTTTACTTGGAGTAGGTGGTAATTTTTTTCTAGAAAACCCTCAACAATCTTTATTTATGGAGGAAGCTTGAATTAATATTAGTAAAAAACAACTAGAATGTGTATCCAAAGCATCTAAAGAAATAATAAATTTAGAAACTTATATAAATAACTATTTATTGAGATATCATAATGTAAGTATAAAACAAGTAATTCCTAATCGTAAAATATACAATGAAAGAAATATGGATATAGCTACTATCAATAAATCTTTGAACGATACTGAAATTGAAAACAATAAAGTATGATTAGTGTCCTATTATCTATTACTATCTACTGATAAAAAAGAACTAATGCTAAAACTTATCAAGGAAAAAACGTTCCTTATTATAAATAATCTTGATTTAATTAAATATATTTTCAATAAAAATATATCTATAGATATCAAAGAAAATTTATTAATGAAAATTAATAAGAAAAATATAGATATTAGTTATAATACATTATTTTCCTGTGTAGAAAATGAAAAAATGGAATTTCTATCTACAATATATGTTCATTATTGGGAAAAAGTAAGTAAATTATCTATAGCAGATATCAAAAAAATTAAAATAATTAAAAAAGAGTTGCAACATTATAATATATTAGGAAGAGTTACAGATATTATAGATAATATTTCAGAAAGTGAGATTTTTGTATCAAATATGAAACAACTAGAAAAAGAATTTAAAAATATAGACTATCTATTTGAAAATGAAGTAGAAAAAATTAAAATAATAAAACTAGATACTGATGTATATATTGATTATATAAATTGAGAGAAACAAGAATACATAAAAGAAGTCTCAAGAAAATTACAACAAAATTCAATTCTGATAAAAAATAGAAAAACATTATGATTATCTATTGTAGGTCATAAAAATTTCTCTTATATAAAGGAAGAATTCTGAGAAGAAAAATTATACGATATAAATCGTGAAATTATAAATTTTATGCTCAATTTAGATAAGACAAATATAGATTTTATGTTATATTTACTTATGAATTATGGAGTTAGAAAAACTAATAAATTAGATATAAAACAGTTAAATACTATTATTGAAAATAAAGATGAAATCGAAATAATAAATGCAGAAGAAATCGAAAATTTCATATACAATGTAATAAATGAAAATTCTCAAGAAAGAATAGAAAATGAACAAGAAAAAATGATTTTCAAGATTTTAGAATTATGTGAAAATGGAAATAAAGCACTAGATTTAGATATAGACATAGACCACCTTTATACCAAAAGCAAAAGATGGCTTTATTTATGCATCAATCTACTAGAAAAAATTATTAATATAAACAAAACTGAAGTAGTAACGATGTTAATCTTATTTGATTATAATCAACTAAAAAATATTTTGAAAGTATATGAAATACTAGATAGTTTTGATAAAGATTATGAATTTTATCAACTTTTCATATATGATAATCTATGAAAAGAACAATTTATAGATAAAAAAATGATAACTAATCTATTAGAAAAAATAGATAAGCTAAGTTACAGGAAAATCATTTGAAATAATAATTTTGTACAAGATTTAATAGATTTTCTTACTATCAAAAAAGATATAAGCTTTTTACTAAAAAAATATAGCAAATCTACTAAAGAAAAGGATATATTTACTATAGATGAATGATGACATAATAGAACAGAATCTATTATCAATAAAATTATAAAATGAGATTTAAGCAATATTCGTTTGAAATGAATAGTTAAATCTCAAGCAAAAATTGTAGAAGCGATAAAACAAGTCAAAGATTTAGATTTTATATGATTAGATATCAAAAAAATGATAGTTAAAAACTGATTTTATAGACTAAAAATTGATGATATAAGATTAATTTTTAGAAAATATAAATGAAAAATTTATTTTATCAAAATATGAAATAGAGAAAACTTCTATAGCCATCTAAATATATAATTTTAACTTTTTTCTTTACTAGAATAAATCAGTATCTGGAGGATAAGAAGTTAGAAACACAAACTATCCGAAAAAAAACTTTTAGCATAAAAGAATATGAAAATCTTGTAAAAGAAAAAAGACTAAAAAAATATAATCCTTTTATACTTGAAATAAGGGAATTTTAAATTATAAACTAAGAAATATTTTATTATTATGAAATTCAATCTTACATCCTTTTATACTTTTATACTTATCTTATGAATAATAAAACAATAATAGCTCTAGACAAAATGACAGAAGAAGAAGCAAGAAAGATGATATTAGAATGTGCTTGTACCAAAAGCCACCAACTTTCAGAGAAAGTTGCTTTCAAAATAAATGATCTATTAGAAGATATCTGACTCAAAGGTCTAAAAGAATTTCTACAAATATTCAAAAACAATCTAGTAGACGTAAACGATATACACTGGATGTTAGATCCAAAACGGACAGATATAAGCAATACTCTTTGCAATTATATAGATAGACTCTATGCTAGAGAGTTAGAAAATATAGATTTTGTAACTATTATGGCTACCAATGGACCAAAAGGAATGAAAAAAATGGTAGATAGAAGAAATGAATTATGAATTAAGACTAAAATATTGGCTGTTACCGTATTTACTACATTTGATGATTGGGAATCTATCAAAACTTTGAATGAAACAGTAAAACATCAGATACTTAAGTCTGTAAAAAATGCTCTAGAAGCAGGTGTGGATGGTATAGTTTGTTCTCCTCTTGAAGCTGAAATGCTTAGAGAGGTATATTGTGACTATGATTTTGAAATAATCACACCAGGAGTAAGATTAGCTGATAAAGAAGTAGTATGAGATGATCAAATGAGAATAACTACTCCAGAAGATGCTATCAATGGCGGATCTGATCATATAGTAATATGAAGACCTATCACTCAATCTGATAATAAAGTATGAACTATCAAAAGAATTGTAGCAGAAATGGAACAAGGAGAATTCACTCCTAGCGATGAAGCTAAATATGCATTTGAGAAAATACTATATACTGGAAATTGGGAAGAATTATTAAAATATATATGAGCTATATACAAAAGACCTGGAAATGGAGCTTATGTAAGACTTGCTAGTAAATTACTTTCAGATGGATATATAAATATCGGTACTACTGAAAGAAACTTTAGAGTTTTGGATAGAGCCTCTTTGGAGATAGCAGAACAAATCCAAGAAAAATGAATCAAAGCGGATGTAATAATGTGAGCGCAGATGGGATCTGTAAGGCTTTCCGGATTTCTAGGGAAAGCTTTGGATATAGAAACTAGTATATATACAGAAAAAGATGGTATAGAAGTAAGAACTTCTAATGAAAAAATGGCAAGATTATCAGAACTTCTAGAATTAGTAAGAATGAAAGATGGAGAGGGTGTAGATATTACTAATTTTGTAGATGTGAAAGATGGTATAGATATGGTTTTGAAAAGACATGATATCGACCTTACAGATATGAAAATAATATTATCTGAAGATGTTGTTACTAAATGAAGTACTATCATCAAAATGATAAAACTTATAGAAGATAAATGATGAGAAGTAGTAGCAGTAACAGCTGTAGCAAATAGAACTTGAAAAGATAATTTCAATGGAATACCATTTATAAGTTGTTATGAACCTGATCCTTTCAATTTATACTACGATGAAAATACACCAGAAGACGCAAGAGAAGAATATCCTCAATTGCCAGATGGAGCTAAAAAAGTAGAGAAAGCTAAGAACGAGTGGAATGAATTAGTTGCATCTATGTTTTCATAAGGGTTTCATAATTTAAAAATTTCTTCCTTTATACATTTTCCCCTCCGGGTCGGAATAAGAATATAGAAAAATTTACAACAGTTGACTATTTTTTCAATAATGTAAATTTATAAATAAACAGTTATCCCTAAAGGGATTATTAGATTTCGTTTGAGATTTCGTTTGAGATTTTGATTGAAATTATTATATGAATATATATAATTACTTTATTGCTTTTATCTTAATAATATTCTTAAGATGTTGAACTGCCCTAGGGATAATAATTCACTGACATTTATAAATAACGATAGCTGAACTTTTTCTTATTGTAAAAAATGTGGAGGTATTTGGATTGCTGGGAAGGATATACTCACTTCTATAAGTATAGATTCTGAAGATTATCTAGATATCTTAGTAAAAAAATGAATTAGAATAGACAAAAAACCAGAGAATCAGATAAGTTGTAATTGTGATACTAAATTAGTTACTCTAAAAGTTCAAAAAACATTTATAGATGTATGTCCTGCTTGTAAATGAACTCGGTTTGATAATGGGGAATTAGCTAAAATCATTAAGTCTATAAAAGATGAAAAACCTTCAGTTATGAAGGCATTGAAAGAATTTGGATCTATAAACTATATTGCACATGAGAAAAATATGATTAAAATAGATCTAATATGAAGCCTTCTAAGGGCTTTATTCAAATAAGAAACAATACATATCTCAAACGCTAAAAAGAATTTATATATTATAATCTCAATATGAAAAACTGCCCTAGAGACAATACTCCCCTGACTTTCATAAATAACCAAAAAGATAAATTTTCTTATTGTGAAAAATGTACAGGTATTTGGTTAAGTTTGAAAAATATACAAACTTCTATCAACATAGATGTAGAAGAATATATGAAAATCTTATTAAACAAAGCAATCAAAATACCTACTGCAAAAGAAAAGAAAATAACTTGTAATTGCTACCATAATACTAAAATAAATAAGATAAGTATCAAAAATGTCTATATAGATATATGCCCTAACTGTAAATGAACTCGGTTTGATAATTGAGAGTTAGCAAAAATCAAAAATATAATGAAAGAAGATGAGATAGAAAGCAAATATAATTGACTAAAAACTAGTAAAAATATAGTATTAGCTAATGTTTGAGCTGCACTTAAACTAATGGGGAATATTCTTATGGCCAAAAAAGGAGTTTAAAAAAACTCAATTCATTCGTAATAAAAAACCCCTATTAAAAAAAGATATCGCAATGCGATATCTTTTTAAGTAAGAAAACTCTTCTTATATATAAGAAATCTGTTATCTAATCAATCCTATCTAGAAAACCCCTTAGCTAATTCTTTTGGTTTACTAATATCAGAAGCTAAATCTCTTTTAGATTTATCTATATAACGAGAAAAAATAGATCTTTCATATTTCGTAGTATCACACTCTAATCATTCTACCATAGCAACATCTTTATCTGCAATATAAAACATTAAGTTTTCAACTCTATCTTCAAAATCTCATTCATAGGTATAATCACTACACGACAAAGAATTTTTGATTTCTTTATCTGTACGTACTACTTTACTGCTTGAAAAACAAACTTCCTTTGAATTATATATATTTATAGACTGTCAAATATTAATATCTTCTATTTTCTCATAATATTGTTCTGTACTACTTGATATATAATATTCTTTTTTGATACCATTTTTAGTTCCATAACAATATATCATAGTATGATTTTTTTCATAATTATTTTTTTTAACAAAAATATTATCTCGATATGATTTATCCGAAACTATAAGGTGTAAAATTAATACCGCTAAATAACTTACAAACAAAAAAACATATAATATTTTTTTCATAGAAAACCTTTATCTGAAATTATAAACTTTCTTAAAATTTTTTCTTCCTATTTTTTCTTTTCATCTTCATTTCTAAAGAAAAGAATAGTCAATCATGCTACCATAGGAGTCAAAACTGTAAGTATTATCATAATATTTATTATCATCATAGTTCCAAATCCTTTGAACATATTGGTTCCTATCAACATAAGTAGGAAAGCTATAAGCCCTGTAGTTACATTACCATCTCTAATAGCTGAGAAACTTCTTGTATATCCATCCATAATAGATTGAACATAAGATTTTCCTTGAGCTAATTCTTCTTTGATTCTTTCAAAGATTATGATGTTTGCATCTACTCACATACCTATATTCAAAAGTACTGCACCTATTGCAGACAAAGATAATACTACTCACAATACCTTTACAGAAGCCATCAATATAATGAAGAATCCTAATAAAGTAAACATAGTAATAACTGCTCTTTTTACACCATACATAAATAAGAATACAAAGAAAACTAATAATATTCCTACTCCTCATGCTACTAAAGCTTTATTTAATGCTGTTTCTCCTAATTTAGGAGATATTTTTTCTTCTGATTCTAGATTCAATGGTACAGGCATTGCCCCACTATTCAAATCTTCTTTCAATTTAGTTGCTTCTTCTAGAGTAAATCCTCCACTTATTTGAGTACTTCATCCACAGATTTCATCTTGGATAGTTGGAGCACTTACTATTTCATCTCCTATAAATATAGCCATAGGTTTTTTTATATATTCTCTAGTAGCTGTACAAAATATTTTACTTCATTTTTCATCAAACTGTACATTTACTACAGGTTCTCAAGTTTGAGACCTACCAGTTGTAGCAAGTTTAAATCTTTCTCCATTCAATAATCCAGCTTCTCCTTTTATGTTTATCCAATTAGGATTTTTACCTATAGAAATACCTATTATATCGTATGTAGTTGATGTGCTACCACTCAATTCTTCTGTATTTATATTAGATATACTTATTACATCCCAACTAAAATCTGTTTCTACCAAGCTTGGATATACAGTACCAGTTGCTACATTAATAGCTCCTTCAAGTCAAAGATATGATTTCATATCATCCTCTGCTTTATTTTCAAACAAAGGGGAAATATTTCTTTCTCCATATCTTGGCATTGTATATTTATCTACTTCTAGAAAAGCTGTTTCAATACTTCCACCTTCTATTCAAGAAGCAATCACAAGTATATCTTCAGCCAATTGTTTCCTTTCATTTAGGTCCTCTCATTCCAATTCTCATTCAAATGGAGCCTTGAAAGTCATTTCTACAGTTTTTCAAATTCTTTCTTTTGCATCAGCAACTCCGTCTATTCATCAGATTTGAACTTCTATATATTCTATATCATTCAAAACCAAATACCTAGCACTATAATCGCTTACTCCTAGTTCTGATATTCTATTATCTATATTTCTCTTTACTATACCTTTTACATTATCCTTTTGTGCTTCAAATTCTGCAGGATCTTCAAAACTTTTTTCGTATTCACTATAGTCTATTTGATAAAGAAGTCTAACACCTCCTTTCAAATCTAAACCTTGTGTCCAATTAGTTATTCATCCATCTTTGAAAAAGATTACTAATAATCCTATGATTATTATTACAAATAATGTCCATAATCTATTAATATATTTACTCATTTTTAATACTGAAAAATTAAATTTATTTATTATTAACAAAGGGACGCAGTTCAATAATCTTGCGACCCTTTATCAAAATGTTATTTACCACTAATTTCTACTAATGTTTCTTCAATAAGTTTTTTGATTCCATCTTCTATTTTATCATTTATATCTTCTTTTTCTATAAGTTCATCTGTTAACCATTTGAAAGAAGAATCCATCTTTCAAAAAGCAACTTTTTCAAAACTCAATACATCTTTTACTTCCAATGTTTTGAAATGATCATTCAAACCTGCGTATATTACTACTACTTGTTTGTAGAAAGGCAACGGTGTAGAAACTCATTGCTTCAACATTTCTACTAATCTTTTACCTTTTTCTATCTTATTTTGTGTAGATTCATCCAAATCTGATGCGAATTGAGCAAATGCAGCTAATTCTCTAAATGTAGCTAATTCTAATCTTAATTTACCAGCTACTTTTTTCATAGCTTTCAATTGTGCAGAACCTCCTACTCTAGATACAGACAATCATACATTGATAGCTGGTCTAATACCTGAATTGAACAAATCAGCTTCTAAGAATATTTGACCATCTGTAATAGAAATTACATTTGTTGGTATATAAGCTGATACATCGTTTGATTGAGTTTCAATAATAGGTAATGCAGTTGAACTACCTCCTCCATATTTTTCTTCTAATTTTGCAGATCTTTCCAATAATCTAGAATGACAGTAGAATACATCACCAGGATAAGCTTCTCTTCCTGGAGGTCTTCTTAGTAGAAGAGCGATTTCTCTATATGCCACAGCATGTTTAGATAAATCATCATATACAACAAGAGCATCTTGATTATTAAACATATAATATTCAGCTAAAGCAGCTCCAACGTATGGTGCTAGATATTGATTTACTGAAGGAGTATTGATTGAAGCATTTACTATAGTAGTATACTCCATAGCTCCTTGTTCTTTCAATAATTCTGAAATTACTCTTATTTTAGATTCCTTTTGTCCTATAGCTACATATACACATTTTACATTTTTACCTTTTTGATTCAAAATAGTATCTATAGCAACAGTTGTTTTACCTGTTTGTCTATCTCCAATAATAAGCTCTCTTTGTCACTTACCAATTGGCACCATAGAATCGATAGATTTGATACCTGTACTCAATGATTGATGTACTGGCTTTCTTTCAATAACACTAGTAGCTATTCTTTCTACAGGATATATTTCTTTAGCTTTTATTTCTCATTTTCCATCAATAGGATCTCCTATACCATTTACTACTCTTCCTAGGAATTCTTCACCTACTCATACTGACAATATTTGTCCAGTAGATTTCACTATCATTCATTCTTTCAATTTTGCATAATTCCCTAATGGTAATATACCTACTTGATCCATAGAGATATCCATTACCAATCATTTCATTCCATTTTCAAACTCTACTAGTTCAGAAAATCTAACATCATGAAGTCATTCTACTATAATTACTCAATCTTGTATTTGAGAAATTTCTCATTTTCAAGCTAGATTATCATCTAATTGAGCAGATTCTATCTGACTTTCTACTTTCTTTAATAAATCTTGAATTACTGACATACTTATTGTGTTATTTTAAAACAAATAAAAAATTATCACTCACAACAATATAACTTTTATTATATGATTTTCAAGCTATTTTTATAGTATTTTTACAAAAATACAAGAGTAATCTAAAATAGAATTATTTAAACTCCTAAATTACAGTAAACAACATACTTGTTAATAAAAAAAGTTTAGTATTGATAAGTAATAATTTTTAACTATAAAATAAAATATTATATTAATTCTCATTATAATTAATTTTAATATTTATAAAAATATTATATGGAATGATATCTTAAAAGCTGTAAATGAAGTGAATGTAAAAAATCTTATTATTCTATGTTATTCTGAGAAAGATTAGAACATTTTAATAAAAATATAGATGTTATTATAGTAAAAAACCCTCAGCTATCTTAGAAGATAACAGTAAAAAGTTATCAATTATTTGAGTTTTCTATTGAAATATGTAATATATTTAGTTATATTATACTTTATAAAGTGTTGATTATTTTTATCTTACTTATACAAACTATATGAAGTTTATAAAACTACTACTAACTATTATAGTGTTTAGTCTAATACCTACTTTTTCTTTCGCTAACAATATAGAATGTAATAATAATATATTTCAAATTATATGAAATGATAATACAAAAACTAGTATTCAAAATAATTTTTTTATAGAAAGTAGAGACCCCTCTATAGATACAAGTATTTTGGATATTGCGTGGGTTATAGAAAAAAATAGTCAAAATGTATTTCCTTATACAGGAAATAACTTAGATTATGTATTCAAATCATCAGGTCTTGTAACTATCAAAAGTAGTTTTCAACATGAATGATGTAATATTAAACTAAGTAAAGATGTATATGTTTACCAAAAAATACATTTATATATATGAGACAAAAATGATATTATCTTTGATATTGAAAACCAATTTAAAATCAAAGATGAATTATTTATAATAATCTGAAATGAACAATTAGAAAAAATAAAAAATTATCTATATTTATTAGAAAAATCTGATAATATTATTATAAGTCAAAATTCTAGTTCTGAATTTCTTGATATATTATATAAATATCAAGATGTTTATGCCTTTGATATAGCCACTAAGAAAATATATGTACTTGTTGGAAATGGTAAACAATTTACAAAAAAAATCCTAGTAAAATATTTATCCTTTCTGAAAATCAATACTATATATATTATAAATAATAATCGCTTTTGGGATTTAATATGACATATTACAAATGATGATACGAAAGCAATAGATTGACTAACTGAAGAACTTTCTATTAAATTTAGCGGAAGCAACAAGCTTATGTTTATGTCCTACTTTACTGATACATTAATATTAAATGGATTTTCCATGCAAGTATTAGGTCTAATATTTAGTACAGCTATATCTGTATTGGTAATAGCTTTCTTTAGACAAGTAGTTTGATTTTCTGTATTTGGATTATATAACCCCCTTCTTTTTGCTATGGCTTGTGTAATATGAGGTTTAAAAATTAGTCTTATATTATTTGGTATATCCATTGTAGCAACTATTATGACTAGAATATTTACTAAAAAAATATATCTATTATATAGTGCCAAAATATCTATTTTGTATCTTATATATATATTACTATTTATCATAAGTTTTGGACTTATATATAACTTCTTTCCATGGTTAGTTAAATCAATAAACTTCTCTGATGTTATAATTGTATTATTGATTGTTATTATGCCTATAGTTACCAATAAAATACTTTGAGAGTGATCTAATATTCGTTCATGGAGTTTTTGGATTTTCTTAGCTGAATTTTTTTTCTTGACACTAATATTATTTTTTATATATCAAAGTACTTTCCTAACAAATATGATGATAGCTTATCCTGAACTTATTATAATACTACTAACATTAAATGTATTCGTAGGTAGATTTACATGATTGCAGGCTTTGGAATATTTGAGGTTTGCTCCTTTGATTAAGAGGTTGTATGAGGAGGAGGAGTAAAAATGATTTTAATATTCCTTCATCATATTTTTTCCTCCGGAACGGGATTAGAATCAAAATTTGCAAGGATTCAAATATTGTTTTTAATTAGGTGCAAATTAATCTTTAGAATAATCCCTAAAAAATATAAACTCAGGAATATTAAAATCATTTTACTTGTTAGTTGCGGTTTTGTTTTGCGTTGGAGATTAGCTTCTTCGTTCGGCTCTATATCCTCCTGCGGAGGATATTTCGTATTTTGTTCTTGATTCAGTTCAGTTCGTGATTCTGTTCGTATTCTGTTCGTATTCAGTTCTTTGTTCTGTTCTTGGTTCTTTGTTCTGTTCTGACTTGGAATAATACCTAAAGGTATTATTAGACTCAGGTTGAAATTAATTTCTTCGTTCTGTCGTGGAATAATCCCTAAAGGGATTATTAGACTCAAATTGATACTCGAATTGAGATTTAGACTTGGTTTTAGATTTTGTTAAAAATAAATTATATGAAAAAGATTCAACCTGTGTATATTGGTTCAAGGAAAATTAATCTATTTAGTTCAAGAAATAGAGATACTTCTGTAGAAACAATGATTTGTCTGCAAAAGAAAGCTATTGTGACAAAAGACATAAAAGAAACTCTTTTAATGAAAAGGAATTCTAAAAAATAAATACTTATTTTACTGTTGTACTTTTAATTTATGGAAAAACTTGTAAAGTCTCCTGAGGAGATGATGAAATTAGCTTGAGAATTAGTCAAACAATGACATAAAAAACTCCTATTGAATGGTGATTTGTGAGCTGGGAAAACTCATTTTTGTAAGTGAGTAGCTACCCAGTTGGGAATAAACAAGAATAATGTGAAAAGTCCTACTTATACGTACCTGAATATATATGAAGATAAATTTTTACATATGGATATGTATAGATTGGAAACTGCTGAAGATGCTATGGAAAAAGGTATTATAGAAGAAATAGAAAATCATGATTATATATGTATAGAATGGCCGAAGTTTATGGAATATTATGTAGATGAAACTTGGCTAGAGCTTAATATAGAGAAGGTAGATGAAACTACAAGAAAGGTAAATTGGTAGCTAATAAATTACAAATACTTTAAGAGATATATCCTCTCTCAAAAACATGAATAATCAGATAGAAGATACAAGATTAAAGAAAATACTTATATCAAATATATTATTTAGATCAGCTAGTTTGATTTCACAAATATTTTTGAATATTTTTCTATTCAAGGCTACAAATGATATACAATTAGTAGCTTTATTCAATATAATCTTACTTAGTACTGCATTACTATCTTTTACTTTTTTTGCAAGAATTGTAAAATTTGGTTATAGAAATTTAACTCATATTATCTCATTAATTTGAATTTCTTTGGCATACTTTAGTCTTCTTTTATTATGAGAAAACATAGTTAACTATAATATATTGCTTGCTATATGAATATGATTTTTTAGTTGAATATACCGGATATGATACAATAACAACGAATTTGATCTAACCAACACAGCAAATAGATGAAATTATCAATGATTAAAAAAATCTCTAAAAACTGTCAGTGCAATAATAATTCCAAGTCTAATATGAACTATAATAGGACTTAATTATTTCTGATATGGTTATGAGCTTTCTTTTGGAATATGAGTAGTTTTATTTTTAGCATCTGCATTTACCTGAATTATAAAAGTAGAATATCCAAACAAGACTAAATATAATATGAAGAACGCCTTAGAAAAAGTAAGAACCAATAAAGATTTAGTTAAAATCGTTTCTAATTTTACTCTACTATGATTTTCATTATCCAATCCTTTGATAGAAACCATACTACCCTTATTGCTTTTCTCTTATTGAATCAAAGAAATGAATCTATGATTTCTAATATCATTTTTTGCAATTTTAACTGTTATTTTTTCTTATTTATTCTGAAAATTTGTACATTACAAAAATTATAGATGAGTTTATATTATGTCAGGAGCTTTTTATATAATATCTGTATTTATATTATTATTTTTTCCAACTTATTGGTATATGATATTATTTGCTTCAATAATGAATCTACTATTTAGTTTTATGGATATTCCACAAAGCGTATTTAGTGCTAATATATTTCATGAAATTGACTGATATGAAGAAATAAAATCTGAATATATGGTTATAAGAGAATGGCCTTTGACTATATGAAGGTTATTAGCTTTTGCTTTTATATATTTTATTGGAAGTTTTGATGTATTATGAATTAAAATATTATTTTGAATAATGGCAGCTATAATATTGTTGTCTATATATTTATTTAGTACTATTAAATTACATAGAAAAATATAAAACTCTATTGCATTTTCAGTATACATCAATATATATTGATATACTGATTTATCGCTTACTTTTCTATAAAAATGACAGATTTTTGTTTAAATTGTAAAAATGATATAGATTTTATTAGTGAGGCTTTTAATATCTTATCCGAACCAAATAGAATCAAGATTTTTTGTCTTTTATCAAAAAATGAAAAACTCTGTGTATGTGAGATTATAGAAAAATTAAATCTCAAACAAAACCTTGTTTCTCATCATTTAAGTATATTCAAAAGAATATGACTTTTAGAAAGTGAAAGAAAATGAACAAAAATATTCTATAAAATAAATCAGAAAAATTACGCTAAACTCAAAAACATTATTTGAGAAATTTTTAACTTTTAAAATTATATTACTATGATAATTAAAATTCTTTGAACAGGTTGTTCAAACTGTAAAACTTTAGAATCTAATGTGAAATCTGCTTTAGAATTACTAAAAATTGACGCTAAAGTAGAGAAAATTACAGATATGGAAGATATTATGACTTATGACATAATGTGAACTCCTTGACTTGTAATTGATGAAAAAATTGTTTCAGCTTGAAAAGTTTTGAGTATAGAAGAATTAAAAGAGATTCTTTTATGAAACGATATAGATAAAGATTCTAAAAAGTGTTGTTGTTCATGTAATCATTAAATTAATTTATATTTATATTTTTTGATATAGTTTATATGGAAATCTTCTACCCAATTGAGCTTTTAGCTGATTATATAACAAATGATTTATTAAATTTAAGCTGACATCTTAATGAAGCTTTAAATTTTTTCATCTACGATAGTATAAAAATATTTCTATTAATGATAGTTATAATTCATATTATGACTTTAATAAATAATTTTTTGCCTATTGAAAAAATAAGGGGTTTTTTATCAAAGAAAAAATTTTATTGATTTGATTATTTCTTTGCTTCTACTTTTTGAGCAATAACACCTTTCTGTTCTTGTTCTTCTATACCGCTTTTTGTAGGTTTTCTAAAAGCTTGAATTCCTATGTGAATCACTTTTGCTTTTTTAATTACTTCTCCATTGGTTAATGAAGTAGCAATTGCTATGTTTATATGAGTTTTTGGAATTAAAATAACCGCTATATATATAATAACTTGAATAACTCTTTGAATGTTATGAGGATTTATTGTTTGAAAATTATGACTTGATAATGAAATTGCTGATTTTGTTTTAAAGGCTAGAAATACTTGAATCCAAAAAATAGAAAAACAAAAGATTATTTGGAAGATATTTATCAAAAAAGTTATAAAAGATTCTTTTGATCTTATTTGGAAAATTATGCCATATGTTTTAGTCTGAGTAGCTATCTGATGACTAATACACTGATTTGTTCCAACCTGATTTTTTGAAAAATACATGAATTTGAACAATCCTTTTGCTGTTCCTGTTGCCGTAATAGCCTGAATTCCTATGTATTCAAATGCTGCTTGAGTTGTTCCTATCATTTGAAGTTTGATAGACAAATGAATTCCTATTTGAACTGCTTTAGCTTTTATGATGGCTGTTGTATGACTTAGTTTGCCAGAATTTTTGATTCTGAAAAAAGTAATGAAAACAAAGCTTCTTCTAAGTTTTTTTGCAATAGTTTGATTTTTTATGATTCTATCTGGCTATTTATTTAATTTAATTTTATAGATAAGGAAAATAATTTATGGAAAAAATTATAAGTTCCCCTGCGGATAGGGTAAATTTATAGCTTGAAAATTATTCTAAAAACATTAGACTTTATGTAAAGTATTAATTTAATAGATAATTTTAATAATTAACATTTAGGGGGTAAAGGACCAAAATGTGTGCTAGAATTTTCTATAATTTCGATTATATAACCAATAACTTAGAAAAGAAATTAATCTATCTTTTCTAAGTCATCTATGATTATATATATGATTCCCAATAAGAG
>Ga0208901_1000547_pt1 | contig 16642 bp, 9 predicted proteins | sample AntAceMetag02UKF_FD_184764 | JGI IMG/M metagenome (GOLD analysis project Ga0208901, IMG submission 184764) | Saline lake microbial communities from Ace Lake, Antarctica - Antarctic Ace Lake Metagenome 02UKF (SPAdes) (version 2) | ecosystem: Environmental > Aquatic > Non-marine Saline and Alkaline...
TTTTTATATAAAATATAGAGTAGATAAAGGAATAAGAATATTATCAAAAAATATGTGAAAGATAATTGCCAGTACAAGATTTACTACAAGAGAATTTTGATTAATAACAAAAGAGAATTTAGAGTTATATTTTAAAATTGCACAACCTTGAGATATCCTATTGACTAGATGAAATTGGAATGCATCGAATGTATCTATTCCTTGATTCTGGAAACATATGTCTATGTATATATGAAATTGAAAGTTTTTGAAAGAGCATTGCAGCTCTAAATATATAGAAAACTTAGATAATAAAACAGAATATATCATAGAAGCAACATGAGAGGGAATAAAAATAGTAGAATTCAATCATCTTGCTTCTAGAAGTGATTATTTATGAGCATCTAGAACTAATTTTAAAGAAGAAAAAATATTGAGGACTATCAAAAATAGTTTGACCAATATATGAAAATGATATGATCATTTATTTGATTACCATTCTGACAAAAGTCTTGTTTGTAGCGAACTTATTATGAAATCATATGCAAAAGAATTTGAATGAGATACAGGAATAATTGTTAACTTAGAAAATATTGGAATAAGTTTAACTTATCCTCCAAATAAATTTGTAAATAAACTAATTAAAGAATGAGAAAAAGAAGAACCAGAAATATGTCCTGTATTCTTTATAGATAGCATAGAAAAAACACAAAGTAATTTTGTAAGCACAACAAAAGAATTTTTAAAATCAAGTAAAAGACGGAAATTAAGCCTTTTTTTGAAATAATTTAATTTTTATAATGATAAAATAAACAAATGAGAAAATGAGTCTATATACTCATTTCTTTTTTAAAAGAAAAAAGAATAAATTATTTTTATGAAAATGTCAACTCTATTTCTACAACCCTTATTGATTTTTCTTCAAAAAACTATATATCTATTGACTAGTTAATGTATTTATATTTAAATTAAAATAATTATGGGTAATCAAGTATCATATGATGAGTATTTCATATCTAATGGAGAATCTATTATTGCAAAAGAACATGAACTTGTTAGTGAAGAGTCTAAAAAAACTAGTGAAGAACTTATACAAATGCTAAAAGCAGATTGAGAATTAGATTTAGAAAAGAAAAGTTATATAAGAGAATTGATTATTTCTAAACTAGATGAAGTAATAGTAGGACAAGATGAAGCAAAAGTAGAATTAGCTAGGGCTATTACATCTTGATATATGAATTTACTTAATATAGATAATGCTAGTAGTAAACCATTATGAGTTTTCTTTTTTGCATGACCTTCAGGTGTTGGTAAAACACAAATTGCTAAATCTCTAGCAAAAATATTTTTAGGTAAAGAAGATAGAATACAAGAAATACCTGCTGAAAGATTTTCAAGTGGACATGAAATAAGTGATCTATTTGGAGCATCTAAACAATATATAGGTTATGGAGAAGCTCCTGATTTAGCAGATACTAAAGTGTTTGCTTGATATAATAAAAGAAGAGAGGAATTAAATTTATTAACTAAGAAACAAGAAAGAGAATTAACAACCGAAGAAAAGACTATAAATAATATAGTAAGAAGATTGAGTAATCTTAGTTTTCTTGTTTTTAATGAAATTGAAAAAGCGCATTTTAAATTCTATAATTCTTTATTGACAGTTATAGATGATGGAAAAGTTAAAATGACTACTTGAAAAGATGATAATAAAAAATGTAATTTTTCGAATATAACAGATCTTTCCAATACTATTATTATTATGACTTCTAATATTGGAAATAAAACAGCTAAACAAACTAGAGGTATATGATTTGGAGCTAAAACAAAAGATAGTAAAGATTATATGAATGCATTTAAACAAGCTTTTCCTCCAGAATTCATAGGGAGAATAAAGAAGAATGGTAAAATAGTTATATTTGATAAGTTAGACAAAGTTGCATGTAAAAAAATATTAAATAATAAAACTAGAGAACTAAACTCTAAAATTATGGAATCTATAGCTATGAATAAACAAGCTGCATTATCAGTAATAGTATTGGATGATGTTTTAGAACATATAATAGATTTGGGATTTGATAATGATTATGGAGCTAGATCACTTGGGGGTACTTTTGATAGGACAGTTACTGACAAAATAGAATTATCTTCAGAAAATGAGGAATTATATAGTAAAATAGAAGCTGGTTATAAATACAACTTATATGTTTATCTAAAAGATGGAGAAATAAAGTTGAATGTAATGAAATTATGAAAAATAGAGCTACCTAATTTTAGGAAATTTAAAAAAGAATTAGAAGAAAAAGAAGAGTCTGCTCTTTTGCCTATGAAAACAAGAGCTGAATTCTCTCTTTTAAGTGCATATGGAAGCAAATATTCTTCAACTCCTATTTTAGATTGAGTTGTAAATGGAAGAATAGACTGAGATTGAAAAAATTCTACTTTTACTATATGAGAAAATAGAATTATTGAAGAATTTTTGAAAAGAATAAAACCTGATAAAGATGGTAATTTGTTTACACGCTTTATGGAAGGAAAAGATGGAAAGGAAATATGAGATAATGACCTAATTGATATAGATGAAAATCTAGATTATCCTAAGGATTATGATTCTTTACATAAACTAATAATAGAAATTCAAACTTTGGAAATTGAATATGTAAAAACCTATTGTATTTCATATGAAGAAGGTATAGATTGTAGTGATAGACTAAAGGAAATAATATCTAGATTAGTTTATCTTTGAATTACTAAAAAAGATATGAAAGAGCTCATCAAAAGCGCTATGATTGCTAGTATAGAGTATTTATGATTTATAGAGTCTTATGAAAATCTAATACTAACTATAGATGAAAAAAACAATAAATGATTATTTCATCCTATTGATAATAAAACTATCAAAAAAATGGTAAATCATTTTATTGGAGAAGCTTTGGATATGTGATTGGAAAAAGATAGTAGAGAAATGAAAGAAATTATTGCATCTATATTATATCGTATAGAAAATCTAATAGATAATGTTCTAAACAAAAAACAATCTCAAGCTCTTCGTGAATTAATATCTAAATCTTTTACAGAATATAAATAAATCCCTAAACTAGATATGTTTAGAGAATTTAATAAGTATTCTGTAAATAAAAAATAGATTCATAGTAAAAAAACTATGAGTCTATTTTTTTAAAGTTTGCGTAATTATAGTAATTCTCTCTCAAGGACTTATATGTGTTTTAATAGTTTTTCATTTTTCATCCATTATTTTCATAACTTTCAATTTATTTTTTTCAAAATCTGCTATAATATCATATATTGAATCATAACTTCTAATAGTATAAGAAAATTTCTTATATCTATATTCTGTTCTTATTTCATGAAAATCTCTCTTTTCTCTTTTTATTTTGGTTTTATCAATCGTTATTTCTCTTCTATATAATGGTTTTATTTCTGTATTGTATAAATAAATATCAACATTATAATCTATTCATTGTGGTAAATATATAGTTATAGGAAGAGCTAATCATAAATTATATACACTTTTTTTTATATGAGGATTCATTTTCTTTAATATCTGTAAGTCTAGATTAAATAAATCAGATATATTATATAATGTAATTGGTTTATTTCCTCTAATATTAGATAGAAAAGTAACTGCATCCATAATATGTTCTTTTTCTTCTTTCAGTTTAATAACAGAATCATTTCCAGATGTGATATTAGATTCTAATTTTTGCATAGCCCATAAATTAGCAGGATATAATAGATTTTGGGTAAGTATATCAGTAAACCATCTTTTCATATGTATACTATGTTTTATATAGTCATTTACTTCTGCTCACATTACAGTTTTTTCTGTACAATCTTCTTCTTTGTCATGTATCAAAGATATAAGAATCGATTTTTTCTTTTCTAAAGGCAAATCAGAGGCTATATATTTCTCCAATAATTTTATTCTTTTTGTCCAATATTGTCCTGAAAAAAAATCTTTATTTATGGTTTGATAGATATCTATAACTTCCTTAAATAATTCATTCAACTCTTCACTATTTATATTTGCAAATGCAGTTTTATATTTGACATATACCAAACTATCTCCTGCTTTTTTTACAGCTTTTAATAATTCAGTAAACTTTTCTAAATACTCATCATAACTTGCTATTTCCGGTATATCTTCTACTATTTTTCCATTATATGAAGCAAATGATAGGGTTACACTGTTTTCCTTGATGATTTCTCTCTCTTCTTCACTTATTATATAACTTTCTTGTGTTGGTATTATGATTTCTTTTCCTATTTTTAGATTACTAGGATTAAGTTTGTTCAAATCCATAATAATATCTTCTGTAACATGATATCTATTGCTTATTTTACCAACAGTTTCTCCTTTTTTGATTACATGCCTTATACATTTATCATAATCTATTTTATCTTTATGATAACGATATAATCATCTATCATACCATCTATTAAATCCTGATTTCAAATGAGTAGCTGCTCACTCTGCACTTCTTAGAGGGTCTTTCCTTTCATCTATATGTTTATGTTTTTTCATTTTAAGTTCTTTTGTAGTGGATTCTAGAATCTGAAAAAATCATCATGCTGTATACTGATTATTTTCTTTAGCTTCAAATCTAGATTCTGTAAATGCTAATAAACTACTTCCTTCAAAATAAGGATATAATTCTCACAAAGTTTTTTGAAATACTAATTCTAGAGGTTCCCTCCACATAAGATAATTTTCAAATCACTCATTCTCTCATATTAGTTCATTTTTATAACTATCTGCTAAATTATTTACTAATTGTTTTTTTATTATATCTACAGATAATGCAAATTCTTCTTCTTCTGAATTTTCCCATAAATATCTTGATATAATGGTATGATTAGCTTCAGCACTAGGAATATCAAATATTTTTTTATCTTCTTCTTCTATAAGTTTATCTAATGGATTTTCATCATCTGATTCTTCTCATTCTAGTTTTACTTTATCATTGGTCTGTATTTCTTCATCTTCGCCCTCATTATATTTTTTTCAGCTATCCAAACTTTTAAGGAAATCATATATTTTCCCTAATAATTTTTCTTTTTCCTTGATTAAAAAATCTTTCAAAATAGATTTATTTTGAGTTTTTTTTATCTGTAATTCTCATATATTTATAGTAGTAGAACTTTCTTCTCTTTCTAAAGGAAGAATTATAAGTTCCAACAAATCTTCTATATATTTAGCTTCTTTTATATTGTCTTTTTGAATTTCAGCTAGTAATAACTTAGCTTCTTCTAATTTTTTATCTTCATTAGATATAACTGTTACATTTTCTAATTTTCCCAAAATATCTGCCATATATCAGTCTATAAATTCTTCTTTTATAGAAAAAATATCTCATTTAATCTTTTCTATAGCCCTTATTTCTTCCAATCTTTTTGGATCAGTTACAATCTCTAATTCTTTTCTCTCTACCATACCTTTTATAAGATATAAAATCGATTCATATTATACTTATTTTTTGGTTTTTTGCAAGTTTCTTACTTTAATTTTCTATACTAATTTAGGCAATGCAAAATAATCCCTTTGGAAGGGATAATTCTAAAGTATATTCACTATCTAATATTTCTTCTTCTTCACTTTTTTCATTTTCCCTAAACCTTCAAATCATACCACAAATTCTCATTTTATAACTATTTCTTTATTTTTTATCATTTCTAAAACCTCATCTATAGGTTTACATACTTTTTGTTCATACATTTTGGTTAGTTCTCTTCCTACAAATACATTTCTATCAAACCCTAAAGCTTGCAATTGAGTCAGAGTCTTTTCTATCCTATGGACTGATTCATACACGAAAACCGATATAGGACTATCTATTATATATTGAAATTTGGTTTGTCTTCATTTTTTCGTAGGTAAAAATCCTAGAAACACAAAATTCGATGTATCAAAACAAGCTCATACAACTCATAAGCTAATAGCTGTAGGCCCTGGCAATATCTCAAAATCTAATTTATCTTTCCAGCATATTTTGATTATCTCTTTACCTGGATCAGATATACCCGGCATACCAGCTTCTGATACCAACCCTACTTTTTGTTCAGATATTAACTTACTATAAAAAGCTATCTTTCATTTGTCAGTAAAACTTGTAAGAGCAAAAAATTGCTTTCATTTTGCATCTATTTCCAGAATATTTAGAAGTTTTTTGAAAGTTCTAGTATCTTCACATAAAAAAACATGTAATTTACGGTACATATCCAAGGTTCTAATCGTAACATCTTGTGAGTTACCAATAGGAGTAGGTAGTATATATAGCATTGAAAATGTATTAAATTAATTTCTAAAGTTGTTTTTTTAGTTAGTTTAAATATGTGATTAGGGATTTATATATTCAATCAAGGATTTCTTCGTGATTCGAGATTTGGATTGAATCAAGGTTTTTTGGGAATTTAGTAGAGAGTGTCCAACACTAAATACTATCCCCCAATCCCATACGAGCGTAGCGAGTTTATTTATTTATATACATTGTACAGACTCCTAACTTCATCATCTGAAAGCATCTTTCTATATAAATATACCTCATCTATGATTCATCTAAGAAATCAATCTCCTATAGTTACATCTGAACCATTTGCAGGCATAGCGCTTGTCAAAGATAGTTCACTTATAAATTCTCCATTGATATATAATTTCAATTTTACTTTATCATATGAAAAGGCTACATGAGTTCGTTTGTTTGTGTCTATAGCTTGAGTTATACTATTGCTAGATGCTGCTGCATATACTTTCAATTCACCACTAGTAAGAAAGCTAGCTCCATATGAAACCTTGTCTATTAATGTAGCATTCGTAGTAGGAAGTGCCATAGGGTTTATCCAAAATGAAACTGTAAATAAATCATTTGGATCTAGTAAAGGATCATCTACTATAGTCACATTATTATCAATTCCATCATAAAACACTCCATTACCATATATTCCCTCTATCCATTCAGCTCCATCATTCAAACTACCGTTAAGTTCATTTACACTACTATCATATGCAGTATATCCATATCATTTATCGAAGTTTAGATGGAAAGCTAAGTCAGTATTGTATATATCTAAACTACTTCTATACATATCTATATGTGAAAACATAGTTTCACCATCTCCAGTAAGATATTCATCATTAGCAAAATATAATTGATAATCATCTGTCATAGATTGCAACTCCACATTACCTCCAGTGTATAATTCTTGGAGAGGAGTATTGGAACTATCAAAGATTATTCCAACTCTATCTCATTTTACATTGATAAATCTTTCTGAATAGTCATTTTCTTCAGCTTTTACAGTATTATCATAACTTAAAGGAATTTCTTTTTCCAATAATGTTCATATCTGAAATTTATCCTTAGTTTCATCTACACTATATGTGTAATAACTATTATCATATGGATCTTTTGGATCATTTTTCAATTCTAATTTTTTGATAACAGTACTTCATATATATCACTGATATCATACAGTAGCTCCACTATACGTAATAAGTGTATAATCATCAGGAAATGGGTATGATTGATATTCATATTTATAAGTTTCCAAAGATGACATAATATTGTTTATATCTGCAGATCTTGCAGCATCCCTATTACGACCTAACCACTTACTCAAAGTAAATGTAGCTATGGTTCCTAATATAGCTATAATAGCAATCACTACTATAAGTTCTACTAAACTAAATGCTTTTTTGTTCATTATGTTTTTTTTCAACGATAAAAACTGTGCTCAATACAAATAGTATAGATTTTCTATTCTTTTTCAAGAGATTCCATAATTTAAAGATTTCCTCCTTTTACATTTTTCCCCTTCGGGACAGGATTGAATCAAAAATTTGCAACGATAGACGAAATTTTCAATAATGCAAATTTGGGAAATAAGAACATCCTTTAAAAATATAGGGTCGGAAATCTTTAAATTATTCCATTGTTAGGGGCGTTTTTGTTCTAGTTTTAATTCTAGTTTTAATTCTAGTTTCACTTCTATATTATGTCGTGGAACAATCCCCAAGGGGATTATTATGTAGCGGTTGAGATTTCTGTATTCGTTTTGGATTCTTTATTAGAAAAATCCCCTTCGGGATTGTTAGGAGACTCTTTGTCTTCATGAAAAGGCTAAACCTATAAGGGTGATTAAGAGAAAATACGCTCAGATTACAATTCATATTTCTTGGTAAGTCAAAAATAATAGTTGGTAATCGTATAGGTATTTGCTTATGTCGAATTCTGCTATTTTGTTTGCTATCAAAGTATATAATCATAGACTTATAAGTCCTGCGAATATGAAATAGGTGTAGATTTCGTAAAACATGGTTCTGATATTTAGGAATGCGGAGGCTCCTAGTATCTTGAAACTAAAGTAGATTTCTTTGTTTCTTTCGGTGATGGAGTATACTATGTATATCAAGAAGGAAATAAGTATCACTATGGCGAAACTGTTTACTATTAGCATAATGGTTTTTACATTTTTTAGTTTATTTTGGATTTGTAAGTATATTTCTTGGTCATATCATACTTCATAATCTATTTCGTATTCACTTATGATATCTTTGATATAGGCTTCATCTTTGGTGATTCCTTGTATTTTGTAGAGTATGGCTTCTCATCTATCCAATTCAGCTACGATTTCATCTGCGTAGGATTTTGGGATGGTCAATCATAATACTGGTAAGTTGGGGTCTATGGCTGATATTTTTTCATTGATTTGGTAACTGGTATCGTATTGGTAGAATGTAGATTTTCCAAATTCTAGGTCCATATCCAAGAACTTCAACATATTTTGATTTATATTGGGATATAGGGCAGTGGTTCCAGCTAGATTCGTATTGTAAAAGTCCACTATTTTGTCTGAGATTCCTACTCCAAGTGCATATCCATTGTCTGTATAAAAGTTATCTCCAACTACAAATACTACTACATCAGTAGTCAGTTCTAATTTCAAAAGACCTATATCAAGCGTAGTTGGCACATCAAAAAGGTAATATCTATATACTTTGTCCATTCTAGGATCGTTTTCTAACTTGTCAGCTACACTTTCGTCTAGCTTTTTTCTATTTCAGATATTGAATATACCACCAGCTGAATCTTTGATAAAAAATCTTTTGAGATTCACATCTCAGATTTGTTTTTTGACATAAGCTCATTCGATATTTTTGTATACAAAGAAAAATCAAAATGAAAAAATTATAGTAACTACCAAAGAAAATACTATAAGAAAAGATGATAGCTTATTTTTGAATATATTGTTCCATACTATTTTAAATAACATTCGGCATCTATATAATTTTTTAAATCTTCATCATGTGAAACAGCAATCACTAGGTGTTCTTTGCTATAATCTTTCAATAATTTGTAAACTTTGATTCTTAGGTCTTTATCTAAACTATTTCCAGGTTCATCTGTAAGTAATATCTCAGGTTTGTGTATAAGTGATCTTGCAAGAGAAACTCTTTCTTTTTGACCACCGCTTAGTTTGTTTATAGGCTTGTTGTAAAGTTCTTTTATCTCTAGATATTCTAGTAGATATTCTTTCCATTTTTCGTCTATTTTGTTTTTTCCTATGATATAAGGCATTTGGATATTCTGTTTTACAGAAAAATCTTCTAGAAGATGATATTCTTGGAATGAGAATCATATTTTTTGTCATCTATATTTCAAAAGTTCAGCTTTCTTTGTTTTGTAGATATTTTTTCTATTGAAAAGTACATCACCAGAGTTCGGTTTCAATATTCCTCCTATGATTTTCAATAGGGTAGTCTTACCTTTTCCAGAAACCGCAAATATTCCTAAGAATGATTTTTCCTTTACATGTAGGCTAAAATTTTCTAGTATAGGAACTTTCGGGGTATAGCTAAAGTTTATGTTTTTTAGGATCAACATTTATTTGTTGTCTTGTTGATTTAGGTAAAGTTGGTGTTTTTTCGTTAGTTTAGATAACGGAATTAGTGATTGGTTATATTTAATTAAGATTGTTTTCGTGATTGGGGGTTTGGATTTAATCAAGTTTTTTATAATTTAATATAATTCTGAATTAGAATATACTAATTTTATATTATTTTTCAATGGAAATGGGGGATTTTGTTTCAAATAGGTACAGATAACAACACTTGATGGATGTGAGGTGATATGGGTAAATCATTTATTTGAATAAAAAAAGATAAATACTTGGTGTATAGTTAGATAGTCATTAGACTGAAACTAACTATTCTTTCCATGAACTGTAAGTAAGATTTATTCTTACTTCCAGTTCATTACAATAGACACAAAACGACTTTCCTACCAAAAAATTGCGTTATTTGAGAAAATGATTATTATATAAGAACTGATATTACAAAATAACAAAAATCATTTATTCTCTCAAATGTAAAACAAAAAAAGAAATGCCTGTTTTGGAGGAAGAAAGCCAAGAACTACAAAAGATAGAAAAACCAGAATTTTCTAATCAAATAACAAGAGATACCGCTGATAAACTAGCGGAAGTTTTTGATGAGGATGGAAAAAGAATATTAGAAGAACTAGGATTAGAAAAAGAATATGTTACTTTAGCTTCTAAACTTATGTCAAAAAATATAGCAGAAATAGTTACTGTGATATGAGTTATGAAGATTAGAGAATGAGATAAAGAATTTAATGAAGACCTAAAAAAAGGAAAAAATAGTGTTATATTTTCTATATTGAAAGAAACTATATTGGAAAGTGGTTTATTATATATATGATTCACACAAACACAGGTAGATTCTTATTTATGAGATGAAACTACTATTCGTAGACCAATAGATATCAAAGCTATTCTGAAGTTAATAAATATGAAAGAAGAATGAACATTAGAACCTTTTGAAAAATGGGAGCTGTTACGTTTTGATACTATATCTAGTATATCTAGAATTTCTGAACCTATGCTAAATAATCTAAATAAAAAATTACCCAAGATAAACTTTTTCAAAGAAGAATATAATATGATTATTGAGATGGATGATATAGTCAATTGTGATTTATATCCCAATAAAATACCTAAAATAAATGAAAACTTAAAAGGAGAAGATCTTGATCTTTTTTTCCAAGGTAAACTACTTTATAGTGATGATTTTTCAGCGGCTATAAATAAACTAACTCAAAAACTGAATTTATTGAAAATATTATGATTAGATGTATCATTTTGAATGATTCATAAAATATATATGGATAATAATGAAAATCGACTAAAAAGCCTAGAAAGTGGTATAGATAAAATAATTTCTATGAGAGATGATTTATTTAAATTTAGAGACTTCTGATTCACATTAGAATGGGAAAATATACCCAAATTTAACGAAGAATTTATAGATTCTCAAATAGCGCATATTATTTCTCTTTTACCTAAATTGAAAGAACTAACTAAATACAAGGGAGAAGAAACTATAAAAATAAGAATATCTTTGGATGATATTATTTCAGCTTCTGGAAAATTATCGGAAGAAATGCTAGATAAGCTGATAGAAAAAAAAGCTATTTTTAACTTATTTTTCTATACGATAAATCAAAAAACATTATCTTTGAAACATATAGTAGATTTGGAATATATGGTTACAGATGAGAAAGCATTGGAAAGATACGTGAAATTGAAACATGCAGGAGTTGTTATTGCTAATTTTCAGTTAGAAAGTTCTAAAAAGATACTTACAGAATTTAGTGATCCAATATTGGATGATGCTTGTAGATTATCTAATATGTGAATAAGAATTAAGATAGATGAAATAGCAGCTCTTCCTCCTATGAATTACCAAGACCTTGAAACTATATTTACTCATGAAGAAGATATAAAAACTTGGTTATGAACAGATAAAGTTGTAGAGAATAATGGAAATAGACCTGTCGCAGCTAGTATTTCTCATAATTATAGAACAAGTGCCTTTGAAAGGAATGGTAGTGAACTTGGCAATCTAAACCGGCTTTCTAAAATTTGTTCTTCAGCTCTTTTTCCTGAGTTTGCAAAAAGATATGAAAGCTTTCAATTATGAAATTTAGACTTAAAATTAGAACTGATAAATTGACTTTTGGAAAAATATATAGAAGATCCAGAAACTTTATATGAGTTATTAGAAAAGTTATGAGATTCAGATAAAAACAAAACAATCAAGAAGAATTTCATAGAATCTCTTATAGATGATTCTAAAGCATATTACAATCTACCAGAAATAACTTCAGATGAACTTTTCATAGCTAAACAGCTTGCTGGTAATACAGGCGATATACCAGATGCTATAGTTTTTCTAGAAGATTTGTGATATGATACGACTAGAAATTCAGGAGCATATTTTGCTTGTCTGAGAAGACTAAAAGATGATAATGCTTGGCATGAATATGAATATGCAGAGTATCTTTATGATACTGCTGATATAGATGGTAATTGACTTACAGATGATAATTGGATAGAGCTTTTGGGCTTGCATGCTCTAGTGGATTTAGATGAAGGTATGCATAAGGAACTCAAAAATAATTTAGCTAAGATAATTCCTCAAAATGATATAGATAATAAAAATTTTATGCTTGCCAAGTTGAGAGAAATGCTAGACAAACTATTAGACTCTGGACTTGAGGCTCTTAGTAGGGAGGAGAAAATGATAATAGATATAATCCATAAAAATGGTGCTGGAAATCTGAGTTATTTAGAAGGAATAGCTAATTTTATATATCAATTGATAAAAGTTTTTCAATCTGATAAAACCGTAGCCAAGACTATAAAAGAACTAAAGACTTGAATCAAGGACATAGGAGATATACTTGCTAGAAAATGATGGGATGATGCTGATATAATAGATTTCTTCAATATATGAGCAGACATATTGGAATCTGCGCCATCTTTGTATAGCACATATTTGGATTTATTCAAGGAATTGAGTCCAAAACAACTGAAAGATTTTTACAAAAATATGTATCCATATTATCACATAGAACTGGTACTACGCCAGGAAATAGATAAAGATGGAAACTTTTCTTATAATTCTAGAGAACTTGTATCTTTGCGTAAGAATATAAAAAACCTTATAGAAAACTTGAAAGAGAATAAAAAACCTAGCAATATTTTGAAAAAAGAACAAGATAGAATACAATCAAGTATAGAAAAACAATTTCAACTAAGATTTGGAATCAAAAAAATACCAGACCCTATCACAGTAGATCATATGAAATCTATCAAAAATTACACACTCTATCTTGCAAATATAAAAGGTCTAGATGATGAAAAAGAAACACTTATAGGGTTTTTCTTGGCATTGAAACTAAATGAAGTTTGGAATGATTTTAGAGAAGGAAAAAATATAAATGTAGGAGAATATATGATGGACGGTAAAGTAGAGTTTCTAAATCATTATATAAATGAAAGAAAGAAAAAATCTATAAATTTAGATAATTTAGATATAGAAGAAAACTTTGAAGAATTTTCTAAACATTTACAAGAAGAAACAGTAGCACAATACGTAGGAGACGTGGATGATATTGATATTAGGCTACTATCGATTCAGTCTAATATAATAGAGTTATTGGATGAGGATATATATACATGAGATGATAAAGTGATTTTGAATTTGCTTAATGCGTTTGGTAAAAATGTTTGAAAAGCTTTGGCTATGAAATTTAGAGAGCTTGATGGTAAATGAAAAATGTGAGAAACTGATAAAATAATAATTGAGGAGTTATGAAAAAATCTTTCTATTGAAGATTGGAGTGTAGAGAAAGTGAAGTGATTACAACAAACTTTGAAATCTATAAGTCCTATCACTAATTTCGTTCAAAAAATTAGAAATATAGGTATAGATGGTGAGGTTTGAAATCTCAAAAATGCTCAAATTCCATCTGAAGAAATAATAGCTATTTTTCAGAAATTATGAGAAAATTTTAGTAGTGAATCAGGGGTAAGAGGTATATCAAATGATGTACAATATTTGAGAATTATGATTTCTAAGTGAAAACATAAATTAACTAACGAAGAAAAAGAAATAGTTACTAACTATTTAGATGATACAGAAGCACATATATTGAAACTAGAGTCTACCAAAGACAATATAGAAAAATTGTTCGATAATATGTATCAACAATTGAAAAACACAGAAAATAATATACTCAAAGATAGATTAGATTCTTTGAAAGAAATAGTATATCAATCTGTATGAGGAAAAAAACTTATTATAACTAAAATGAATAACGATTTAGATACAGTAATAACTAATATAAGAGCCTGTCTATCTTGTCAGAAAAAAGAATGCAACAATGATACTAATCTAACATTCGGGGATAATAATAGATTCTTTATGACTTCCTATTCTGGGAATATGGAGAAGAGTTTTTCAGACCAACTTGTTACTTTGTTAGAGACAAATCAATGACCTATGTTTGTTATGGATTTGATGTATGGTGAAAGGGTACCAGATGTATTTCTAGCACATGTATTGTGTATTTTCAAGAAACTTAGAACTTTAGGAACAGAAAAAATATCTATATTCATCCCATCTTCTGCAGCTAGATGATGTCATCTTACAGAAGAGAATATGAAGAAATCTTTGGAAGAGGACTTATGAAAAAACTTTAGTATTACTAAAGAAGAAAAATTGGAAATCACTATATGAAAATCTGCTAGTGGTGATTCTTATCACGAGTTTAGTGGAGGTAGCTGTAGATGAACAGGGGAGAGAGAAGTGAAAGGGTTTGTAGTTACTTTAGTAGAGTAAATTTAATCTAGTATAAGAATAAATTTTGATTCAGACCGGTCTTGGTACTAATATTTAGCTTTCCAAGACCGGTCTGGAAATATAAAAATTACTAAAAAGCTATATGATATATTATATATAAAATCAAACAACGATTATTTCAACATCATATTGTATCCCCCTACTCTGATTCTATCACTTTGTCCAGATTGAGTTTTTGGTATTTGAGAAAGCACAGTAAGACTTCCATTATGTGGCTTCCAATGTTTATCTAGTTGGAAGAATGTATTGAAAGTTCCACCGAATACAGACTGAACAGCAGATATAATAGCTAAATGATGAGATATAACCAAAATCTGGCTATGTTTATCTTTAGTTCCTTTCATTTCATCCATCAAAAGTTTTAATTTTATAGATTTCAAAAAACTTTTCATTCTTTGGCTTACTTCTACTTGAGATTCTCATCCAGCAGGATTTGTATAATACCATAATTGTTGTTTTTGCATATACGGCAATCTATCTTCACCAAAATTCTCTAAACTATTTCATTCTATAGTTTTTTTCAAAAAAGTAGGAGCAATATTTTTCCCATGATCTCTTTCTCTGATTCTATCATCCATTTTCAATATTACCTCTTTTCATTGAAATTTTCCGATAATCATATCCGTCATATTATCTTGGTCTATCAACATATCTATATCCAAGTCCAATCCCTCTACATATTTTAGCATATAGTGGCATGTTTTTTTTGTTCTAAGATACGGTGATACATATATTCTAGTAGGAAATAAGTTTGGTTTCTCAGCTATAAGTTCTGCATAGTTTCTACCCAATTCTTCTCATTGTTCTTTTCACTTTTCTGATATATCAGTAGCATAATCTATTCATACTTCTTGGAAAAAATCTCATAATAATTTTTCTGCAAGTTTTAGCTTCTCTTCTTGGTCAGTAGCTGCTTGGAACTTCTTGTAGTCCTCAGTTTTTACAACATTCAGCTTATATTCATTGTATTTACTTTCCAAATGTCTTACGAAGACTATATTGTTACTTGATTCTATATTTTCTAATATAGTATTTATAGGCATATTAGAAATAATATCTAGATTTAATAAATCGAAAAGTTCATCCTGTAGGGCAGTAGGATATAGTTTCATATTAGGTCCAGGCTGAAATTCTGGATTAGGTATATTTTGTTGTAATTTCACCATTGCTTATTTTATGTTAGGAATATAATTTTTTAGTAATTGTATTATAAACAAAAAGAAATAAATTTCAATAGGAAAATTTATATAAATTCATATTTCAAGACTATTTTGTTTTTTTACTTTTCATTCTCTGGCAAACTAAGTAAAAGATTCATAAGTCTTTTTCTAATAAGTTTAGTTCAAGTATAATAAGTTACTTCTACTTTTTTTATAAGAGATTCTACTTCTTCTACTTTTTTTCTTTCTAAAAAATTAGCTACAAGGTTGAATTGATCCACATATTTCTCTCTGTCTATATTAGCCTGTATTATATTAGCTAAATTTCACATAACATCACTAATAACTAAACTGGTATGATCTGAATATTTTTTATTTATTTCTGAACTTATACCATTATAATAAGGCACAATTTCATTGGCTTTTAGCATTTTTTTTGTTTTTTTAAAAAATAAACACACTATTTATAGTAAAAAATTATTATCATTATATATAAAACACATATATTGTCAATAGTGTGTTGTCTTTTTTTAGTAAATAGGTATAATACATTTTGTGCACTTTATATAAATTCCTATTATAAGGGATTTTTATATTTTAAAGCCAGATTTTTTTTAAAAAATAAAAAATCTATACTACTGCACCAGCTTTATAAAAAAGGTAGACAAACTCTAGTTTAGAACTAAGAAAAGTCAAGAATAAATTTTGCAGAAACACTTGAAAAAGCAAGAAAAATAAGTATAAAAAAAGCACTGAA
>Ga0208901_1000548_pt1 | contig 16526 bp, 14 predicted proteins | sample AntAceMetag02UKF_FD_184764 | JGI IMG/M metagenome (GOLD analysis project Ga0208901, IMG submission 184764) | Saline lake microbial communities from Ace Lake, Antarctica - Antarctic Ace Lake Metagenome 02UKF (SPAdes) (version 2) | ecosystem: Environmental > Aquatic > Non-marine Saline and...
GGGCAGCATGCTGCAGAACTAGCAGCAGAACTGGCAGTAGCAAAACAAAAACAAAAACGAAGATGCAAGCCAAAACACCGGAAGCGGTTAAAAAAAGGACATGCAACTTTCTAACCGGACACTACTGAGTAAAACTGAGTAATAATGGAAACAAAAGAACAATATGCTATAAGCAAGTTTATTGAACACAATAAAAACAATTTTAAACATAGTAACTCCTCAGATAAAAGAAAACCTTTGGTTTTATTTGAATTTACTAAAATGCCATCTGCATATATCTCCTATAGTTATATGGCAAATGTGCTTGCAAATGAGGGCAAAGCTAAAATCGTTGTATATAGCGATAAGCCTAAAGCAAATTTTTGGAAGCAACTTGTAACTAAAATAAAAAGCATTGGTGATTACCGCCCATATGATATTTACAAATCGTTTGGATCCACTGCATTTATAGATATCATTCCAACTTCTGAACAAAAAAATAGAGCCAAGACAATATACGATCAGATCTATCCAGGTTTGAAAACTAAAAAAGACATAGAAGCAATCACGATAAATGGCACCTTTGTTGGGGATCTTTTTTATGATACTTTTCTGAGGTCATATCGCAAGCCAACTATTAATAAAGAACAGATTGACTTTCAGGAATTTCTTCTGAATGCAATTGGATTATTTCTTTGTTGGGAAGATTTTCTCGATAATAATGATGTATGTGCTATTAACGTAAGTCACTGTGTTTACACCAATGCAATACCCTTACGTTTGGCTGTCAGAAGAAATATTCCCGTATATCAAGCTAATGCGACTTATATCTATCTTCTAGACCAAAAGCACCTGTTTGCCTATAATGATTTTCATTTTTTCCCCGAGTATTTTGCTGCGCTTCCAAAGGATATACAAGTTGCAGGGGTAAATGAAGCGAAGGGAAGACTTAGACGACGCTTCGGAGGAGAAGTTGGTGTAGATATGGGGTACTCGACTAAATCGGCTTATGGTGCATCTCGCCACACACGATTGCTGAGGGAATCACCACGGAAAAAGATACTTATTGCTACTCATTGTTTTTTTGACAGTCCTCATGCTTATGGGGATATAATTTTCCCTGATTTTTATGAGTGGCTTGATTTTCTAGGGAAAATCACAGAGGAAACAGATTACGATTGGTACATAAAAACACATCCAGATTATCGTCAAGGAACAATGGAGATTGTTGAATCATTTATTGGTAAATATCCTAAGTTTACTCTTTTACCAGCGGATGCATCCCATCATCAAATAATTGCTGATGGGATTGACTTTGCTTTGACTGTGCATGGAACAATAGGTTTTGAATATGCTGCACTCGGAATTCCAGTGATTAATGTTTCACAAAATAATCCTCATATTGCTTATGATTTTAACCTGCATGCGACGGATACCGAGGATTATCGGCGTATTCTAAAGGAACTAAATAGCTTGGATTTTAAAATTGATAATCAACAAATATATGAATATTACTTCATGCGTCATGTTTACAATACTGAGAACATGTTCTTTGATAATTATGAAAGAACAATAGAAGAACTTGGTGGTTACAGCGAACAATTCACACCTGCTGTCTATGAAAAATGGATGAATGAATGGAATCAAGAAAAACACAACATCATAAATTCTGCTCTCAGTACTTTTATTCAATCCGGAGATTTTCGTATGGATTATAGCCATTTTGGTCGTGAGTTTACTATGGATTCTACAGGTACAAAACAATGAAAGCTGTAATTTTAGCTGGTGGGCTTGGCACACGCATTGCAGAGGAAACTCACATTAAGCCCAAACCGATGATTGAGATTGGTGGCAAACCAATACTCTGGCATATAATGAAAATTTACTCTGCCCATGGTATTAACGATTTCATTATTTGTTTGGGATATAAAGGATATATGGTGAAGGAATATTTCGCCCATTATTTTCTTCATATGTCTGATGTTACTTTTGATATGCAGAATAATGCAATGGAAATCCATAACCGCAAAGCTGAGCCCTGGAAAGTCACTCTCGTTGACACTGGCGAATATACCCAAACAGGTGGGCGTTTGAAGCAGATTAAACCCTATCTCGATGATGAGGATTTTTGTTTTACCTATGGCGATGGAGTGGGTGATGTGAATATTACTGCATTAATTCAGTTTCATGAACAACAGAAATGTTTGGCAACGGTGACTGCGATGCAACCACCCGGGAGATTTGGCTCGTTGGATATGAAAAAAAATAAGATTGAAAGATTCGTAGAAAAGCCGCCTGGTGATGACAATTGGGTTAGCGGTGGATATTTCGTTTTATCTCCTGCTGTCATAGATTATATTGATGGCGAAGAGACATCTTGGGAGAAGGAACCTCTTGAACAACTGGCAAGAGAAGGCCAGTTAGCGGCGTACAAACACCGAGGTTTTTGGAAACCAATGGATACCCTTCGCGATAAAACCCAGTTGGAAGATCTTTGGCAGAATCGGTGTGCTCCATGGAAAATATGGGAGTAAGTTCAAGGTTTTGGAGAGGAAAAAATGTTTTTCTAACCGGTCATACCTGAATAGTTCTTTCGAGTTTAGAGAAAGAGTAACTAGACGAAATGGCGAAATGAGCACTATTTTGTTATGACAGAATTAAATAAAAAGGAATTTACGATGGCTAACATCTTAGTAACCGGAAATATGGGGTATATCGGTCCTGTTCTTGTTAAAAGACTTAAAAAAGATTTTATTGGATGTCGAGTATTCGGCTACGATACAGGATATTTTGCTCATATGCTGACAAATGCTAATGTCTTGCCGGAAATATTTGTAGATCGTCAATATTTCGGCGATATGAGGGATTTTCCGGAGTCTCTGCTGGATGGCGTGGACGTTGTTATACATCTTGCGGCAATTTCTAACGATCCTATAGGGAATGTCTTTGAAGAAGTTACTGAAGAAATTAATTCCAATGCTAGTGTAAGAATCGCAAAATTGGCAAAAGAGAAGGGCTGCAGTCGTTTTGTGTTTGCATCGAGTTGTAGTGTGTATGGAGCTGCAGGAGATGGTGCTCGAAAAGAAAACGATTCATTGGATCCACTGACTGCTTATGCTAGGTCAAAGGTCTACATGGAGCAAGAACTTGAAAAGCTTGCTGATGATAATTTTGTGACAACAAATTTGCGTTATTCTACAGCGTGTGGGATGTCACCACGTATCCGATTAGATCTTGTCTTGAATGATTTTGTCGCATCTGCTCTGACAACTGGAAAAATTGAGATATTAAGTGACGGTACTCCCTGGCGGCCCTTGATTGATGTGAAAGATATGGCGACAGCGATGATCTGGGCAATATCAAGAGAGTCAGAAAAAGGTGGTGTTTCTCTGTCGGTTAATGTTGGTCGTAATGATTGGAACTATCAAATAAAAGATGTTGCCAAAGTTGTTGAAGATGTTTTGGAAAATGTTGAAATCCAAGTAAATCCTAATGCCATGCCAGACAATCGATCATATCAGGTTGATTTCTCATTGTATGAGTCGCTTGCACCCCAGCATCAACCTAAAGTTGATCTTGCTCAGAGTGTTATAGAAGTCAGAGATGGACTTACAGCAATGGGTTTTTCTGATGGTCAGTTCAGAAATTCACAATTTATGAGGCTGAAGGTCCTGCAAAAACATATTGATGAGAAACGTTTGTCAAATGAATTAAGATGGATATAGGGATGAACCGCTCTCGTTTTGATTTTCTGGAAACAGGTCTAGCAGGATTATTTTCAGTAAGCAGGAGACCTATTCGAGATGACCGAGGATTTTTTGCTCGCTTTTATTGCGCTGATGAGTTTCGGGAAATTGGTATGACGCAGTCCATTGCACAAATAAATCACTCGCTTAGTCGAAAGATAGGGACTGTAAGGGGTATGCATTTTCAGAAGCCACCCTTCACAGAAACCAAGCTAGTTTCCTGTACAAGAGGTGAAATTTTTGATGTAGCAGTAGATATTCGAATTGATTCTCCCACCTTTCTTAGTTGGCATGGAGAGTTGCTGAGTGCAATCAAACAAAACAGTCTATTTATACCAGATGGTTTTGCCCATGGCTTTCAAACACTGACCGATGATTGTGAATTGATTTATCTTCATACAGCACCATACAAGTCAAACGCAGAGGATGCGCTCAATATTTTTGATCCTGCGATAGCCATTGATTGGCCGCTTGAAACAAATGATGTTTCAGAGCGTGATCGTACTCACCCAATGATTGATAAGAATTTTACTGGGATAAAAGTATAATGAAATGTAGACATTGTGATACTGAACTGGCAAACACCTTCATTGATCTAGGCAGTTCGCCGCCTTCAAATTCATATCTTACTCAAGAAACTATAAAAGGACCGGAGAAATGGTATCCCCTCCGGGTGCTTGTGTGTAGACAGTGCTGGCTGGTCCAGACAGAAGATTTTGTTGATACGGGTGAAATGTTTTCCGAAGATTACGCATACTTTAGTTCATGTTCCACCACATGGGTGGAGCATGCACGTAGCTATGTTAATGAGGCAACACAGCGTTTTAATCTCAATGCTAAGAGCAACTTTGTCGAGATAGCTGCTAACGATGGTTATTTGCTCCAGTTTGTCAAGGAACATGGAATACCATGCTATGGTATTGAACCTACCCATAGTACAGCAGAGGCGGCGAGAAAAAAAGGAATTGAAATAATTGACGAGTTCTTCGGTGCTACATTGGCTGAAAAAATGGCAGAGAGCGGGCGGCAAGCTGACTTTACAGCAGCTAACAATGTTCTTGCACATGTCCCTGATATAAATGATTTTGTCAAAGGATTCTCCATTCTGTTGAAACCAACAGGTGTTGCAACGTTTGAATTTCCGCACCTGTTGAATCTGGTGCAGCAGAATCAATTTGATACCATTTATCATGAGCACTACTCATATCTCTCTCTTACTGCTGTGAACTCAATTTTTAGGTCTAATGGTCTTGAAATTTTCGATGTAGAAGAGTTGTCCACGCATGGTGGAAGTTTACGTGTTTTTGCCCAACGTTCTGACCATGGAAAACATAAAATGAATACAGCCGTAAGCAAATTATTGGCTCGGGAGCAAGAACTGGGAATGTTGAATCTTCTGTTCTATGAAGGATTTCAGCAAAAGGCAGAAAAAATCAAAGACGATTTGCTCGCATTCCTGCTTGATGCGAAAAAAGAAGGTAAGAACGTTATTGCCTATGGAGCTGCGGCAAAAGGGAATACTATACTCAATTTCGCCGGTATCAGATCGGATTTGATTCAGTATGTGGTTGATCGTAGCTCTGCCAAACAAGGAAAATATATGCCAGGAAGTAGGATACCAATTGTCAAAGAAGAAATACTTCAGGCAGATACACCTGATTATGTGTTGATTTTACCTTGGAATCTCAGGAACGAGATTAGTGGACAGTTAAAATATGTGCAAGCATGGGGGGGGCAGTTTGTTACTGCTATCCCCAAAATTAAAGTGGATTAACCGAAGAGCAATAATTATTCTTTGGGCGGTGTCTTCTCTTCGACAAGGAAAGCACACAAACACATTCGGATATTAAAAATGTAACGATGTTTATTTGTTTGGTTGATCCAGTTAATAATTTTATAATAAGCCGTAACAATGGGATGATGCATCTTAACGCTGTTCAATTTCAACTAACTATAACTGAACAGCAGTTAAGCTAATTACTAGGCTTGTTGACAGGAATTGTAACGAACAGTCACATTACCAAACCAGCAAAAGGATTTTCATTATGAACTTTATTCTCGTATATCCACCCAGTGTAGAAAGAACTGCTGAATTTCCATTTGGGGGGCTATTTCTTGCAGAAGCTCTTGATAGGCGAGGGTATTCATGTAGCATAATATGCGACAAAACACTACCTGAACTATTGGATGAGCTTGACAAGAAGGTTGATGAGACCACTATTGCTATCGGTTTATCTGTTGTATCTACTTTAGTATTTAAAAATGCTATGATTTTATCGAAAAAAATTAAAGAAAAATATCCGTCTATTTCTCTAATTTTTGGTGGACAGGCAATAATTGGTCAAAAAGAGCAGATATTAGGGTTTGACCCTGTTGATTATGTTGTTGTTGGCGATGGAGAAGATGCCTTACCAGATTTATTAGATGCCCTTAATAAGGGTGGAGATTATACACATATTACTGGGGTTGGTTATAAAAAAGAAGGAAGAAGTGTTTTTAACGGAGAGGCAATGTATGAGGATTTTGAAAGAATACATGATCTTCCATATGATCTTCTTGGTGTGGAAAATTATACCCGAAGCCTGATTATTGGTGGCGATCGATGGTTGGGTGCAATTTACTCAAGGGGATGTCCTTTTAAATGCACTTTTTGCATTAATTCAGTGTTTTCTAAAAATATTGGGAAAACACGCTATCACTCTTTTGATCATATATTTAATGATATCAACACACTTATAAAAAAGTATAATGTAGATGCCATTACAATACATGATGATAACTTTTTAGTTAATCAGAATCGTATCATTGAGTTCTGTCAGAGAATTATCGAAAATGGCATTAAAATAGACTTTAGGGCAAATGGCAGAATTGATACTCTCAGCCAAATGAATGATGAAACGTTTAAACTTCTTAGAGAAGCTGGTTTTGTTAATATAATTTCTGGTATTGAAACAGGTTCAACAAGGTATTTGAGGGTATTGGATAAGAAAATCACTTTAAATCAAATTATTGTTGCAGATAGAAGGTTGACTGATTTTGGTTTTTATAAACATTGGAATTTTATGACAGCCATGCCTGGTGAGACTATGGAGGATGTTGGTCATACAGCGTGGTTGGTTTCACAACTCGCAAAAAGCTGTATGAAATCTCCTTACCCAATAAGTTATAGAAAGTATATTCCTCTACCAGGAACAAAGATGTACCGTCAAGCGATAGAAAATTATGGTTATAAAGAGCCTAAAGATTTCGAGGGTTGGGCTGACATCTCAGAGTCTTATATGACAGAACGGGAATTTGATAATGCGGGGCAGTTAGACTTAAGCAAACGACCTTGGGTAAATAAAGAATTGGGTAATTATATACAACGAGTTGAAGATTCTGTTGAAGAAATTAACCAATTATATATTGGTGTGGAGAGTGATAGAAAGGCAATTATAGAAAAAATTCAAATTCTTGAAAATATTGCCTTGGAAACAATTAAAGGAAAATCGGAATATCCAAAAGTTGATATTTGAATTCTTTCTTCATAAGAAAGTAGTGAAACAAAGTGTGCGATTACATTTTTGAGAACCTAAGGTTATTGTAATACCACAGAAAGTCTCAATGAGTAAATAATCCAGAAAAATGTACAAGACCAAGACATAATTTAGAAACAACCACGGGGACTTTTTGACTAATTACAAATCCCCCGTGGGCTATCCTGAGACCTCAGTTTTCTGGAGGAGTTTCACTATGATCAATCAAATACGACGATCTGGTTAATATGGCATCAGGCGTCGCGATTTTATTTAAAATAATACGTTTGAGGGAATTATGCTTATAGTCGACACAAAAAATGACAAGGTTATTATTGAAAAGGATGGCGAGTCTATAACCTACGATATTGGAAGCCCGGAGGCTTTCTATGAAATATCTAAAGTTTATCTCCGAGCTGGCTGGGACAGTAAATATGTATATAGCCTTACCTGGCTCGGAAGACCTGTTATTCAATTGCCAGATGATATGATACGATTGCAAGAGGTGATTTATAAGGTAAAGCCAGATGTTATCATCGAGATTGGTGTTGCTCACGGAGGGTCTTTAATATTTTCCGCTTCACTTTGTCATGCTATTGGAAAGGGACAAGTTATTGGAATTGATATAGAGATCAGGCCTCACAACAGAGTGGAAATAGAGAATCACAGGATGAATGAATACATTTCATTGATTGAAGGGGATTCAGTAGCTGAAGATACCATACGAAAGGTAGAGAAAATATGTGCGGACGCTAAGTCTGTTATTGTCTTTCTTGATGGCTGTCATACAAAAGATCATGTATTGAAAGAACTAGAACTATACTCTAAATTTATTACTGTTGACTCTTATATCGTTGCTATGGATGGGATACAGAAAGATCTAGTAGGGGCTCCGCGGTCTGAAGCTGATTGGGCTGTAAACAATCCATCAAACGCAGCTTTAGAATTTGTTGAGAAAAACGAATCTTTCATTATAGAAGAGCCTGAAATGCCCTTTAATGAAGGATTGATTTCAAAAAGAATGCCAACATATTGGCCAAATGCATTTATAAAAAGAATTAATAAATAAGAGACTAAACTGGAACCAAGAATTTACCTATGTCTAATATTAAAGCAGATTTACAGAGTGAGGCATTAGCCTTCGATCAGCGGATAACCGAACGTATCTCTCAAGGGTTCATTCCTGATCTGAGGCGTGCAAAAAAGACTGATTTTTTTTACAAAAGTTTTTGGCGTGATCCAGAGTTCATTAAACTGTACCTAGGTAAACAGATAGATACTTTTATTGATTTGTTGACTTCCCATTGTGGAACTGGGCTTAGAATACTGGATATTGGCTGTGGTGCTGGTTATATGTCACTAGAGCTTGCTAGGAATGGTTTCCATGTTACTGCAATAGATATATCCAGCGAATCAATAGCAATCGCCAAAGAAATTTTGCGACAAAACCCTTATAAAGACGGGTTTGGTTCAGTCGACTACTTGGTAATGGATTTTGAACATATTAATGATCTGGAGAAAACTTTTGATGTAATTCTCTTTAGTGTATCAATGCATCACATGAAAGACGTGAGTAAGGTTGTTGAGAAGTGCTATGAATTACTCCCGGAAAGTAAATATATATTGGTACATGAACCTTGTCATGAGCGATTTGTGAATCGTGATGCAGCGCAAGTAGCTCTTATCAGGGGGATTCTTTCTTTGTCTGGGCTTTGGTTTGAAGAGAATATTTACGAAGACTTTTTTACAGATGTTGCAACGCTTAACGAATATATAAATGATACTCGTATTGAGTATTTACTCGAAAGAGACAAAGATGAACCCGAAGGACAATCTCCTAATGACTTGGAGGCGAGTGGTGAGGAAATTTTGAATGCTTTGAGGAATCAATTTGTTGAATTAGACTATAGAAAATCTGCTTCCTTTATATATCGAGTTCTTGGTGGTATTCGTGGCGATGATGAAACAATAAGAAAAATGGCTAATCTTCTTGCTGTTTATGAGGATGTTTCCGTAAGAAATGGGTATCTGCATGAGAATTTCTTTTACTTCTTGGGACGCAAGAGTCAATAAGTGGCTTGTTTTGTCATATGAATTTTTAAATTATTTGTATTTCACAGATATAAGAGCGTAATTACAATCTGGAGGCAGAGTAGTCAAGGGCTAGATTGTAAATATTTGTCAGAGTAACGTATGTAATATTAAGTAGATGAGGAACAACATGCCTAAAATATATTTTTCCGATGATGATATGTGTACCACCCAGAAGATTCAGATTGCTCAAGTTCAAGATTGGTTTATAGCAAATGGCTGGGAGGTAACAAGTCAGCCCGAAGATGCTGACAAAATATTGTGTCTTACATGTAATGGGTGGTCTTTGTTGACAGAACGATCTTTTGACCGGATAAGGAAAATCAATGATCTGAAGCTTGATGGTGAAATGGTAGTTTTTGGTTGTATTAACGATGTGTTACCAGATAAGGTAAAAGAAATTCATTCTGGTTTAACAATATCAAACAAACACCTGTTAGACCAGGTTGAATTGCTGATACCTGATTGTGAAATCAAATATCAAGATGTTCCTCCAAGATCAACTTTTAGAACAAAAGAAGATTATAGAGTTTACAATCTTAAGAAGAAATTTGTTAATATTGCAAGTGGTTGTTCTTTCAATTGTTCGTACTGCACTCACAAACCTGGGTTGGGAAGTCGTAGAAGTAGGCCATTAGTAGATATAATTGAACAAATCAAAACATTTTCACAAGATGACACTGATGTTGTTGTTTTAACGGGAATGGAAACTGCTTACTATGGGATAGATCAGGGTGTGACTTATCCTGATATGCTCAAAGAAGTTATGTCTGTATCGAATCATTTTGATATACATATTGCCCAATTTAGCCCAGCTGGTGTTCATAAATATTTTGATGAACTGGTAGAATTGTTTCAAGATAAGAGAATTAAGGATATTCAAATTCCTATACAATCCACATGTGCAAGGATTTTGAATATGATGAATAGGACCAACAATACTGAAGAATTAGGTGCCTTTGTTGATCAAGTTAGAGAAAAAAACAAATTAGCTATTTTGCGAACTGACCTGATTGTTGGTTGGCCGACAGAAACAATGAAAGAATTAGAAGAGTCACTAGCGTATGCTGTGAAATACTTTGATGAAATTGCTGCCTATGCAATTGAATTCTCACCAGAGTTACCTGCATGGAAATACAAGGATAAATTTTACTCTCAGGCTGAATTAGCAAGGCGTGTTGTATTTGCTAAAGAATATATAGAAAAAAATGGAAAAATGGGACATTGTGGTCAGCAAGACGATGCTACTATGGAAACTGTAGAAACTAAAAGAGAGACAATGCGCAAAGAGCGAGCAGAAAAATGAACGGCAATATTCTTGGCTATTATAGGTAGATGATATACTAGCTTCACGGATGGACCAAAATTTAAAATATTTTATCGTCTCCTTGAAAAAGGGTCTCAAGCATTAAGGCCAGTGGTTAAGCTTTAATAAGGACATAGCTTATCTGTCAGTCAATTAGAAATATTGTAAAAACCAAATCGAGTTTATAAAAGGCAGAACGCACGCCGCGATATGTATAAGTGACTATCCCCATTAATCCTTTGAGATAGCAATTCAAAATGAAGTTTATAAGTGTAAATAGGGCACTTGGTGAAACTGTTAAATTCAATTTAACTTGATGGCACTTTACTCTGAATTGGGACGACTTCTGATATCAATGGTGAGATTCTACCAGAGTGAGTAATAACACTAAAAACACATCTTTCTTTTGTATGTAACAAGGATTAAAAGCATTATGTTTAGAAAAAAAAAAATAGTACAAAATTCCTCAGCTAATGAAGGGGGAGAGTCATCTTTGATACTACAGGGCAAGATTTTATTTGAGCTACTGAAAAAGAATAGTACTAACGATATTCATGATTATGAATTTGGAGTAACCTCACAATGGGGAGAAGATGGTATTATTCAATATCTAATATCTCAACTCCCTGGAATAATCCCAATATTTATTGAGTTTGGTGTGGAGGATTATACTGAGGCAAATACGCGTTTTTTACTTCAAAACAATAACTGGAAGGGCAACATTTTTGATGGATCTGAGGACAATGTTAAAGCTATTAAACAATCAAATCTTTATTGGAAATATGATTTAATAGCAATACAATCTTTCATAACTGTGGAAAACATTAACGATCTTCTCAGTAGTTGTATAGTCAATCCTAACGTAGGTATTCTTTCTATAGATATAGATGGCAATGATTATTGGGTTTTTAAGGAAATTGATGTTGTTGCACCTCAAATAATTATTTGCGAATATAATTCACTATTTGGCCCGGAAGCAAAAATAACGGTTCCATACGAAGCGGACTTTGTACGCAATGAAAAGCATTATTCAAACTTATTCTATGGCGCTTCCATTGCGGCGATAACAGATTTAGCTAAGCAAAAAGGTTATTCCCTTGTCGGTAGCAATACTGCAGGAAACAATTTGTTCTTTGTCCGAGATGATTACGCAGATAAATTTACAATATTATCCCCACAAGAAGCTTATGTGAAAAGTAGATTTCGAGAATCGAGAGACATCGATGGAAAACTTACATGGTTAAATCATGAGGATGCACTTTTTTTAATTGAAGATTGCCTAGTTTTTGATACGGAGATAGGCAAGAGCGAAAAATTACTTAATTACAGTAAATTTATATGAAAACCGTTTTGATCACAGGTGCCTATGGATTTTTAGGCAGATTTACCGCTCTTGTTTTTAAGAAACATAATTATAGAGTGATTGGAATTGGGCACGGCCAGTGGGGTTCAGAATGCCCCGAACAGTATGGTATCGATGTCTGGTTGGAATCAAGTATAAATCACTTAACCCTTCGGAGTATTCAAGAAGATCTGTTCTGCGTCGTTCACTGCGCTGGTGGGAGTTCAGTTCAATCTTCACTTGAAAACCCTCTTGAAGATTATGAAAAAACTGTTTCATCTTCTATTGCTGTTCTTGAATATATTCGCGTTTTTCATCCTAAATCTAGATTTATTTATCCATCAAGTGCCGCAGTCTATGGAAGTGTTGCTAATAGACAAATTGATGAAACTTTCCCGGTAACCCCTATTTCTCCCTACGGTTACTATAAAAACATTGTCGAGAGTTTAGGTCGTAGCTATGCTTGTAATTATGACTTACCAGTATCCATAATAAGGTTTTTTTCAATTTATGGTGAAGGTTTAAGAAAGCAGTTGTTGTGGGATGCCTGTTCTAGATTATCTGTAGATAATAAGAATGCAGTTGAATTCTATGGAGATGGCACAGAAACAAGAGACTGGATCCATGTGAAGGACGCTGCAGAGTTAATCTTTTGCTGTGCTATCTCTGAGAGTAAATATGAGTGTGTAAATGGAGGTGATGGAGTAGCAATTACTAATAAACGACTTTTTGATTTATTGTCATTTGAATATGGCAGAGGGGGATCTGTTGCCTTCAATGGACTTGGTAGAGATGGTGACCCCAAATATTATTGGGCTGATATTTCCAAGGCAGTTGCGTTGGGGTGGAAACCTCAAATTTCTTTAACAGAGGGTATTAGAAGATATGTTGGGTGGTACAAAAGTAAAGTTACCCGTTAGGGTTGGCTTCTTGGCAAGTGCCTTTGCCAAATGGACAGGTGGCACAAATTACTTGAGAAATTTGTTAATAGCTATCCAATCGATTGACGACTTGAAAATACAACCTTTTTTGTTTATTAACTGTTCGGTAGATAAGGGTTTTGTTGAAATGATGAAACCCTATGTTACTGTGATACAATTTGGTGGGTTTTTTCATCACGGATGGTTTGTATTGGTTCGTGGCGAAGAAAAACATCGCTGGGTTAAAAAACAAATATTTTTTCATAAAATTAAGCGGTTAAATATTCAAATCATGTCACATTGTGATATGTATGATGATACGTTTCCATTTTCTACGATTAACTGGATCCCTGATTTTCAACATTTACACCTTCCTGAGATGTTTAGTGAGAGTGCATGCCATTCACGGAGTAAGAAATTTAAGGATGTAATTATAGGTAGTGATGCTATTGTATTTAGTAGCCAAGACGCTATATGTGATGCAAATCAATTGTTACCAGGATATTTAGATAAGTTTCATAAATTATCCTTCGTTGCAGTACCTGAAAACGATAGTGGTTCTAAAGGCCAGCTTTCTCAATTAGAGGAAAAGTATGGTTTTAAGGGTAAATATTTTTATTTGCCCAATCAATTTTGGAAGCATAAAAATCATGAAGTCGTGTTCCGTGCAATAAAACATCTCAAAGATAATAAGGATGATGTGCTACTTTTGTGCACTGGGGCTATTTCTGATCATCGCAATGAAGACCATATCGCAACATTGAAGAATTATATTGAAAAACACGACCTTGTTGAGAATATTCTTTTATTAGGTTTAATCCCTTATGATGATGTTTTTGTACTTTTTCGATCTGCGTTGGCTGTTATCAATCCATCTCTATTTGAAGGGTGGAGTTCTACTGTAGAAGAAGCCAAAAGCCTTGGAAAGAAGTTGATAATATCTGACTTGCCAGTGCATAAGGAACAATCTCCTGCTGGTGGAATATTTTTCCCTCGAAATGATCATTGTAAATTAGCCGAGATCATGGGATTTTGCTGGAAATCAATAGAAACAAAACTAGTTGTAACGCTTGAAAAAAATGCACAGATGCAGTTGGACGGAAGAGTCAAAGAATATGGGATGAATTATCAGAGTATTGTCCTAAAAGTATTAGCGGAATCCCACTGAAATGTTTATAAAAACATGAAACCATTTGAGTTTTTAGAACTTTTCCCACACTAGTTGTTCTATTACACTCGTTTAACTAAAGATAGATAAAAATATAGTTAATGAATTTAGCAGTAGATTCGTTTGGAGTTAACAATGACAATTAAGACCACAGAGGATTGGAGTTAATGAATTACTCAGGGGAAAAAGATATACCAGCAATAACCATTGGCATGCCTGTATATAATGGCGCTGAGTCCCTCAGATCGGCCCTCGACTCGTTAATTAACCAAACATTTAAAAATTTTGAGTTAATTATCTCAGATAATGCGTCTACAGATTCGACAGCAGAAATTTGTGAAACCTATGCTAACAAAGACGTTCGAATTAAGTACATCCGGCAAACCAGTAATATTGGAGTAGTTGGTAATTTTAAGTATGTTCTTATGGCTGCAAGCGCTGACTATTTTATGTGGGCTGCAGCTGATGATGTCCGTTCGTTAGATTATTTAGAATTAAACTACGAGTTTCTGCTTAATAATTCAACGTATGTTGCTTCAACCTCTCCAAATGGGTTCGAGAGTTGGAAAAGCGATAAAGAGCTAGTAAGTTTTTCAATCGAAGAAGATGAGGTTTTTGATCGATACATCAAATTCTTTCAAAATTGTTATAATTCACACGGATTGTTCTATGGTCTTATTCGCACTAATGTTATGAGGGATTCCAGGCTATTAGATCAGATATTTCCTAATTATGACTGGCTAGGTATGGATTGGGCAACAATCCTTTATCTCGCAAGTATAGGTAAATTGAACCGCACAATGAAAGGGCACACCGTTTTTGGGGTGCAAGGGGCCAGTAGTAATTCGAATATTTTTAGAATATTCAACACCCACTGGATTGAATATTTTATGCCTTTTTATGTGCTCTCTAAGTTCGCGATTACCCTTACAAAAGAGTTACCACATAGACAGAAGTTGAAGATGCTGTATGTTCTGGTGAAGTTGAACATTTCTGCCGTGGTTGGACCATTGCAGAAATCTCAAAAAGCCTTTTTTAATAGGATGTACCACGGGTTCTTAAAACGATTGATGAATACCTTTCTTTATAGGGTGTATTGCAGATTCCTAAAACCATTAGTAAAGAACATTTAAATTACAAGATGTCTTTTGGCCTTGCGTGGTGCAGGTGTTCCTGCTTATCACATTATTAAAAATATTCTGAGTCTCTACCAAATGAATGTAAAACATTTTATAAAAACATTGTGTCCGCCTATTTTACTCTCTGCGTGCCGTCGGATTGGTAAAATGCCTATCATTCCTAAAGGTTCAACAACTAAGCAAAATTTAGGTATGTATTGGGATCCTGAATTCGCTGAAGTTTTAGAAACATGGGGAGAAGGGAATGTGTGGAATGAAATTCAGCTACTGATGGTTGGTCGCAAAGGGAAGGTTCTTGATATAGCGTGTGGAACAGGGAAGACTATGGAGATCCTTTCGAAGTTTGAATATCTAGATTTATTTGGATGCGATATCTCAGAAATGTTGATAGCAAAAGCAGCTGAAAAACATGATATTCCAATGGAAAAGTTGATCGCCTGCGACGCAACGCAGCTCCCTTATGCTGAAAATGAGTTTGATTACGCTTTTTCCATTGGTTCTATTGAGCATTTCACTGAAGAAGGTATTACAAAGTTTCTTTCAGAATGTCACAGAACTGTTAGTCGTATTTCATTTCACCAACATCCTGTTTCAAGAAGTGGTAAATGTGAAGGTTGGATTACAAGGGCTCAAAGCTATCACAATAACTCTACCGAGTGGTGGAAGGAACAATATGACAATATTTATGAGTCCGTTTGTGTTCTTGACTCAGTTTGGGAAGATGATATTTCTTTAGGGAAATGGTTTGTTTGTGAGAAAAAATCTTCTAACTAAGTATCCATGGGACGCTCATCGCTTTTGCTCGACCACATAATGAGTTGTTTGTTGATACAAGTTAATAGCGTTGTTTTGAGGCAAAATTCAGTTTGATTATTTTTATTTCTCCAAGTTTTGAAATTGACAACACTCTTTCAAAAATACAGCTGTCAACAGATCAGGCTAACAGGAAATTTAGGTTACCTTAGGAAGTGGTTTCGTTTCGGATGAGCAGTTACAGGAACTACTTAGAAAAGCCGATTTCCTGGTGTTTTTCTTTCTTTAATTGACTCTGCTCTTTCGGGTACAGGAATAGATAAAGAGTCAATGATCAGAAAAGGTTACGAGAACAGTAAGCGATTTAGCTGGGAAAAAACCTATCATGAAACTGTGGATATATACAAAAAACTGCTTTTGTGAACTGAATTCTCTACTTGCCCCCTGTGTCAGAATAGTTGTCGCCTCTTCTTGAAGAGTTGTGTGTGAGTTGGGGGCGTAGTAAAACGGTGGGAGTTTTTTTTACCCGCCAGGCAGGTGGTGAACAGGAAGGAGCCCGTAGGGCGA
>Ga0208901_1000549_pt1 | contig 16431 bp, 19 predicted proteins | sample AntAceMetag02UKF_FD_184764 | JGI IMG/M metagenome (GOLD analysis project Ga0208901, IMG submission 184764) | Saline lake microbial communities from Ace Lake, Antarctica - Antarctic Ace Lake Metagenome 02UKF (SPAdes) (version 2) | ecosystem: Environmental > Aquatic > Non-marine Saline and...
TCTTTTTTTGATCTGCAAATTTTAATATTTCAAATCTTTGATTTTCAACAGTTTGTTTGTCTGTGCTAACTCGAATATAGGCAAAAATCATATTTTAATCCCTGGTGTTGTTAAAAACATATTATTGGTTTTATTTTAGACTAAAATTCTATAAAATAAAAGGGTATTTATAACAACATTTAAACTCTATTCTAAACGCCCGTTTTCTAATACTAAAAAGAGGTTATTTATGAAAAAGATTTGGACAGAAAATGCAGATTGAGGATTTCAGAGCTTTGACACCCCTGATATATCAATATGCCAATCCCTATGGTATATTTGAATTGAATATGGATGAGAGATTACCATTAAATATTATTTGAAAAATCGAAATCGGTATTCTCTGAAAAACTATGCCACCAAATGGCTCCCAATACTACCTTGCCTCTCAGGACAGCTTCGCTTCCACTGGGCCTATATGTTTTATATCCTATTTGAACTTGAGCTGCGGCGGCAGAAAAACCTAAAAACCCCAATTTTGGATTAAAAAAATTATAGTCAAATAAATCGTCAACAAAACATTCAGTCCTTAATCTTTCAATAGTATATTCCTTAGTAGTTGGGTTATATGTAGCATTAGTGATTAATGTACCAGAAGCCATAGCGCCACCAATTCCAATTATTTGAAAGTATTCGCTTTACTTATCTTCTTTATCTGGAATCTTCAAATCAAAATCACCCATTTCAACAGAAGCACGTTCAGGTTCGACTTTGATAGAACCAAGTGCATAGCCAGCAAATAAAATCAACAAAACAACGAAGATAAACTTCATATCTTCCTCCCCTGTTCCAATTCCACAATCAAATCCTTCTCAATCTGAGCAGTAATAATATCATTTTTTCTTTCCGGAATCTTAACAATCTTCAAAGCAGCACTCATCTTTTCTTCAGCATCGGATCTGAACTTAAACTGCTTTCCTTCCGGAAGTGAATTAAAATAATCCCAGGCTTTCTGTTTCAATAACTTTTCCTGATTCTTCTTTTCCTGAATATGATCTTTCTTATCCTGGACTATCTTATTTTTCTTTTCTTTTACTTCTCTATGACCTTGTGCATAATCATTTTTTAAAGCCAATTTTAAATATGCTGGATAGTTTTCTTTACAGTTTTTATTAGCATATTCAATGTTTGATACCAAAAAATCCAGATCATCAAAATACGGCTCTATCAGATTATAAACAGTATTAATTCTGTATTCTTCAGGCAAAGCATTTATAACTTGTTCATTGATAGAATTATTATCAAGAAACAAGTGTAAATTTTTACTTTTAATTTCATTTCTGGTCTTTTTAAAACTTTCATTTTCTTTTATCTTAAAATTAATTGATGTATATTGCTTGCCAGATTTCACTAACTGATATTCGCAAAAGATGTCCGTTTTCATATTGATTTCTGCAACAGAAGGAACAAGGATCCTTTTCTTGAAATCTTGAAATTCTTTATATTTTTTTTCACCAATACCAAGTAGTGATCGCAATTGTATAATTGTTAAGCTAGGAAAAGCAGGAGATTGGGAATAATCTTTCAATATTTCATAAAGAATAATTGAATAGGTACTTTTCAAACTTGCTATTAAAACAATGTTCAATGGGGCATACATATTAGGATGCATTATTTTTTCTCTTATACATTCAGAAAAGGAAAACTCTGTAAAATGGCTTCTATCATCAATTTTTGCATATGAAATCAAAGAAGTAATTTCCCAAACACTTTTTTGATCCTTACCAAGATAATTGAATTCAATAACAATTCCTGCCAGCTTACGAAGACTTTCTTTTAATTCATTATTCCCTTTCATACTGATTCCGCAAACTTCCTTTAAACTCGAAGTTGGATAAAGATATTTTTTTTTCTCCCCTTCTTTTTGCGCAATATATAAAAAAGCATTTATAAGACGTCGTTGTGTCAACGTTATTCCTTTGGCATTTGTTTGAATTAAGGCACTAGATTTTTTTATTATAAGCTCTTTTTTATTATTCATGGAATGATTATAAAGTTATCGGGACAATAATGCAAATCAATGTCCCGGCAAGGTACTGGATTTGTCCCGGTAAGGTACTGGATTTGTCCCGGTAAGGTACTGGATTTGTCCCGGTAAGGTACTGGATTTGTCCCGGTGTTATTCTCACAACGCATATGTAATGAGCTTTTTCGCGAAGACAAACTCTTAAACTCTTAAACTCTTTAAACAACAACGTAAAAAACACTAAGTTGTTGTTGTAAAAAATATTTGAAAAAAAGAAGAAAAAAGCCGATAAGATAAAAAAGTTTGTAATAGGTGGTGTAATTTCAATGAAGAGTTACAAAGTCAGTCAGGTAAAAGAATTATTAGGTGTTTCTCATGTCACAATACACAAGAAACTTCGTAACCATAAAAAAGAGTTACAAGGCTTAGTCTTTAAAAAGAAAAAAACTACTTACTTAAAACCTGAAGCTGTAACTTTTCTTGAAAGTGTTATTGGAAAAAAGAATAAATCAGACATTGATTGTAACAAAGTTGAAAGCTCAGAAGAAAAGAATGTAAACACTTTTGATGATGTTATTGAAACAAATGAACCCTTACAGCTGAAATTACAGAAAAAGTTACAAACAGGGTTACAAGATCAGATAAAACAATTACAAAAACAAATAGAAATGATGTCTGATGATATGAAGGGAAAAGATACAACAATAAATAAATTGATAGATAGACAATCAGAAAATGAAGAAAGATTACAAACCATTATTATGAAGCTTACCCAGGATCTGGATCAGACCAGAAAATTGATTGAAGATAAAATTGTGAAGAAAGATAAAAAGAAAAAAGAAGCAAAAAAAACAGATCGAGTAATTTCAATCCAGGAATTTATCAATGCCAAGATTGAGGAAGATCTTGAAAAAAGTAATTTTGAATCAGAAAAGCGACGATTAAAACAGAAACATGAAGATCCGCTCCAGGGAAGATCTACTTTATACAGAATCTATGTAAAAATGTTTCATCCTGATAGAATGAGAAGGGAAGCACAATGAAAGAAAAGTTATTATCTGTAGAAAGTATTGAAGATCGAATTTTTTTGATTCGCGGAATAAAAGTGATGATAGATAGAGATCTTGCAGAATTGTATGAAGTAGATACTAAAAGATTAAATGAACAAGTAAAAAGAAATCAATCAAGATTTCCTGTTGATTTTGTATTCAGACTAACGAATGAAGAAAAAATGGAACTGGTCGCAAATTGTGACCGGTTCAAAACAATGAAACATACAACTGGGGGTCGTAATAGCAACGGGGCAAAAAACATCGATCCTTTCATATTTGTCTGAGTGATCAGAGTTTTTTTCTATTAGGCTCAGTGGAAGCGAAGCTATCCTGAGAGGCAAGATAAACACGGTAAGCCTCTGATGTCATAGAATTTCAGAATATACCGATTTTTATTTTTCAAGCAGTACTTCAGAAACAAATTTCTATCACTGGATGAAAAAACATGGTATTAAAAAAAGACTTCTGAAAAAGTGTAATTAATGAAAAGGCCCTATTTTAGAGAGCTGATTTTTAGGATCGATGTTTTTTGCCCCGTTGCTATTACGACCCCTGGAAGAAAGCAAAAAGAAAGCAGAACCAGAAAAGAAGACTGAACCAAAGAAAACAGATCGAGTAATATCAATTCAGGAATTTATAAATGCCAAGATCGAGGAAGATATTGAAAGAAGCAATTATGAAGTAGAAAAGAAGAGATTAAAACAAAAATATGATGATCCGCTGCAGGGGAGATCTGCTTTATATAAAATATATGTAAAGATGTTTCGCCCAGATATGTTGAGAGAATACGTATAAAAAGGCGAATTCAGTTGTTTCCATTTTGGAACATACTGCTGATAATGGAAAAAGTTCAAAACTAAGGAAACAGAAAAGAAAAGAAAAGAAAAGAAAAGTGAAATAAATAAAGATATATTGAATGAACAGGTTGACGATGTGTAACCTTATGAGGTAACATTATAATGGGAAAGATAAAAAGAGGAAATTATATTTTCATAACTTGGATCGGAGATCATACCCCAAAACATGTACATGTTTATAGAGATAAACAATTTGTTATGAAATGGAATTTAGAGAGCCACGAGTTGATGGAAGGAACAATGATAAAGAAAGTCGTCAAACTTATAGAGGAACTTCAAGAGGAGGGGAAACTGTGAAAATCAAGAATGTAGAAATGAATAATCGCAAGAAGGCATTTGAAATCGAAACTGAAAGTAAAAACTACACCTTTCCTTATTCTTATGCAGATCCAGAACCCAAAATAAATGATCGAATCAAAAAGGTCTATGTGGATGAAGAAATTGCGTCCGAAGGGTTTACTTATGAACTAGAATCCGGGGGAGAAGGAACCATTCATATTGAACAAGTTCTGGATTACAATAAGGATCCGGATTATCTACAGAAGATGTGGTTGTATAAATTGACAGTTGCAGCACGGGCAAGAATAGAAGAATGTGCTTTAAGCAAGAGAGAAATCAGCCGAAAATTGAGAACGTCCCCCACCCAGTTATATCGTCTGCTTGATCAGACCAACTATAACAAGTCTATTGGACAAATGTTAGCTCTTCTGGAAGTTTTAGATTATGAAATTGAATTGGTAATAAAAAAGAAAGCAATTTGAAAATCTAAAACTAGGATACACAATACGTCTTTTGTATCTTTCGTCAGAATACCCAAAAGCAAGATTAGTAAAAGAATATAAGCATTATTGAGTACATTCAAAACTGGAACCCCAGCTTTGAATGATACTTAATCTGTGGTATCATAAGGAAAAAGTTACAAAACAGGAATAAACAAATGGAACACGTAGAACCGATCCGGGACCGGAAGAAAATAAATGCAATGAAAAAGTATCTGAAGGGGAGCAGGACAAGGGATTGGTGTCTTTTTGTCCTGGGAATAAACTCAGGTCTGCGGATCAGTGATCTTTTGAGATTAACCGTTGGCGATGTGTTGGACGAACGAGGACAAGTTAAGGCAAGGATATCCCTGAGAGAAAAAAAGACCGGGAAAGCGAAAAACTTTCCAATAAGTGATACAGCAAAAAAAGCAATCCTGGAATATGTAGAAGATACGAATGGAATAAATTATGATGCACCACTTTTCGTTTCAAGAAAGGGTGGGGAAGCAATAAAAAGAAACCAGGCATATAAAGTGATCAATGCTGCAGCCCGCGCGGTTGGGATCCATGACAAGATCGGAACACATTCTTTGAGAAAAACATTCGGATATCATGCTTATCAAAAGGGGATTGATATTTCGATTTTGCAGAAAATATTTAATCATGCTGCACCGTCTGTGACGATGCGATATATTGGAATTACTCAGGATGATATGGATGAGGTTTATTTGAATTTGAATTTGTGAAGATTACTCTAAATCAAAAACAATTTTAATAGCAGAATCAACTTCTTCCATATGTTGATCAGAAATTCCAGCAAGAAATTTTAGAAGCCTCCGTTTATCAACAGCTCGAACCTGATTTAAAAGTGCCTTACTTGGCTTTTTCAATTCATCGAGATAAACGTGAAATGGGAAAACACTAGTAACATTTGATGTAATAGGAGCAACAATAACTCTGGAACTATTTTTATTGGCAACATCATTGGAAACAATCAATCCGGGGCGGGTTTTATTTATTTCTGTTCCAATTGTAGGATCGAGAGAAACAAGAAAAACATCTCCTTTTTTAGGTTTTTTCATGCCCAATCCTCAATTTCTGTGCAACTCCATTCATCAATGAGTTCTGCATTTTCCTTATCATCTTCACGGTAGCAATCAGCAAGATAAACTTCGTTTTCATGTAATCTTTCACGAGCAATTTTAGCAAGGAATGAGCTTATTTTTCCTTTTCCTACTTGAGTCAAAAGCAAATGATAAACATTATCTGGAACTGTTATATTCAAACGTTTCATAAAAATACCCTCCCATATAATACATAACACACAATGCGCATAATGTCAATAGTAAGAAAATAAAAAACAAGATTTTTGAACTTTGGCATATTGTTTACATATCACTTGATAATTAACAGGAGGTTTGTATGAAACTTTTATTGTTGGGTATTTTGTTGATTATTGAATTATTTTCAGGTTGTTGTTATTGTGCAAAAATACAATATATTATTGGAAGGTGGATATCTTTTACTGATGTTGGAGAACTTCAATTGAATATCATAGGATTTGATACAAACGGTTATAAAAGAGAAAGGCATAAGGTGCTTTCCAAGGAGAAATTTTTCCCGAATGGATTTGTTTATCCCAATCAAGGATACAGGGGAATCAGGTTCTATGGTTGTCAGATTATACATGAAAGGTACGGCAAATATTATGTCGTGGGATCTGCATCCTTTGAAAATGATGAATTAGTCCATGAAGAAATAGTATTGGAGCCAGTGTTGTTGTTTGAATGGGGATTTAAGATGAGTACCCAGAGGATGTATTATGTCATCGATACCGGAAAATGTCCAGAGATTGATGTGGAATATGTAAAGCCATTGCCAAATGAAATGAAATTAGAAAATATAAAGCTCCAACATGATCAATAATAAAAAAAGTTTCGATTTCGTGACACACTTTGTTTCAATTTGAAACAAATTAGGATTCTGGAAATCTAAAATTCTTTTGATTAAAGATATTTTATTTTGGCTTGGTAATTTCATTCTTCATGAAACTAGTTCAAGGAGGTTTTATGAAAATGGAAAAATGTGTATTGGTGTCTTTGCTGGCACTTCTTGTGATTTTGTTTATTGTTTCAAGCTATGGGTATTCACAAAATATGGTAAAAGTTACTGGGAAGTGGTTGAAATATACATTGAAGAACAAAATAGAAATGTATGTTGATGGAGTTGATGAAAATGGCTATGAATGTAGAATAAAGAAAATTTTACCACGGGAAAATTATTTTCCAAATGGAATTCTTTACTTATATTGTTCAATGGATTCAACTAAATGGTATGTATGTCAGTTAATACATAAAAAGGACAATAAATATTATGTCGTTGGATTTGCAATACTTGCATTATATTATGTTGATGATGGCATGAGAATGAAACTTGATCCTGCATTTTTGTTTAGCTGGGGAGTAAAATTATGTACACAAAAAATATATATGGATATTGACTTTGGAAGATGCCCTGAGATTAGTTCGGAATATGTAACTCCGATAACATTTAAACTTTTACGTGAAAAGTATATTTACGATAAAGTAAATGGAGAAATACCAGATGGAACACATCAAAACACAGAACAGATATTACAAATGGAAGAATTAAAACAAATGTTCGAAATCAATCGATCTGAATGAAGGAATAAATCTTAACGACTATTTTTTGTTCCCTAAAAAAATCGAGAATATGGTGATGATGTTCAGTAGGGAAAAGAACAGTCCCTTTCCCGATTCTTTTACCATTAAATTCATCAATAAGACCTTGATATTTCTTGTTTTTAGTTTGATATCCAAATATTTTACGATGAATCACAGTACGTTTTCCTGCAGAAGGAATGTTTTCCCAGGCAAATAGAGTACAATACTGACCGTTTGAGATCTGTGGTTTGAATTTACCATAAAGTAAGATTCCATCGGTAGTCAATGCAGGAACAAGACTTTCATAATCATCCAAAGAACCGATTTTACAGCTGAAATCATTATCAATACCAAGTAATTTCCAATACTTTTTAACTTTACTGGAAACGTAGAATTTTTCTGTAAATTTATCAAGTTTTGCTGAAAGCTTATTCGAATCACCATAATATTCAATAAATAAATCAACATCACTATCCGGGAAATGATCATTTCTTGCAACAGAACCGAATAAAACGATACATTTAATCTTTTCAATATCTTCCGTTTTGAGATTCTGTATAGTAAAAGATACGAAATCAATCGCATAAGCAAGAATTTTGTTAGACTTGGGGTCGTAATAGTAAACGGACAAAAAACAACGCTAAAACTCTAACTGTCCAGTACAAAATTTTTAGTGGCGATCCCAGATTACATCCGTTTCCTGTTCGAATTGTGGTGAAAGACTCAAACTAAAGGGAATCTATATTTTCCAATGAGATATTGTTTGCTTCGCCATGTTGCATCCCAAAATTTTTTCGGGGAATCGTGGCCCGCCGGTTCCGCAGGCCGATTCTGATTGTTAATTTTCTTTGTCTTTTAGTGTTTAACAGGTCCCGCGCGGCCTGTTGATTGTTTTTCGGGGTTGTTTTAGCCCTTTTTCTTCAGTTTCCAGTTCTGTTTCATTACATCTGTTATAATATTTCTGCTGGTCTGTTTTATTTTGAGATTTTCGTCTCATTCTGATTCAGTTTTTGCTATGATATTTTCTCCTGGAGGGTAAATTGTTGGGTGATTATTTTTGGAGGCGGAAAGCAATTTCCTATGAGTACAATAAAAACTAAGGTGGAATCTTAAATGAATAGTATTTTGCAGTTTGGAAAAATAATTATTTTAAATCTAATTATCCTTTTTTTTACAGTCACATTAATCTTTCCATTTGGAACAATCATTCCAGTCAAAGGATATCCCGTTATATTCAGAAAACCTCCAGTTATAGTCAAAAACGAAACTGCTCTTGTAATTACGGATACGGTGAAAACTGGTTCCAATATAAATGCCAAAGTCATATATAATGATGGAACAGAATTGAAGATTTTTGAGAAATCGCTGATTACTTTCCATAAGGACTACATTCGGCTAAAGAAAGGAAAGACGATTTTCAATTTCAAAAAAGTTGATAGAACTTTCAGATTGATGACTTCAACATCAATTGTGGGAATATTAGGTACGGAGCTTTCAGTAAATGCAGTTAATAAAAAATTGACTGAGATACAACTTTACAAAGGCAGGATTTCTGTAAAAGCAGTTTCAGGGAATAAAAAGGTGATCTTTCTTGATGCAGGTGAAAAAATAACTGTTACAGATGCAGGAATTCTTACAGAACCGATTAAAATAAATGGAAAATCAGGAGTTGGGAATAATGAGATTGAGCTGGGCGAAAAAGAATCAGAACTGGCTATTGTGAATTATTCTGAAGAATTTGAAACTGAGCTTTCAACAGTTGGCAAGGCAAGAATAGTAACTGAGTTAAAAATAAGGAATGAGAATAATCGATTATATAAATATCCTTATAGATTGACTATTGATGGCTGTGGGATTGTTAATGGCGTGGAACTTAATTACCCCAGGGGGAATATTTCTCGACTTTCAAATATTGAAAATAAAGAATATGAAATGGCTTTGCATCTCAATGGATATGTCTATGATTTTGTTTCCCCAAAAGCAAAAAAAAATAGCATTTCAAAAAATGAACTCAGCCTTATTAGAATTCTTATCTCATGTGGTTTTGAGCGATCCAACATGTTTACACAGAGAGAAATAATTAAAAATGTGCGAATGGAAATTTCCAGTGCAACAGGTACAACGAAGCTTCATATTTCAGACTCGCCTAAAGATATCAATGATATTTATTGCATAACTAATTTCAACGAAATATTACTTTATTTACCCAATGATATTTCTGATTGGCCAGCGTTGAAGCTTAAATACATTGGAAAAAAAGATGTGAAAAATCGGGAAGTAATTCTTCAAACTTCACCAGATACATGTAATTACAGGGCTATTTTCAAATAGTTAATATCAAGAATTCTTACTGTTTCAAAAAAGACAATTCTGGAATGTTTGATCCATAAGTTCTTTCAAATTTCAGAATATTGTTATTAACCGTGATTATTACATTGTGAGGTTCATTCCCATCCGAAGTAAAACTGTAAACGATCTCGAACTTTTGGGAGATATTATTGTTCGTACCTCATTTTTTTGAACATTTGACTGAGTTGACATGAAGTCCTTCTTACCCCAGCTGTATGTCTGTACCAATGTGCATTCGTTGGCATTTTCTAAAGAATCGTGGGTTACTATCTGAATTGGAGTGAGTGTGGCGGAAAACTACGTTTGAATAATTAATACCGGTGCCAGATGGACTTTAATTCTTGTGACAATTGCTAAGTTATAGAATTCAATAGTTGAATAATTTTCCGAATATCATTAAAATTTATGATGATGCGAAAAAACGAAGAAAATCTTAAAAAATAAAAGAAATAGTAATGTAGCGGTATTTATATGAAACATAACATTAAATATGATCCTTTATAATCCAATAACCAGTATAAATGAAGATTGATAAAACAATTCGATTATGAGATACTGTGTGGCTGTCGAGGTTAACGCCTAGCCAGCCAGCCGAAAAAACTACAAAGCAGCAATGCGGAGTGTTTAGAAGGCAGAAAGCTTACAGGAGCAGGGAGCCGAAAGGCAAATCCCACTCTGTACAGGGAGTAACCCTTGAAGCAGGTGAAACTCCAGGAGATTATTCGAATTAACTTTTGGAAAATCAATTGGACGGATAACTGCACGAAGGGAAGAACGTTGAAGAGCGTGGTTGCCATGTACAGGGAGAAAGCTTCAAAAAGTCAAAGCTAAGAGAGTTGGTACTTATTTCAAGATGAAACACTCCTGAGATGAGGGGACGACTTTCCGGGAGGAACAAACCTCTGAAACCGCGGGGAAGCGCAAGTTTCCAGAAACGGCATGAGAGGATGGACCCAGAGATGGAAACCTATTCCCGGGTGGTAAAACTCTGAAAGTAAAAGCCCAAAAGTGCTGTGTTCTGGGATATGGACGCAGGGCAGGTAACGGATAAACCCGCAAGAGGGATGAACCCTGAAGCGTGGATCGTAGTCTGGAAAGGCAAACCAGGCGGATTAACCGTAACGGAACCTGTCGCATGAGTGCTAAAGGGTCAAGAGAACTGCACAAGAGGGACAGGCGGTCTGAAGTTTGAACTGTTTACAGTAAAAACCTAGGATGAACAGCCTGAAACGAGTGACGGAATACTTGAAGGCCGAGGAAAGCTTAAGAAAGGAAGATCTGGTCATTTATTTGATCGGTTAGGGTCAGAACCCGAAAACTCTAAAGCCAGGTAGAATGGCAAAAGAGGAAACAGCAACCAGTAAGCTGCACAGGATCTGACAACTTAAAACTTTGAAAAGCAACCTAACGGTGTACGAGCTGAGGACTTTCTGGAAACAGGAGGAACCAACCGCTACTCGCTCTCTCTAAAGCAGAACCCAAATATTTTTAAGGAAACCATCTTGTTTTTCAGGATGGTTTTTTCGTTTGTCCCTATTGGCCCAGTGGAAGCGAAGCTGTCCTGAGAGGCAAGGTAAACACGGGAAGCCCTTGATGTCATGAAATTTCAGGATATACCAATTTTTATTTTTCAAGCAGTACTTCAGAAGCGAATTTCTATCACTGAATGAAACAATATGGTATTATGAAAACTACTTCTAGAAAATTGTAATTATTGAAAACCCTTTATTTTAGATACCTCATTTCTAGGAACGGTGGTTTTTGCCCCGTTGCTATTACGACCCCAAGATCAATAAAACAACAAAGACAAACTTCATACCTTCCTCCCCTGCTCCAGTTCCACAATCAGTTCCTTCTCAATCTGAGCATTGACGATATCCTTTCTTCCTTCAGGGATCTTAATAAATTTTAAAGCAGCACTCATCTTTTCTTCAGCCTCTAATCTTAACTTAAACTGCACCCCTTCCGGAAGTGAATTAAAATGATCCCAGGCTTTCTGTTTCAAGAACTTTTCCTGACTCTTCTTTTCCTGAATATGATCTTTCCTGTCCTGGACTATTTTCATTTTCTTTTCTTTAACTTCTCTATTCACTTTTGCATAATCATTCTCTATAGTCTTTTTTAAATATGCTGGATAGTTTTTACCACAGTTTTTATTGGCATATTCTACATTGGATACCAAAAAATCCAGATCATCAAAATACGGCTCAATCAAATGATAAATAGAATTGATCTGGTATTCTAACGGAAGGATTTCCAGGACTTTTTTTGGAAGTGTTAAAGAATCAAAGAAAAGGTGCAAATTATTTTCTTCTATAATTTTTCTTGGTTTCACCAACTTAAAATCTTTGTTTTTCATTACTTCAAACTTTATGTGTGAATATCGGTTCCCTATGGTTTTAATAAGTTCATAAGAGCATATTATATCCGTCTTTTTATTGACTTCATCTACAGCACGATCTAAAACACGTTTTTTAAAATTGAAAAATTCTTTATATTTTCCTCTTTCGATACCCAGTAAATTTTTTAATTCAGAAATAGTAAGTTGAGGAAAAGTCGGAGAATGTAAATAATCACGAAGCAATTCATAAAGTACAATAGAATATTTACTTTTCAATCCAGCGATCAAAAGAATATTTAAAGGTGAATAAATACTAGGATCCATGATTTTTTCTCTTAAACCATAAGGAATTTCAAAAATAATTTCTCCAGTATCCATCATAATGCGGGCCATTGATAAAACACCTGTGATTTCCCATACATTATTTTTATCTTTATCTAGATAATTAAATTCAATATCAATTTTCTTTAGCGCTTTGAATTGTTCTTTCAAATCTATATTTTCAGTCTTTTTGATGTTACACATTTTTCTGACTGTTTTAATATTGGTTGTATAAAGTTTATTTTCCCCTTCATTTTGTGCAATAAAAATCAAAAAATTAATAATTTTTCGCTGAGTCAAAGTTAATTCTTTAACATTTGTTTGAATCATAGCTGATGGTTTTTTTATTTTAATATCCATAAATATAATGATAACTAATTATCAATAAAATTACAATTACTTTGTTCTGAATTAATGTATGGGTTAGGTATCCAAAATGTATGGGTTAGGTATCCAAAATGTATGGGTTAGGTATCCAAAATGTATGGGTTAGGTATCCAAAATGTATGGGTTACTCTCTCAAAACCACTTAAAACAAAAGGATATCCCAATCGTAAACTCTTTAAAGTATTTAAAGTATTTAAACAACAACGTAAAAAGTTGTCGCTTTTTCAAATCAAATCAAAAAAAAGGTACCAAATTTGTACTCATTAGGTATCCAAAACCTCCTTATTACTCACAGGAAAAATTTGTTGTTGTAAAAATAATAATTAATAGAAAAAAACCGATAATAAGAAGTGACTATCAAAGTGACCATGATCTGTTTTGGACATGTCCTGGACACAACCGGTCATGACCAGGAGGACAGATATGATTTGGACAGTTAAGAAGTTAATGAAAGAATTTTCTTTACCAAGAACATCATTATTACGCTTAATTAAAAAACATGAGGAAGAATTAAAACCCCATACCAGATATGGGAAAAGAAATCGTTTAGAAATAGGAACAGCAGGAAAAGCAATACTACATGGGCGCATAAGAGAAGAAGGAAAAAAAGAAACTGTTCAGAAAGTGTCCACTCCTAACCACGGACATGACCTGGACATGTCCAAATGTGTCCAACATGACCAAAGTGGTCACGTTGAAAGTAACCACGAAGAAGTCAAAAAAATGTTTCTGGAACAGATTGAGCAGTTAAAAAATCAAATTGGAATGATGGGAAATAATACAAAAAGAAAAGATGAAACAATAAATCAACTTATTGAGACTCATGCTCAGGATCGGGAAAGAACAGATACCATAATAATGAAAATGACACATGATCTGGAGCAAGTAAGAAATGAACATCAATTACTTCTGGAAGAAACAAAAAAGAAAGAAGAATCCAAAAAGCCAAAAGCGAAGAAAACAGATCGAGTTATTTCAATTCAGGAATTTATAAATGCCAAGATCGAGGAAGATATCGAAATAAGTAATTATGAAGTAGAAAAAAGAAGATTAAAAAAGAAATATGAAGATCCTCTCCAGGGGAGATCCGCTTTATACAAAATCTATGTTAAAATGTTTCATCCAGATAGATTGAGAAAATACGTATAAAACAATGAAAATTTTTGAACAATTAGAAGAAATACGAAAGCTCACCGTTGTATTATGAAAAACAGAAAAAGCAAAGTATCAGAGTACAATTAACTGGAAAGCAAACAGCAAGAAAAGTCCACTTAAAGAAAAACGAAAGATTATTATATATGGATATGATTGGACCATAGCAGATTTGATTCGTAGCGGTTTTATTTATTTATCTGTTGTTGCAAAGTGTATTCAGTAAAAAAAATATGGTATCTATCCTGACGAAGTTGATTCGTATAAATTTATTCCAAGCGGGACAAGACCAATTTTTATTAATTGATCGTTAAATCAGGATGAAGAAAAAGATCATCCATACAAAGAGTGAAGCTTTTTTTCTTTTAATTATAAATTTAAAAATTAGTAGTCGTAGTATTGTTGTTGGAACTGTGGACAACTGTTTTTACAGTTATCCAAGAGAATGTTGGAAATGTGGTAAAGTTTTATACTTTTCCACCATTTTCACCATTTGCGTCAGTTTCAATAACTGTTTGGGAGATCAGTAACAGACTTTCAAAGCAGGAATTTATAAATAAAATTTAATCATTTTTTTGTATAAATTAGAAACTGGGTCTTCCAATTAAGGAAGAACCCAGCTTAAAATGGTTTCATGCTAACAAAACCAATCAATTCTAAAATATTTTTTCAAATGAATAAACAACTTTCTAAAATATTTTTTAAGGAGGATAAAGGAAAAAAGTATTTTTATTCAACAGGTGATGTTGTTTTTTCATCAATTATGGGAGGTATGTCAGGCTTTTCAAGTTTTCGGGATATTGTTTCAGCAAAAAATATTATTCCAATATCGCCATCTCAATTTTGCCAACGCACAATGAAGATATCTTCTGAAAATATACGTGATTATCTATTCGAAAATTTTATTCATCTAAAACGAAATATGGATTTCCGAGAATCAATGTTGATAATTGATAAAACCTTTCTTCCTCTTAGTAAAGGAGAAAAATGGGGGAAGTTTTGTAAAACAGGAGAAATAGATAGTAAACCAGTATACGAATGGGGATGTGAATATAGTTTTGCATGCATCTATTTTCCAATGGCAGATAAACTGATTATCCTGGATTGGGAATTTATTCCTAAAGGCTCTGGTGAAGCAACAGCAAGCAAAATTATGATGTCAAGATTACATAGAATATTCAAACAAAAGAAAGTAAGAATCAGACTAATTGTTGCAGATAGACTCTATTTTGATCATTTCTACTTCAAAAAATGGACTACTGAAATTTCAGAAGGATTTTTAACACTAACAAAAAGAAATTCTCTCGTTAGAAAAAATGGAAAAGGATTTCTGGATCAGGTAGATTTCAGATCAAAGCCTGAATTTTATAAAGGAATTACAAAATACAAGGGGAAACGATTTAAAATTTGGGAAATTCATTCTCTATACTGGGCTGATAATAACGATCACAGAAAGTATGTAACCGAAAATGAAACAAAAAACAGAAATTTGAGATTGATTATTGCTTATAATGAAGAGGAAGATTTCTACTGGTATACCATCACAAATGCCAGTTTTCTGATTAATGCATTTGAAATTTTACACTCTTACGAAAAAAGATGGCAAATCGAAACCTTCTTCCAAATCGCCAAATGTAATAAGACTTTCGGTACTTTCATAAAAGCAAAAAAACAATCTACTTTTACTATTAGAATGATTCTTAAACTCATTGGTATCTGTCTTTTTTTCTTGTATATGAGATTTAGAAGAGATTCTTTAAATCATAATAAAGGCTTTAATATTGGTTATTTTATAAAAAAATATTTTGATGAATTCAAATATGGATTGAAAATTTATACTAATAGTATTCGTAGATTTAAATGGATTGAATGAATTTAAGCATTTTCAGTTGTTTTTCACTTTGTTTCTCGGTTGAGCCAATATTCAAAATTTTAGGAGGTTGTTCATTATTTAATCGTTTGTAATAGCAGAAATTATAGCTGCTTCTTTTGGTTTGCTGATTTATTTTTCAGTTAATTCAAGTTACAAAACTTTGTTTAGACAATACAACTGTGAATACGAAAGCTTGCAATCATTGCATTATTTACAGACGATGAATTAATGGATACGTTTGTATTAAAAGGCGGTAATGCACTCGAAATTGGCTATAAAATGTCATCACGAGCATCCATTGATGTAGATGTGTCGATGACAAGCGATTTTGAAGATTACGAAAAAATCTTGAAAAAACTAGAAAATATTTTTAAAGAAACCTACAAAGAGAATGACTATATAATTTTTGATTTTAAAATGGCTCCAAAACCAAGAGTTCTAAGTGAAAAATTAAAAGATTTCTGGGGTGGTTATCAAATCACTTACAAGATAATAGAACAAGAAAAGTATAACGATCATAACGGGGTCGTAATAGCAACTGGACAAAAAACAACGTTTACACCAAACCACCCCTTCCAATAGGCACTTTTCATTAATTACACTTTTTCGGCAGTCTTTTTCATAATGCCATGTTTTTTCATCCAGTAAT
>Ga0208901_1000554_pt1 | contig 16319 bp, 16 predicted proteins | sample AntAceMetag02UKF_FD_184764 | JGI IMG/M metagenome (GOLD analysis project Ga0208901, IMG submission 184764) | Saline lake microbial communities from Ace Lake, Antarctica - Antarctic Ace Lake Metagenome 02UKF (SPAdes) (version 2) | ecosystem: Environmental > Aquatic > Non-marine Saline and...
TGACACCTGAAAAAGGTCTACAAGAGAGCAAAGTCGAGTAACGCGCAAATGCCTGACAAACAAAGATGAATGGAATTCATTCACGGGTATTGATATTAGGTTGGCATCAAAAAATAAAAGCTTCAATATAACAAAAAAGCATTCAAATGTTTGAATCCTTTAAGCTAACGGCCAATAGCTAAAAGCTGCAATTAGCTTTTAGGTGTCATATGAAAATTTTGATTGTCGATGATGATAAAAGGCTCTGTCAACTTGTGGCGGACTACCTGGAGCCCATGGGGTACGAGGTAAAGAAAGCCCACAACGGGGTCCAAGGTTTAAAGATGATCCTTGGGGGTGACTACCAGGCGGTTATCCTGGACGTTATGATGCCGCAAATGGACGGATTCGAAGTGTTGAAACGGTTGCGCAAGGAGTCCGATATACCGGTTTTGATGCTGACTGCTCGAGGTGATGAAACCGACAGAATCGTGGGGCTGGAGATGGGAGCTGATGATTATCTACCCAAGACTTTTTCTTCACGGGAGCTTTTGGCGCGTCTTCGTGCGGTCACTCGCCGATATCTCGTATCCAAACGCCGGGCTGCGTCTGCTGGTGCGCATAACGTATTGACATTCGGCAATTTACAAATCGAAAAAGACTCCCGAACAGTTCGTCTGGATAGCAAAACCCTGAATCTGACCCCTCTCGAATACGATCTATTGACAAGCCTGGCTGATTCCGCCGGGCGGGTTCTGACCCGGGATCAACTTTTAGATGCCGTTGCCGGACGGAGTTATGAGGTTTTCGACCGCTCCGTGGATGTCCATATCTCCTTGTTGCGGCGCAAGCTCGGGGAAGATCCCCGCAACCCCAAATTCATTCAAACGGTTCGATCCGCCGGATATATGTTCAAAGTATAGGAATTTCCATTTTTGATTAGGTATATCAAATATTTGTTGAAGTGATGGTGTTAAATGTGGCGAAAATGAAAGTAATGGCATATGCAAAAGCTGGAAAGCCCGCGCGTTAGCGCGCTAGGTTATCAACGGGATAGCATCCAAAGTACTATTATGAGGGATTCTAAATGAGCGAATTATCTGTATACGATTTGAATAGCCGTGAAACCTGGCAGGAACTGCTTGACGAGATGCAGTCTGCACTTGACTTGCCCGCCGGCTTATTGGACTCGAAGGACATCCTCTTGCATTCCAACGGCGAACACAACGAACTCTGTCGGGAGATCAGATGCCGGAAGAAGGCAAAACAGATCTTTTGCGGACAATCACAACAGTTCATGGCCAAGATGGCCCGCACCCAAAAATCTCCCGTTGTAGAAATCTGCGAGGCGGGAATGGCAAAGATCGTCGTGCCTGTTTTCCGTGATCAAAATTACCTTGGCTCGATTACCGCCTGCGGCTGTATGTTACCGGAAACGGAAATCGAGACCTATTTCATCGAGAAGACCACCGACATAGGCGGGGACGCCATTGCTGAGATGGCCCAAAAAGTTCCTACAGTTGAAAAGGAGCGACTCCAACAATTTGCCGAAGACCTTTTTTGCAGACTGAACGCATCATGATGCGCCTGCTTTTTTGAGGTCTTTCAGCTTTCACCGTGTAATTTAAAGCTATCCGAAGATCAGAAATAATGAAACCGACTTCATCTTTATTCGCAAAAATTCTGTCCTGGTTATTTCTGAATCTGATGTTGGTGACCACGGTGCTGGCAATATTTTTCGCCTTCCAGCCTTATGTGAATCTACATGCGATTTTCGGACAACCGGGAGCGCAACGTTTGCGAACCGCCGGCATGTTGATTGCACACGATCTGAATCTGACAGCCCGGGCAAACTGGACTGACGTTCTCGCCAGACATGGGAAGATCCATGGGGTTGATTTTGTGATGGTTCTCCGAGACGGATCCCTCTTTTCATCAACGAAAGAGGAACTTCCCGAAAAGGTGATGACCTGGACCAGGGGCGATTTGCTCCGCAGACCGCCGCGGCCGCCGGAAGACCACGCCATTGATGATGCCGGCGACTTGCTGAAACAGGAGGCTGTCCGAAGAAAAGTGCCCAGGCACCCGGGTGAGCGTGGTAAAAAACCGCATATGACCATGAGCACACGGAATCCAACCCGCTATTGGTCCGGCATTCGGATCCCATTATTTTCCGGGCTATTACACCGCCCCGAATCCGCCCTGTTGTTGGCCGTGTCGGATTCCATAACGGGAAACGGATTTTTTTTCGACCCGTTGCCATGGATATTCGTTGCAGCGGCGGTAGTGCTGATTTCAGTGTTGTTTTGGATACCGATGGTCAGAAACATCACCAGGCCACTGGCCCGTATGACCCTTGCAACGGAGGAGATAGCCGAGGGACGCTTTGATGTGACCATCCATGAACCACGCGCCGATGAGATCGGACGTCTGGCAAGAGCGGTAAACCACATGACCGCACGGTTGTCCGCTTTTGTGAAGGGCCAAAAAAGATTCTTTGGAGATGTGGCACACGAACTGGGGTCTCCCGTTGCCCGGATTCAGTTCGGCCTCGGCGCCTTGGAACAGCGTGTGGCGGAAAAGAACCGCAAGCGTGTCATGGAGGTGATGGAAGATGTTGACCAGTTGTCCAAACTGGTCAGCGAATTGCTCGCCTTCTCTCGGGCGGATATGCGGTCAAAAACCGTTGAGCTGGAAAGCATCAACCTGCTTCCCGTCGTTGAAACGGCGGTAAAGCGGGAGGCCACACCGACAGCAAAGATCATCATCCAAATAGATGCTGAAATCCGTGTTGTTGCATCGTCGGAACTCCTGACCCGAGCACTTGCGAATCTGATAAGGAATGCCGCCAAATACGCCGGGCCCGCCGGGCCCATAGTTGTTTCCGCTGAAAAAAGAAAAGATGTGGTCAAAATAGAGGTTCGAGATAATGGCGCCGGTGTTCCTGAGGATCTCCTCGATCAGCTTTTCGAACCGTTCTTCCGCCCCGAACCTTCCCGGGACCGAGATTCCGGAGGTGTGGGCCTTGGACTGGCTATCGTGAAGACCTGCGTTGAAGCGTGCAACGGTACCGTCTCGGCCGCCAACCGCCAACCCAATGGATTTACCGTTACAATCACCTTGAAAACCTAGGATTGTAATAACCCTTTTGGGGCGTTGCCGTTGCTCTCTTTCGGCTCTCAAACAATCTTGTGAAGAAGCTCTTTCAATTCATTTCCAATCACCGGTTTCATGATCACGGCCTTGATGCCCATTTGTGCTGCCTCTTCTTTTGAAAAATTGATGTTGGATCCGGTACACATCACAATGGGTAGTTTTCGAATCTTCATTATTTCCAGCGCCAACCGGTCCCCGGTCATTATCGGCATATCCATATCGGTGATGACCAGATCAAAACTGTGCCCTTTTCGCCGAAAATGATCCAAAGCCTCCATTGGATCTGTTTTAAAATCGACCTGATATCCGAAATGCTCAAGAATTTCGCATTCTACATTTCCGACGACCCAATTGTCGTCTACCAGGAGGATCTTCTTCTTGCAATTTGAGGATTCCCCTTGCTTGTCTATAGAAAGGCCCATCGGTCGTTTCCCCCATGTCGGTTGTGTATTTCAGATTTGGTTTTATTGATTTCCATTGCTTGCTTAATTCCCCTTCTCGGCAAGCGTTAAGGTCACCCATAGTTCCAGTGGTTCGATCCGCTGCCGACCTTCGGATTCCCCCCCTTTTCGACCTCCCGGGCCCCCTCTCATGCCGCCACCCGTTCCGCGCCCCCTGCGACCTTCGGAGCGATCTTCACCATTGGGAATTTGGGAGCCCATGGATCTTCCCTTATCTTGTTCACCATCACCGCTCTGAAAACCCACCCGAATCCCATTTTGGCCTGGTTTTAACAGGCCGAAACGGCTCATGTCGCCCTGGGTGAACGGCAACTTAAGTTCGTATACCAGGTTTCTTTCCGTCCTGCCGATTGTTGCCGCCACGCCATACTTTTCCATTTCTTTGGATGGCATTGTTTTTTGCTCATATTCTCCCGGCCCCCATAACTGAATTTCAACCAGGCATTTTTCAAGCAACCCATCATCTCCATTTTTAGGGGCTCTCTTTGTTTCTTTCTCTTCTTCAGGCGGTCTCGGAAGCATTGACATTCGCTTTTCGCGCGGAAGGCCGACCGGAAAATGAACACCTGTTTTTCGATCCCCTTTATCGGGTTGTTCAAACCACACGGTAAGACCCTGGACCAGAATCTGTCTCTGGATTTTGCGATCGTTTGAAGCAAGTCTCATGAACAGATAATTTTCATCGTGAAGAAAACTGACCACGGTTCTCGAGTTTTCATCATAATATTGCAGAACACCCTGCCACTCAGAATCCTTTCCATCGATGCGGATCTCACGGTCTCGCTGTGAACTTAGTGCTTTTCCATCCTCCTTTTCGCAGGCTGTCAGAAACATGCCTGTGGAGAGGATAAATAGAAGTAAAATGATTTTGTCTAACTTAAGGCCTTTTGTGAAATCCATTTTTGCTCCCGGGCCAATTTTCATAAATCAATGCCTTCCGTCATGAGTACATCGTATGAAGTGCGTCAGCTATTACGATTTTTCATTGAGGTACGTCTTTTTGGGCTCACACATTTTTCGACCGGAATAAGCCGGCACATGGGCAATATCCTGGCAGGGTCTTTTTTGCATGCTTACCAGAGCGCGTGCTCGATCACAAAACCTGAAAACAAACCAGGAGTCCAATGCCCATTCCGAGCAAACCGGCGATAATCCCCAACGGAAACAAAATTTCATCCAACAACGTCATGTCTTCATCCCGGTCCTTTTTCTTCATATCCATACGATCTCCTTTTCTGATGCATGTCATACAATTTCAACTTTTTGATTTGATCTGCATTGAGTTTTTTTCCCAAGGGTCAGTGTTTATCATAGACAATGAATGTAAAGAAATTTTGTTGATCACGGATAAAATTGTAAAGCTTTTGTAAAACTAATTGCGCCGGACCAATGAAGGGTAAAAAAATATGCCGTTGGATTAAACTGTTGAAGAGGGGCACATAAAGGCGAGATCATAAATCTGAATCGTCAAGCATGAAAATTCTGATTATCGATGATGATAAAAGGCTGTGTCAATTTGTGGTGGACTACCTGGAGTCCATGGGGTAGGAGATAAAAAAAGCCCGCAACGGGCCTCAAAGTTCAGACCTCGTTAAGAGGTTGAGTAGGTAAGTGGTTAAATTGTTATTATTATTCGAAGTTATTTCTTTCACTCCAAAATTGGACATCTGATGGATCTAAATGGGCAATGTGCTGATTTCACGTGTTAATTATCCAACTCAACAACTCGACCACTTAACTATTTGACGAGGTCTGCAAAGTTTAAAAATGGCCTTTCTTGTTCGCAATGTTTACATTTCCATTATCTTTTTGGCGTTAAAGCGCTAATCAGAAAACATAGAATCCCGAAACAAAACAAAAATAAATACAGAGGCATATTAACCACATAGTTAACGGCCTCTTGAACACTTACCCACGGAATATTATCGATCCAATGAAGATACTTTTCCTCAGCAACATCAACGATAGCCAAGTTCTTCCACTCCACCTTCTCTTCCGCACCCATAAACATAGATATGGTTTGAAACCCAATTAGCAATGCACCTGAAATCCACGAAATCCAACCGATAATTTTTAATTTTGACATAAAATTTATTTTTCTCTTGAGATAGTTTTAACATCAACACCCGTGAATGAATTCCATTCATCTTTGTTTGTCAGGCATTTGCGCGTTACTCGACTTTGCTCCCTTGTAGACCTTTTTCAGGTGTCAGGTGTCGGGTGTCAGGGAAAAACTTGTTGTCATTCGATTGATTCAACATAGAATTATAGAGTTATGTTGTCTCAAATCACATTTCTGGGATATTGGACCCGGAGCCCTGACACCCGACACCTCGGCGAAGACAGGATCTCGAAATTCTTCACCGGAAAGCGGTATGAATCTCATTCATTCACAGGCATTGGTTTTAACATGAGCCGTTGCATCTTCCGCTTTCAACATGATTCTGGCGTCCGCTACGATACATCTCTTCGGGGAACAGATCACCGGATTCAAATCGATGGACTCGAACTGCTCTTCAAGCTGCATAACCAGGTCGGAGAAAGCAATCATCATTTGGGTCAATTCCTGTAAATTGATCGCTTCCGTCCCCCGGTAGCCCTCAAGCAGACGATGCGCTTTGAGGTCTTTGACCATAGACTGTACAACCCTCTCGTCCAAAGGGGGCATCCTCAGGCTCGTGTCTCCATAGATCTCCACCCCTGTTCCTCCCATGCCGAGCAGGACCACAGGGCCAAACTGGTAGTCCATCTTAGCACCCACGATCAGTTCGACCCCACCCGCGACCATCTCTTCCAGAAGGACACCCCTGAAACCTGCGAGACGTCCAAGACGTGAGAAAGCCTCTTTCAGGGTAGCATCGCTCTCAATACCCGTAATCACCCCACCCACGTCCGATTTATGAAGGACCTCAGGAGAGACGATCTTTGCCACCACCGGATAGCCGATTTCCTCGGCATAAAGCAGCGCCTCTTCGAGGCTTCTTGCCTCTCTGGATCTTGGGACATCAAGGCCGGCCAGAGACAACATTCGCTTTGCCTCAGGCTCCATAACCCAACCAATCCCATCAGCATCCCGTAGTATATTCGAAATCTCTTTATTCAACATGGTTTACACCTCCTCATGGCATCCGCCATGTGAACGGCGCCTTCAATGGACGACGAAACAGGGATGCCATTGAGTTCAAATCCTTCGATCAACATACGGTATTTTTCCACATAAGGGACATAGGCCACAAGCGGTTTTCGCGTCTGCATATAGATGTGACTCAACCGGGCCCCAAGGTCGGAACTGATCCCCGGAAGGTAGGGGAGCAATAGGATCAACACGCAATCGATCTCCGCTGATTTACTCAGCTGTTCGGTCACCGCCACGAAATCATCATCCACCGCACTTCCCGTCAAGTCGATGGGATTATTCACAGACACGATTTCCCGTATGCTTGCAGACAGCCCTTCACGGATTGCCTCCCCGGTCTGCTCGGAGAGAACGGGGACAGAAAGTCCTTTTGCTGAGCAAACATCCACGGCCAGGGCGCCGTGCCCGCCACTTCCCGTTACAATGCCCATCTTTCCCTCAATACCCCTGGGATAGCAGCTCAGGGCCTCGCAAAAAGATACCATTTCAAACTCGTTCTTGGCCTCAACCACACCATGCTGGGAAAGCACGGCGGAGAATGTGGCATAATCCCCTGCCAGAGAAGCGGTATGGCTGGAAACGGCCCTTTTTCCGCCGGGGCTCTTGCCGGATTTTAGCACAACCACCGGCTTGGGACACTCCCTGGCAGCCAGGACAAACTCACGTCCCTCATTCTTGCCGAAACCCTCTATGTAAAAGGCAATGACCTTAGTCTTCGGGTCATCGGCAAAATAACGGAGCAGTTCCAGCTCCCTTATCACCGCCTTGTTTCCAATGCTTACAGCCATTGAAAGCCCGATACCTTCGCCCGAGAATTTGATCATCTGGTCCACCAGAATACCCCCGCTTTGGCTGACCACGGCCACATTGCCGGATTCGGGCCTCACCATGCGCTCACTGGGAAGGAACATGGTATCCACAATGGAGGGAGAATAGACTCCCAGGCAATTCGGACCGATAAAAGGAAAGTCGGCTTCCCTGGAAATGGCAACCATCCGATCTTGAATCCCCTTCCCGTTGGTCTCGGCAAACCCTCCGGAAATCACAGCAGCACCGCCGACTCCTGCCTGAATGCAGTCGGATAGGATATCCAGGCAGTGTTCCGCCCGAGCCGCGATTACCGCCAGGTCAATCCTTTGATCAATTTCCGATATGCTCGAAAAAACCTTCTCCCCTTGAAGAACGCCGCCCCGGGGATTGACGGGGAAAACCTTTACCGGATATCGAAGATTGTTCTTATTGTATATGACATTGGCAGGATGGCGGCTGTTTTTCAGAGAAACTCCGATAACAGCCATGGTCCTTGGTTCTAGTAAAGGTCCGAATCTCATGGGGCCCTCCTATGGGTGTTTCAGAAAAACTTTGGGTTGCCGGCATTTTTCCCGGTCAGAGGCGGCGCTCATAGCCAAACTCAACAAAAACATGCCTACGTCACCACTGAAGCACTTTGCTCTGCCCGGACAGGTTTCGAGGCATCTACTTCCAAACCCATTGCCCGGGCGCGTTTCGCCCATTGTTGACGAGCAAGTGCCTGCATGTCTTTCACTTTGTCCATCTCATCCACAATTTCCATGCCCAGCAAAGTCTCCACCACATCTTCGAGGGTTACCAGGCCTTCCGTCCCTCCGTACTCCCCCACTACAATGGCGATATGCTGACGATGATCAAGAAAAAATTCCAACAGGTCCGACAAGGACATCACCTCGGCGACGGTCATGATCTCCCGTTTCAATGTCTCAAGTTTGGCCTCGCCGTGACCCTCCGCTTTGGAGAGCAGCATGTCATCCTTCATAGTAAACCCGGTGATATCGTCAAGATCCGTCCGGTACAAAGGTATGCGGGAAAAAGGTGACTTTGCGTGGTCGTCAAGCACTTCGGCAACGGTCATATCCTGGCGGAGCCCAAAGATCACCGTTCGCGGTGTCATGATATCCCTGGCCCTCAGGGCTTGAAACCGAAACAGGTTGCGGATAATCCGCGATTCACGCTCGTTGATATGCCCGGCCCGTTCCCCGATACCCGCCATGGCGACAAACTCATCCCGGATGAACACGTGATGCCCCTTCTCAGGAGCAATGAGTTTGGTCAATTTTTCCGAAACCACTATCAGCGGATACAGGGCAAAAATCAAACCACGCACAAAAATTGCCGTGATTCCGGCGAGCTTCCGCCAGTAGACAGCACCCAGCGTTTTGGGAATGATCTCAGAGAGGAACAAAATCATCAATGTCATAACCGCCGAAAATAGCCCGAACCAGGCACTGCCGAAAACGGCGGTGGCCTTCGCCCCGGAACCGATCGCCCCCACCGTATGGGCAATCGTGTTCAAGGTCAGGATGGCCGCGAGGGATTGGTCCACGTTATCCTGTTTTAATCTTTTCAAAAGGGCGGCTTTTTTCGGTTCTTTTTTTTGCAGGTCCGCAATGTAGGAAGGCGTGACACTTAGCAGCACAGCTTCCGCCACGGAACAAATAAAGGAGAAGACCAAAGCCAGCAGCACATAGCTGATGAGCAGGACTACGTCCATATTAATCCAAGACTTGGAATATTTCAAAAACGAGGTGGTCGGGTCCTTCGAAGAATGCCATCTTCACATCACCCGCATCCGTAGGCGGGAGGCTGAAGGGGAACCCTTTTTCCTTTAATTCTCCATAAACCGCGTCCAGATCATCAACCTGAAGGCCGATGTGATGATATCCAAACCGGGTCTTTGAATCTCCATGAACCGCATCCTCATCCTCCCTCGCTACTCGAAGGTTGATGAGAACTCCACTCAGATTGAGTGAGGCCCCATCGCTGGGGCCGAATTTTCTCCGTGCAACCAACTCTGCACCCAGGGTTTCCGAGAAAAAATGGATCATTTCCTCCAGATCGCTACAAATCAAATGAAGATGATGGTATCGATATTTCATCTGTTCTTCTCCTTTTATATTTTCTAAAGTAATTCGAAAAAAGTCAAATTCAACCCAGGGAGCAGAGGCTCCGTTTACGGATTTCACTGGGACATGCAACCATTTACCATGCTCGACATACTCTGTCGACTTCTTATTTTGTGAACTTCATCCTTGTTTTCTATGCACCCAAGGAAATATTGCCCTATCGAGGGCTGGGTTCAGGAATAAAGCTTGCAATGGAAGCTTGGCCGGAAATCGATTTTGTCGATGACCGTGACGGCTGCCTGTTCACCGTTACAGTTCTCCCGCAAAATCGGATACATCGGGTAAATCGTCAAGAATGTCGGAGAAAAGGTCGGAGAAAAGGTCGGAGAAAAATTATCCCAAAATCAGCACGCGATCATTGATGAAATGATTCATAATCCGACTGTTTCTGCGAGAGAATTAGCTGAAATTGCAGGGATATCCAGCAGGAAAATCGAAGAGAATATAAAGAAACTGAAGCCGTTGGGCATGGTCAAGCGTATCGGCCCAGCCAAGGGCGGCCATTGGGAGATCATGTGACCTACAACGAAGTCGTTTTAACCGTTTTCCAGAAACATTTCCTGGGTGACAGCCTGGCATGGAGAAAGGGAAAAGAAATCCTGATCTGTATAGGGGCCCTCAACCAGCTTCTTAAAATAGTCCAGGTTCCCCTGAATTTCTTCATATTCTTTCTTGAAAAATCGGGCATTTTCCATAGCCCTTTTCCTCGGTTTTTCCATATCCCCCACGCCCGTATTAATCAGGATGATATGTGTATAATGCTTTAGTTCTTCCTCCATAACCCACACGGACGTTTCCCGGTCAAACCTCTGCATATAGTCCTCTTCGACTATGGTCAAAGGGTCTTTTCCCTCTTCAATCCAACCGGGTGTCAGATAATATGTTCCAGGTCTTTCCTCAAAAGCCTTCTTATAGGCTTCCAGGGACCCCATGAAAAAGGCGATACAATCGTGGCATCGGGGAACCAGAAGGTCCTGGCGGTTCGCCGCGACACTGACGATCCCGTTGGAACAGAGCCCATAACCCAGCACAACCCTCGCAGCATCATTCGCCACCTTATCGATCTGTTCCTGGACCAGAGGCGCCATCTTGTCCGGTGTACGGTGTAATCCCTGGTCCAGATAGCGAATATCCACACTTGGGTTTTGCGCCCGAACAAACTCAAGTTCGGGCTCCATCACCCGGCAGGCTACAATAACTGTATTCCCTTTTTCCTCTTTCGGCATTCGACTGCCCCTTTCTCCTCTCTATTTTTGGTGTGCAACCGAATTCTCTAAGCTAACGGCCAATAGCTAAAAGCTAATTGCTGCTTTTAAGTATCATTTCTTTGACCAGAGAAATGGCTTCGCCCGCATCTTGGGCATACCCGTCTGCCCCTATGCCTTCAGCAAACTTCTGATTGACCGGGGCGCCTCCAACGATGATTCTGAGATTTTCTCTCAAACCTGCTTCGCCAAGGGCGTCGATGATTTTTTTCATTTCAGGCATGGTAGTTGTTAAAAGGGCGGATATCCCGACGATATTTGGTTTTTTCTCAGCTACCTGGCGGACAAAATCCTCCGCCTTCACATTGACGCCTAAATCCACCGTATCAAAACCTACCCCTTTCAGCATGGTCAGGACCATGTTCTTCCCGATATCATGGAGATCCCCTCGAACGGTCCCGATCATGATCGTTCCGCTGCTTTCCCTGTCAAAACTTGCCAGGTGAGGCTCCAGAACCGACAAGCCCTCGTTGATGGCTCTCGCAGCAAGCAAAACTTCAGGAATGAATACACTCCCATCTTTGAATTTCTCCCCGATGGTTTCCATGGTGGAAAGCATTCCCTGTTGCAGGATGTCCCGGGCCTTAAAGCCCCTGTCCAGCATCTCCTGAACACCATTTTTTATTTTCTTGAAATCACCTTTAAGCACCAAATTCCGAATGGGCTCGAAGTCTTCGTCAGACGAAACGGCTTTTGGGGTTACACGCTCCACCGTTTCTTTGATCAGACTCTCCGTAAGGGGTCTGACCGACCCTGCTTCCAGAGGCAGCCGGCCTTCTTTTTCAAAGCGTTCTCCAATATACACCAGTCGCTCAAATTGGGTATTGGGGGGGCTGGTATCTCCTATGGAGGCAACCAACCTCTTTCCGGGGGATATCACCTTGAACATATGATCGAGATAGTTTTTAAGATCCTCCTGGGAGGTGGATTCCTCTAGCAGCATGTTCTCCGGAATACCCCCGTGAATGGTCAGATTGCCGGACCGGCACCATCTGTCATAGTATTCATCGATGGTCACCTTGGTCATGGGATAGGGAGTTACAGCGTCTGCGATGTCCATACCACATTTTGGAACCAGATCCATTAACCCACGGTTTTCCCCGTCCGTGTGCATGGCAAGGAGTATCCCCTTGGCATGGAGGGCTTCAGAGGCCTTTCTGCACCAGGGCACGATCTCTTTTTCAAAATAGGCGGGATACGTCACCATGTCGTCCACGTTTGCGGACCACAAAACGACATCCGCCGGGGAATCCGCAAGGATGGTTATCAATTGATCATAGGCATGCTCCAAAGCCCCGGCCAGTTCTCCCATCTCTTTCTTATGATCATGATAGTGATAATAGAAAGCCGTAGCGCCCAAGAAGGTTTTCTGGATGAAATGCACGGGAGAAGAACACGCAATTCCAAGCCCCTGTCCCACTGCCACGCCATCCTCCCCAACACTCTCTTTCCATCGAAGGAAACGTTCATAAGCCGGTTTCAAGGTAAGGTTCCCGAAGATATGCGCTAAGACGCGATAATCTTCCGGTCCCTTGATGGCCGGTTCCTTCACCCAGGTGATGGAGGCCCCGGATTGTTTCATCTCTCTGGTGGTTCCGTGCCTGACACTCACCATACCCACGGGCGTATGATATTCCACATGGGTCATCTGCTCATCGCCGTCGTCCTCATATTCTACCCGGATGTCTACATCGGAGGAGAATTCAAAATCATAGGGGAACTCCTTCAGGCGGTAGAGCCCAATCGCACGATGAGCGATATCATCACGTTTTTCGGGCTTGAGATATTCTGGGATCATCTTGTGCAGTGGCCACCCTTCCCTGCGATGGATCTCCTCCACGGTCAGACCTTTATATTTCTCCGGCATGGTCCCCGACAATTCATGGGCGTTATGCCACAGGTCAATTCTGGGTACCCATGGAATTTTGTCAACGAGTTCGCCTCTGGCCACTTTCAGTATTCGTTCTCTATGGGTCAACATAATTAATTCCTTTCTAAAATTACGGCAACCGCCCGTCCCTGAAGGCGGCAATATATTCCATACAGTATTCATCTTTTGAAACCACAGTGAGGGCTGCCTTGAGGGCACCGAAAATCTCCTTGTCTGTGGGATCCATAATAACACCATCAAGTCCCTTGGTAATGGCGGCCACAAGAAAAGTTCTGTTGATAAGTTTCCGGCTGGGAAGCCCATAGGACACGTTGGTCAAACCACAGATGGTATGAACACCCGGAAACTCCTTCATGATCCCATCAATGGCTTCCAGAACGGCAAGACCTGAATCTGGATTAGACGACAGGGGATAAACCAGGGGATCGATATAGAGATCATCCAGAGGGATGCCCATCTTGGAAACCTCTTCCACCAACTGCCCAGCCACCCGGATTTTGTCCTCTACGGTTTCGGCCATGGTATCTTCCGACTGGCATAGACCGATCACCTTGGCCCCCTGCTCAGCAACCAGAGGTAAAATACCTTCCAGCCGAACCGGTTCCATACTGATGGAATTGACCATAGGCGTTTGATCCAGGAGAGGCAAAACCGCCTTGATGACTTCAGGGTCAGGGCTGTCAATGCACAGGGGCAGGTCGGTGGCTTCCTGGACCACCTGAATTACCCACTCGAGCCGTTGGGTTTCCTCACCAATGAACGAACCGGCATTCACATCAATATAGTCGGCCCCGGCTTCGGTCTGTATCCTGGCCTCGTTTTGGATGAATTCCCTGTCTTTGTTTTCTATGGCCTTTGTTACAAATTTCCGCGACGAATTGATCCTCTCGGCAACTATCAACATAGTCCTGTTCCTTTCAATATTCTCAATGGATACTTTCCACCAGTTTTCGGGCCTGTGCAACCGCCTCGGTGGCATCAGCGCCATAGCCGTCAGCCCCGATCTTCTCAGCAAAGATTTTCCCTACCGGTGCGCCGCCCACCATCACCTTTATCTTGTCTCTCAGGCCTTTGGCCTCCAGTTCCTTGATGACCCCTTCCATTTCACCCAAGGTGGTAGTCAAAAGAGCTGAAAGGCCCAAGATGTCAGGTTTTACGGTATCGATTTCGGCCATGAGTTTTTCCACACTCAAGTCCACACCCAGGTCCTTAACCTGAAACCCTGCCCCTTCCAGCATCATAATGACAATATTTTTCCCGATATCATGGAGGTCGCCTTTAACCGTAGCCATGATAATGGATCCTTTGGACTTTGTCTCTTCGCCTTCTAAGAATGGTTTCACCGTATCCAGCCCAACTTTCATAGTCAAGGCGGATACAAGCATCTCAGGCACAAAGATATCGCTGTCTGCAAACTGTTCTCCCACCACATCCATGGCCGCGATAAGTCCATTTTCGATGATGGTGTTCGGTTCAATACCTTCTTCAATGGCCATCTTCACCAATCCTTCAATTTCGTTTTTTTGCCGTGTGATCACAGCATCCTTTATCCGTTGGAGAGATTCGCTCATTTGTTTTCCTTTCAAATCGAGATGGGATAAGCCCCATGTTTGAGGGTGGTATCCCGCATAGCCATGTAGTTTTCGAATTTTGCCCAGTCCGGAACTGAGTTACCCGAACCCACGCAGAACCCTCCACCGGGCCCAACCTCACGAAGAAGGTGACGCGTGTATTCCTCTACCTCTTCCACGGTACCGCTGCGGAGCAGTTCATTGGCCACATTGCCCACTAGGGTGATGCGGTCGCCATATTCCTTTTTCATCTTAACGATATCCATGCACGTAGGGTCTATGGGCTGCAAGACATCTATGCCGGCCTCTATGATATCAGGCATCAGCGATGTCACGTCGCCGTCCGTATGCATAATGAAAATCCGATCCAGCTCGTGGCAGCGGCTGGACATTTTGGCGTACCAGGAGAAAACGTGCTCACGAAAGGCTTCGGGGGATATCATCGGGCCGGTACCAAAGGCAAGATCGTCCACGACCCAGACAGCTCCCACATAGTCTCTTGATAAAATACTTTCCAGGGCGCTGAATTGAATCTCCGCCACTTTTTTAAAGACGTCGGCCACCAGTTGGGGATCCAGAAGGAGCTTCACAGAGAAATTCTGAAAACCCATGAGCATCCAGGTCAGGGTAAATATCTTTCCGGAAACGGCAACGACCTTCATCCCTTCAGGAAGCAGGGATTCCGCTTTATACAGGTTGGTAAAATCGAGTTCAGCGGCCGCCTCCCACGGGAATGCCTCGAAATCCTCTCGTTCATGGATAAAGCTGGTGAATTCCAGGTTCCATGCCTTTGGATCCGTCTCCTCCGGGTTTTCCTTTTGCACCTTTTCCCGAAGGACTTTCGTGATCCTGGATTCGGCCGTCACCCCACCGGGGGTCATCATACTGACCGGGATCGGGATAAAATCATATCCCGCCTTGCTCCAGAATTCCACCTGGGCCTCCACGTCCTCCGGCGTCACTTCCCGGCCCAGGAATTGACTCTGTATCGGATAGGAGATCAACACTTCGCATAGAGGCACCCGGTCCGCCTCCTGGTGGTTAACCACGCGCCTGAACCGCCCATCAAAATCGGGTTTCACTTCCATCTATTTACTCCTTTAGACGTTGTTCTCTTGTCTTCCATGTTCTTCATGTCCTTCATGGTTGACAACTTGTTTGAAATTAGGGGAACAATCATTTGAGCATAATGCTTGGGAGCCACAAAGACAGCTCCGGAAAAACTACAACGAGGATTAAAGCAACCACCGTGAGCCACAGGTATGGCATGTTCGCTCTATAGATCGCGCCCACTGGAATCTCATCGCCTACGACGCTCTTCAGATAAAAAATGGAAGGCCCAAATGGCGGCGACAGATAAGAAATATGCATATTCATACAGAAAACCACTCCGAACCAGACATTGTCGAAGCCCAGGTCCAGGATGATCGGCACAAAAAGAGGCATGGTCAGTAAAACGATCCCGATCCAGTCCAGGAACATGCCCAGGAAAATCAAGATCAATTGCATGCCGATGATCGCACCCCATTTGCCAAACGGGAGAGCCATAACCGCATTCCTGACAAAGTCATCGCCGCCAGCGAGGGTATAGACCCCAATGATGGTCTGGGCGCCGAAAAACAACCAGGCCAGCATGCAGGAAACTTTCACGGTATCGTAAAGCGCCGTCCTGACACCCTTAATGGTCAGTTTACGGTTAATAGCAGCAGAGATGAGTGCTCCCAGGCAGCCAAGCCCGGCGGCTTCTGAAGGAGTGGCCACACCAGCATAGATCGATCCCAGGACCATGGCGGCAAGGAGACCGGGCATGACCAGGCCTTTGAGTAATGCCACTTTTTCTTTGAGTGGAATATTACGTTCCTCTTCAGGAGCGGCAGGCGCCATCTCCGGCTTGATCCAGGTGGCAACAACGATATATCCG
>Ga0208901_1000556_pt1 | contig 16139 bp, 11 predicted proteins | sample AntAceMetag02UKF_FD_184764 | JGI IMG/M metagenome (GOLD analysis project Ga0208901, IMG submission 184764) | Saline lake microbial communities from Ace Lake, Antarctica - Antarctic Ace Lake Metagenome 02UKF (SPAdes) (version 2) | ecosystem: Environmental > Aquatic > Non-marine Saline and...
CGGCTCTCTTGTTTTACCAGCGGGTAATCGGTAAAGACCTATTCGTTGTGTGCATAAAATTAGGAGAGTAACTCCTACTGGGCAAATCTGAGATTTTCAGAGGAGATTTGATACATGAGAAAACGTCAGAAAGAAGATATCTTAGTCGCGTTCTTCAAAGAAAAAAGGAAATACGAGGAACTTGCAGAGTACATTGTTCATCTAATCAGAGAAGACCCTTCGTCACCAAATGAAAGTCTTCATACCATTATATATCGGCTTAAAGATGAAGCGAGGCTAATAGAGAAAATTGATGAAGAGAACAAACAGCTCGAAGCTGGAGCAGAGCCTATTACGCATAAGAATTTCCGGGAAAGAATCGGCGATCTACTTGGAATCAGACTTATTTGCCTACGTCTTTCAGATATCAAGAGAGTCGAAGCATATCTTGGACTTCTGGTAGAAGAGAAAATTTTAGGATTCATCAGAAAACCAGATCAAAAGAGGTCATTTGTTCTGCCTGTAGACCCTGGAGAGTCTGTTCCTGACGGCCTTAATCTTCGATATAGTGGCTATTCATCCATTCATTATCAAGTACGGCTTGGCAAAAATTCAGATGCAACCGATGAGTTGAAAGGGCTTCAGGTCGAGTTCCAATTACGGACTATTCTTGAAGAAGCTTGGGGTGAAATTGACCATAAATATAGATATGTCTTCAGCCGAAGTGGAGACCTGCTTCCTGATTATATACACACAGGCTTTTACAATCTGAGCGCTTACCTTCAGGCAGCTTCCCTGCAGGCAGAGCACCTATGCCGACAGACAGAAGCTCATAGACTTTTGAAAAGCAAAAAAAAGAAGAGGAGATTAACGCCTCCCGTTGTCGCTGAGCAAGGTTCACAAGAAACTCCTATGGATGGATCTGACCGGGCGGAATTACAACAGGCCCTTCAAGTAGTATTGGAAACAATCTTTGGTTTTAAGGTAACCGTCAGAACAATAACGTATATTATGAAGCGTCTCGATGAGTTCGGTTACGCGGAACGGCCTGACGTTCTATTTCAGGAGATTTTCACGGAAGACAGGCGACATGGTTTTGAAGCTATTTTTCGTGAAGTTTTTAATCATGAAGCTTTTGGGGATAATAATAAGAGAAACATTGATGTAATAAATGCTGTGAATTTTGCAATGTTCGACGAGATCCAAGGTTCAAGGGTCGCCCAGGAAGGATTGAGATCCGCTTTGAAATGGAGAAGAGAGCGTTAGAGATGGCAGTATCTTGACACCTGACCGGGATGCATATGTGGCAGCATGCCGTCTCAAATCGTGAGGCCGGAGCCGAATTCCAACTTTTTCACCGGCTTTTTTGACCATTGTTCTGGCGGTTTCGTAAGAAATGGGGAAGATTCTTGGATCCGGCTGAATGTTGTTTTCCCTGATGTAGGCTTTAAGCCTGTCTGCCACTTTCTGCGGAATGAAAACGTGCTCACGCCTTTTTCCGCTTTTTGGGCCTCTGAGCGTCAACTTTCTGCCCCGCACATCAGCGGGTGTCAGTTTCAAACTTCCCCATCTATGGGTGCAATTGTAGTGGATAATTTTGACAAAGAGTGAATCAAAACCATTTAACAAGCGTTTGCGCACTGATTGTCGAAATAGCCCGACAACAGGTGAACCTCACCGTTCGGCGGGCACACCCCGCCAGGTATTTCTAACTGAAACAAATTTTGAGAGAATACTGACGAGATATGAATTCCGACCAATTACTCAAGCTAGTTAGGCTTCTCGCGCCACAGATTCAAAAGTTTCTCGGAGGTAGGGATGTTGCCTATTTCAAGGATAGAATTAAGAACACTATAGGCCTAAGCATACCAAAAAATGGTGGCGTTATAGACCAAGGAAGTAATGTACTATTATGTTTTAAGAATCGAGTGGGCGATGTAACTGTTTTACAGTTTTCACGACCGACCCTGCCGTTCTCACCTATCGAGATACGTTTTTTAATTCAATTATGTGAAGGAGTGACAGTACTAGTGCAAGGATTTGATGACGCCAAACACGGCGTTCACCATAGAACAGTTATTATGAACACAGCTTTTGATATTGCTGTCGCGAGATTTCTTCGAGGTCATAGAAAAAGCTTTGACAATGTTCAACACGTTATTGAAATTGCCAAAAACCTTACGTATCAACGGTACGAAGGTGCTCCGTGTACCAGTGCTCTAATTTATTTCAACAAACCCGTCAAAGGATTTTTAGAACAAATACAAAAACGCGGTTTTCAAATTACTAGGACGCCAAATATTCAAGTTACCTCAACTTTCTATAGTGCACCCCTTTCTTATCGATATGTTGACGGGGTTCAATCAGCATTTCTACTACAGCCACCAGCAACGTGTGTGGGTATTGTACAACTAGATTCAACAGAGCACATATCATCATCGTGTCAAGGAACCCATGATCAATTTAGCTTTGTGTTGGATGGCACGGAGCCGAGTTCATTTGCAGTATTCATAACCCATAACTCTGAGGTTGATGTCTTGTTTGCGCCAGACTGCATTCTTCGTTGGCAGCGAGGACGTTGGGCGCTCATTGAACTCCCACGTATTGCATCTCTAATTGCTGAACATCTGAGTTCAGCCAATACGGCGGAACTTCTTTGCAAAATTGTCGTTGGAATTTCTGCAACCCGGCACGGTGGCCTTATTATTATCACAGATCACAGTTTGGAAAAGATAGGTGTCATAAGAGGTATCGATGATACTGATATAGGGAAATTACTTCGGAAGCGTCTTCTTAATCTGCCAGTTGCGGACGCTTATCGCAGTGGTGTTTTAACTGCTGCAGTTACTTCAGATGGTATGACTATCATAAACTCAGCTGGGGTAGTAAAAGATTCTGGCGCATTGATAGATCTAACACGTGCTACAGCAGCTGGTGGCGGTGGGAGAACTGCTGCTGCGCAAAGCGCTTCACACTATGGTTTGGTTATCAAAATATCTGAGGATAGTCCTATACAACTTTGGCGCAAGGGAAAAAAGCTGATACAGATCGGTTAAATTATTTGGGTAGAATATAACACCTAAAAGATGCAATTAGCGGTTAGCCGTTAGCTATTAGCCGTATGAAATCGGTCATTTACGTTTGCAATGGGTTAGCATCAAAAAGTGAAACCCCAAGTAAAGGGAAAAGTCATGCAAATGTTTGGGATCTTTAAGCTAACGGCTAATAGCCAAAAGCTAATTGCAGCTTTTAGGTAACAAACAAAGAGACAAAAATCGCCGAACCAGGCGGTTCACTTGACGCCGAGATCGTCTGCGGCCTGACTGACGGGCAAGTTTTGTGGCGGCGCAAGTGACCTTGATCATTAGGCACAATACAAGAGGATCGAATGAACACAGACGACTCATTCTCGGGCGAGAAGACAACGCGAAGGCTAGTCGATATCGAATCAACTGACCGGCTCACCTCGGATTCAATCGACAAACTGTCTAATAAACCAGACTTGCTGAAGAATTATCTGGACGCCTCGATAGGCAATACCTTCTCGGAACTCATGTTCCGTCTGACGCACGAAATATATACCGAAAAGAAAGCCTCACATCTGTGGCATAAAATCGTGACGCACAGAGAAAGTCTCAAGAAACAACTCAATCGCGATGTGGGTGTGCTTGTGGCAGCATTGGATTATCTCTCCAATATTTCTGAAGACATTTCGAGCCCAAAGATTATGGGCGATTTGCGAATCGAGGAGGTTGCGGAAATGGCAACACGCGATTCTTTGACAGGGCTGTACCTGCGAGGTGTGTTCGATTTCATGCTGGAACAGATGGTTTCTGAACATCGTAGGTACAGCAAAAGCCTTTCTCTGCTCATGTTGGATATCGATGACTTCAAGCAGTTGAATGATGTTCATGGACACCAGGCCGGTGACGAGGTGCTGCGAGAAATGGGAAAAATACTCATGCAAACCATTCGTGATGCCGATTTCCCTGCGCGTTACGGGGGTGAAGAAATCGTGATTATTTTCCCGGAAACGGCGATTGATCCAGCCGCCGTAATGGCGGAAAGGTTGCGGGTGGAAGTGCACCGATACTTCTCGGACTGTGGTCCCAGCATCACGGTGAGTATCGGTGTGTCATGCATCCGTGAGCCTGATGTCACAACGGCATCCGAATTGGTTCGTCAGGCTGATAAAGCTATGTACAAGGTGAAGCGCAGCGGCAAAAACAGGGTAGGGAAAAATGCCTAACCATGCCAATTAACCGGAAAGCAAAAGGTCTGTCGTTAAATGGTCGGCATTAGTCTTTGGCAGCTACCCAGGAAATCCAGCTGTCAATAGCAGAAGTATATGTCAGTTTACAGCTTTCCCGTGCTTGAATATATTAGCAGATTTTTGACCCCCTGATATTCTTGGTTTTTGTCAAGATTACACAGGTTTTGACAAAAACCAGTCTTATGGGGTATTCTCAATATAGTGCAGTGGGAAGTCGTGCATTTTGACGGATAACATTACAAATCGGATGATATCCAGATCCGTATAATCACTTGATGGCCCCTAAAAAGCAGGGGCCATCGTCCAGGATGCGGAGCGCGCCTTAAACAAAATTTCGGTTAAAATCAGCAGTTCGGGCCATCAACTGGATCGAATCAGACGCAAAAAGCGCGATCCTCATCCGGAACGTTAAATGGAAACAATTGGAAAAAGGATAAAATGAAATTCAGCTTCAATACGGAAGATGCGAGTCAGATATTTGTTGGAGCATTTGCACTTGCCGTACCAATATCTTTTTCAGAAGAAGCATGGCGTTTAGGTCAAACGTTGCCTTTCACTAATTTACTGATGTTGTTTATTTTGTCAGTAGTGTTTCTTGCCATTTTCACTTATCAAAGTGTGTTTCAAAAAGACATTAAGGCACGTTTGGATGTATTCATTTTTCGGATTATTGTTGCTTACTTAATGACAGTTTTGATTGTTTGTTTGGTGCTGCTGTGTTTGGATAAGCTTCCATTATTAAGCGCCCCAATAACAGCTTTTAAGCGGGTAATCATTATCACCATGCCGGCCTCCATGGGGGCAATAGTGGTGGATAGTTTTGACAAAGAGTGAAACCAATTTGTTATAATTGCTTGAAAAAATACCATCCTGACTCGGATCAATACAATGGTCTATACGCAGTGTAAAACATTTATACTCTTTTAATTTACGAAGTAATCTCAGAGAAAGAAACAGCAGCAGGATTTTTTCATGTTTGCTGTTTTAATTTAGGTCATGATGATTCTCGTTTTAGGCGAAATACTGTTTGATCTGTTTCCCGGCAACAAAAAGTTAGGTGGTGCACCGTTTAACTTTGCCTTTCATCTGAAAAAACTGGGCTTCCCGGTCCGGTTTGTTTCCCGGGTGGGGAAGGATGGGCTTGGCAGGGAAATTTTAGATTTTTTAAAGCAGCACAAATTTGATCTAAAAGACATTCAGACAGACCCGGATCATGATACCGGCACGGTTCAGGTGTCCCTGTCCCAAGAGGGGCATGAGTTTACCATAATGCCGGATACGGCCTGGGCTCACCTTGCCTTTGATGAGGGGCTTTCAATCCTTTTGCAGCAATCCTGCGATCTCCTTTATTTCGGCAGTCTTATCCAGAGCAGTAAAAACGGCTGTGAGTTGATCCAAACGGTCATGGGCCGGAAAAAATCAAAGACAAAGGTTTTTTGCGATCTCAATCTGCGTCCGAATTTCTATACTCCGGCGGTTATCAAAGCGTCAATTGAATACGCGGATATCCTCAAATTGAACCATGAAGAATGGCTGGAAATATCAGATTTGATAAAGAATAAAACACTGACCGGGGAAACCATGGACCAGCTTATGATATCCTATGACCTTGAATCAATCATTTTGACCTTGGGAAGCCTTGGCAGTCAATGGATTACTCGTGAAGAAAGTCATTTTTGCCGCCCCCTTCCGCAAAAAGAGGTTGTGGATACCGTGGGTGCAGGAGATGCCTATGCGGCCATATCAGCAGCTGGATGGCTGAATAAGCTGCCCAATGAAATCACTATGGACCTGGCCAGTGAATTTGCAGGGCATATCTGCGGGATTAAAGGGGCATTGCCGGAAGATGAGAGAATCTATGATGAGTTCAGACAGAGGATACAAAAAAGATGAAACATAAAAAAGGACTTTATATTCAGATGTTCAGCATCCACGGGCTTTTGCGGGCCGAGAACATGGAACTGGGTCAGGATGCAGATACCGGCGGTCAGATCAAGTATGTGGTGGAACTATGCAAGACCCTGTCTGACAGCGATCAGATCCGAAAAATAGATTTATTCACCCGGTTGATCAAGGACAAATCCTATTCTGATGATTATGGACAGCCTATAGAACAGGTCAATGAAAAGTTCCGCATCGTGCGGATTCAATGCGGGGGAAAAAAATATATCCGCAAGGAGTTGCTCTGGCCCCATCTGGATGAATTTGTGGACAAGACCATCATTTATATCCGGCAGGAAAAAGAAATTCCGGATATTGTCCACGGTCACTATCCGGACGCGGGACATGTAGCCATGGAGTTGGGCAGTTTCTTTGGTGTTCCCCTGGTCTACACCGGTCATTCCTTAGGGCGGTCCAAACGAGCAAGACTGCTTGATGATGGTTATGATCTCAACGAGATGAATCGAAAACTGAAAATCGATCACAGGATTGATACAGAGGAACATATCCTTAAATCCGCGGACCGGGTTATCACCAGCACCCACCAGGAAATTGAAGTCCAATACGGACTCTACCGTAACCAGGCTCTCTCGACGTACACGGTCATTCCGCCGGGCATCGGCATTGCACGGTTTTATCCCTATTACCATGATACTTTTTCCAGCAGCCGGGAAAAAGAAGAAGCCCTGTTTGCCAAGTCATCGGTTGTCCAGGAATTGAACCGATTTTTTACGCACCCGGACAAACCCCTGATTCTGGTTCTCTGCCGTCCGGACAAACGGAAAAATATCCAGGGCCTGGTAAAGGCCTATGGTGAGGACGCTGAACTCCAGGCCATGGCTAATCTCGCCATATTTGCCGGTATCCGGAAAGATATTTCCGATAAGGAGGAAACAGAGCGGGATGTCCTCACGCAGATGCTGCTGTTAATGGACAAGTATAACCTTTACGGAAAAATGGCCATTCCCAAGCAACATGATTTTGAGCATGAAGTCCCTGAACTCTACAGGATTGCAGCGGAGAAACGGGGGGTATTTGTCAATCCTGCCTTGACAGAGCCTTTTGGCCTGACCCTGTTAGAAGCACTGGCCTGCGGTCTGCCCATTGTTTCCACCGATGACGGTGGCCCAAGGGATATTGTCCGCAATTGTCAAACAGGTACCCTGGTGGACCCCACGAACACGGTGGAAATGGCATCTGCCATCAAAGATATTATTGTTCATCCGGATAAGTGGAACCAGTTTTCAAAAAACGGCATCCTGAACACCCGAAAATTCTATTCCTGGGTCAGTCATGCCAAATCTTATTGCGATGAGATGAACGCAGTCTGCCGCCAATATGAAAAATCACTTATAACCGCTGTCGAACCAAAGCAGAGCATCGGCAAACGGCTGGCAAAACTCGATTATATGCTGATTACCGACATTGACAATACCCTTTTGGGGGGGAACCCGGAAGACCTCCACGCGCTGACGGACCTGCTTGAAAAAAACGAGGGGAAGATCGGTTTTGGCGTTGCCACGGGAAGAATATTTGAATCTGCCCTGGAAATCCTTAACACCAACGGGATAAGGATACCGGATATTATTATTTCCGGTGTGGGCAGCCGGATCAGCTATGGCGATTCCCTGGGTCATGACAAGGGATGGGAAACCCATATTTCAAAAAACTGGGTTCCTGACCTCATTGTATCCCGAATGAAAGAGATTGATTTTGTCCGTCCCCAGGAAGCAAATGTTCAAGGTGATTACAAACTGAGTTATACCATGACGCCGGGAAAAGACAAGTTGGCAAGTATCCACCACATGTTGACCAAAAACAGATTCCAGTACACCCTGATCTATTCCCAGGACAAATTTCTGGATATCTTGCCCTACCGGGCCTCCAAGGGAAAAGCCATCCGGTACCTGAGCTATAAATGGGGGATCCCTTTGAAAAATCTTCTGGTGTGCGGTGATTCCGGCAATGATGCTGAAATGCTTAAAGGAGAGCCTTTGGGGGTTGTCGTGGGAAATTACAGCCCCGAACTTGAGACATTAAGATCTGCAAAACAGATCTATTTTGCAGAAAAAACCTATGCCGGTGGTATTCTGGAAGGTATCCGTCACTATCAATTTATCCGGTAAGCCAAGGAAATGGTGCCCAATGACAATTAAGAATAAAATTCAATTAATTACCTACCCTGACAGTTTCGGTGTCAACCTGCCTGAGCTGCATTATGTGCTTCGCAAATATTTTTCTAAAGCCATTGGCGGCGTCCACCTGCTTCCCTTTTATCCGTCCTCTTCCGACAGGGGATTTGCCCCGCTGACCTATGATGAAGTGGACCCGGCATTCGGCACCTGGGAGGATGTGGAAAAGATCGGCCAGGATTTCGACCTGATCATTGATTTTATGGTCAATCATATCTCACGGCAGTCTGTTTTTTTTCAGGATTATATCGCCAAGGGATCTGACAGCGAATATGCAGACATGTTCTTAAGCTTTGATAAACTTGCCCCTAACGGCTGGATAAAGGATGAAGACCTGGAAAAGGTCTACACCCGAAAGCCCCAGCCACCCTATCAGTCACTGGAACGGCCCGATGGTACTTTGGAAAAAATATGGTGCACCTTTGATCATGAGCAGATTGATCTGGATTATGATTCTCCCAAAACCCAGGAAGTCATGCGCAAATTTTTGATCCGGCTGGCCAGGAACCGGCCCAAAATGATCCGCCTGGATGCCATTGCCTATACAACCGTGGAACTGGGGACCAATTGTTTTTTTCTGGAACCTAAGATCTGGGAACTTCTGGAATGGTTCAGCGATTATACCTCTGCCTTTGATACGCAAATCCTGCCTGAGGTGCATGAACATTATTCATATCAACTCAAACTTGCAAAAAAAGGGTACTGGTGCTATGATTTTTCCATGCCCATGCTGGTTCTCCACGCCCTTTACATGGGCAAAACCCGATCTCTCAAAGCCTGGCTGAGAAAATGCCCCCGAAAACAGATCACTACTCTGGATACCCACGATGGCATCGGTGTGGTGGATGTGGAAGGGCTGTTAAATCAGGATGAAATCGATCAGACTCTTAAAAGACTGTATGAAAAAGGATCAAATATAAAGCAGAGCTATTCCGGGCCGGACTATCAGAACCTGGATATCTATCAGGTGAATTGTACCTATTATTCCGCCCTGGGGTGTAATGATGATGCCTATATTGCCGCCAGAACTATTCAGTTCTTTTCACCCGGAATTCCCCAGGTTTATTATGTTGGGTTGCTGGCCGGTGAGAATGATATTGAACTTTTGGAAAAGACAAAGCTGGGCAGGAATATCAACCGCCACAATTATACCATCGAAGAGATCCGGGAAGCTCTTAAAAAGCCTGTGGTGCAAAGGCTTTTAAGGCTCATGGAGTTCCGGAACAATTATCCTGCCTTTAACGGAGAGTTTAACCTTTTTAAATCAAAGGACACGGAGCTGCATGTGGAGTGGACCCATAAAAAATATCGTGTCACCGCGCAGGTCAATGTTAAAACCCTTGATATAAAAATCACCTATACAGATCCTGTTGCGTCCCGTCTAGTGGAGTTTCATGCGTAACCTGAAAAATTTTCAGGCGCACCTTGAAATCGCCATTTTCTGTAATCTTATTACGATATAATGAACCCCCAAGCGATTGCCCGGATTGCTCCGGGGGCGATCAGGTGGTGAAGGATGTGGTCTTTGAGGCGGGTATGGACTGCGATTGCGAGGGAAAAAACTCACTAGCCATCGGTCCAGGAGTTAAGATTAAAGGCTCTACGCGGATTAGCGTGAAGAATCCCTTTTTCGGGAACTGAGGTGTCAGGTGTCGGGTGTCAGGAAAAAACTTGTTGTCATTCGATTGATTCAACATAGAATCATAGAGTTATGTTGTCTCAAATCACATTTCCGGAATATTGGATCCGGAGCCCTGACACCCGACACCTCGGCGAGGACAGGGTCTCGAAATTCTTCACCGGAAATCGGCATGAATCTCATTCATTCACGGGTATTGATGTTAGGACCAAGCCCTGAAATTTGTTAAGGACCATACATGGAGAAAGTGATATTTTCAACAGCCGAGTTACTATTGTCACAATTTGCTGAAATCGCCCACCTAAAAACCATTACGCTGCTACATGCATGTGGTTAATCAGTTCTTTTACTTCAACAACGGCGATGCCCGAATTGATATCGGACATGGCGTAGGGAATGACCAATTCGCTATTATGAATAATCGCACCGCAGGAATAAACCACATTGGGAACATATCCCTCGCGCTCTTTTTCGTGCGGGGCAAGCAAGGGCTCATTCAGGCGGGCGATGATTTTTGTTGGATTTTCAAGATCAAGCAGTATGGCGCCGATGCAATACTTGCGCATAGGCCCGACGCCATGGGTGAGAACAATCCAGCCTTCATCGGTTTCCAACGGTGAACCGCAGTTGCCGATTTGAATGAATTCCCATGGATATGCAGGTTCCTGGATGATTTGAGATTCTTGCCAGAAATGGATATTGTCCGAGAACATGATATGATTATTTTCACCGTCCTGGCGCGAGAGCATGGCATAACGGCCACCGATTTTTCGGGGAAAAAGGGCCATGCCCTTGTTTTGTACGGCTTTGCCGTTGAGCGTCAGGATGTTGAACTTGATAAAATCCTTAGTTTCGATCAGTTGCGGCAAGATCGTACTACCGTTATAGGCGGTATAGGTCGCATAATAGGTGAATTCTTGGTTGTTATCGAAAAATTGGACAAATCGGGCATCCTCAATGCCTCTGCTTTCGTTTTTCGAAACGGGAAAGATCACCCGCTCGGAGATGCGATGATCAGCATGAAAACTCACTTCATAATTGGAATCCGCAAGCCAGCGTATGATCTCGAAGGTTCTTTTTTGGTGTTCTTCCGAAAATTGCGGTTTTTCGTGAAGTATTCGAATTTTTTCCAATAACTCCGTATACGTAAAATCTTCCGGCATCCGGCCTAGAATATGAGTGGTTATCTCATGGATGGCGCCCATCTCGTTCAACTTACGCTGGAAGACATTGCGTTTGTAAACAGGGTCTAACTGTAGATCCGGTGTTTCCACAAAATCACTGATCGGGTCAAAGAAAATCTTGTTTTGACGATCAAGGCGGCCCCCGCGAAAAACAATGGATGAAACATGGCCCTCACCGGTAGCCCGCAGGCTCATGATAAAGCGCAAGCTGCCTTCTTTCAGATGGCTCTGATCAGGATGGGGAACGATGGAAGGATTGAAAAGGGCGGCCGATTCAATGGAGTATTCCTTAGTGAAGTAAGCTCCGATGAGGGCCCTTTGATCATTGCTGAGAGTTTTCTTTGGAAGATATTCTTTCACCTCATACAAGTGCCGTTCAAAAATATGTCCGATCTCTTCGTGTCGTCCTGAAAAATCAATCATTATTTGATTCAGTAAGTGTTTGGCCGCTGTTTCAGACAATCCCATTATCCGTTCTATTATTTTAGAAATGCGGTATTTCTCATAGGGGATGTGAAGTTGGGTGATTACCCGTGAAGTATCCCCTACGATTTTATTCGCTTTTCTTCTGACTTTCAGCTTTTGAGGCTTATTTACTTGCATAGGTTTGTGTCCCTATTGTCGGTTGAATTTTTATGCAATACCTACAACGGCGGGCGGGAAGCCGAGAGGCAGAGTTCTACCAAATCCTCAATCACGGCCGTACCGGCGCACATGACTGTATCGGCTCCGCCCCAGTATATTTTTACCGTACCATCGTCTTCCGGAACAGCGCCGCAGGTAAAGACAACATTGGGCACATAGCCGGTAATCTCCCAGGGATCCTCAGGTTGCAGTATCCAGTCATCGGCGACGCCGATGATGGTGGCCGGATCAGTAAGGTCATGCAGAGCCACGCCAAGGCGGTAAACGGTTCCGGACATGGTCTTAAAAACGCCATGATAAATATGAAGCCAGCCTTTATCGGTCTTGAATGGCGGCGCCCCGGGCCCGATTTTCATTTCATCCCAGTGATAGGCAACCGGCTTCATGATCACCCGGGAATCTCCCCAGTGTACGAGGTCGGGAGAATAGGAAATCCAGATCGACCAAGGTGAAATCTCGGAATGGGGCCGGTCCAGACGCGCATACCGATCCCCGAACTTCTCAGGAAAAATAACCACGTTGCGGAGGTCAGCCTGGGTGATCAGGGAAATACGTTCCACTTTTTCAAAATCCGTGGTACGGCCCAAGGCAATCCGTACACCATGACGGGAGTAGGCGCTATAGGTCAGCAGATATTCTCCTTCTACAGGGCAAATTCGGAGGTCTTCAACTCCGAACGCTTCATATTCAGCAAAAACATTGTCCGTTGAGGGGATAAGAAAAGGTTCGGGATGAACCGTAAATGAAAAGCCATCTTCGCTGTCGGCCCTGCCGATAATGGAGCGCCCGTTTCTCAGATGCGACCGGAAAAGCATAATGTATCGATCATTGTGTTTGACGATACCCGCATTGTGAACGGTAACGACCGGATAAGGCACATCCTCTCTCGTCAGGATGGGGTTTTTTCTAAAACGTGTGATTATCGGCTTATGCATTTTCATAGGGCGTTGTCCTGTAATATCCTTTCATAGACTTTACTATATTTGTCCACCATGCGCTCGACGGTGAAATCCCGTTCAACATGGCGGCGACAGGTTAAACGATCAATCTCCTTAATACGGGCAACAGCCTCGATGGCCTCCTCCACGTCGCCCGCCAAAAAACCATTCTTGCCGTTTTCGATCAGCTCGGGCATGCTGCCCCTGTCAAAGGCGATCACAGGCGTACCACAGGCCATGGATTCGATAACGGACAGACCGAAAGGTTCATCAAACTGTATTGGGTGCAATAGCGCGCATGCCCTGCCCAAGAGCCCGTTGCGATCAACGGGTCCCACGCTGCCGGCGTAAACCACCTTATCGTTGTCTATGTACGGGGCCACATATTGGTCATGGTAGGCCTGGTCTTGAACAATGCCCGCTATGATGAGCTTTTTGTTGCAGATCCTGGCGATTTCGATCGCTTCCCGAGCACCCTTGTCATTGTGAATGCGCCCGAAAAAAAGCAGGGTATCATCCGGTGCAGGCTGAAAATCAAATTGTTTGATATCAATGCCGTGATGAATAGTTTCGATATAATCAAGATCCGGTGATCGATCGGCATCGCTGATGGAAACGTAGAACACTTTGCCGTTGTATTTTTTGTAAACCGGCAGAATCGCGGGCGATGAAAAACCGTGAATGGTGGTCACCACCGGGGTGGTAGTCAGACCGGTATAGGTCAATGGCAGGAAATCAAAATGGTTGTGAACCATGTCGTATGCATCGGCATGCTCAAAGAGTTCTGAAATGTGCAGGCACTCCCAGACTTTTGGGTTGAGTGAGCGATCTTCTTCATAACCCCGCGGACAAACGGCGTGGAGCGTGCCGCTGGTCCGGGAATCCGCGGTGGCAAACAAGGTAACATTATGACCGCGCGCCACCAGCCCCTCGGTTAAGAGGGAGGCCACGTTTTCCCAGGGGCCATAATGGCGCGGCGGAGTGCGCCAGGCGATGGGCGAGAGCATTGCGATATGCATATCTGATCCTTATACTAATCCGTGTTGCTTTTTCAGCTATTTTTTTCCTTTGCCGCCGTCCTCATAAATGAAGGACTGTAATTGGATTTGTAAATAATCTTGAATTTGGTATTAGCATCTTTTTTCCCTCACTATTCAGTTCCGTATATCTTAAATGCCTAGAGTTCCGAGGGCCGTAACAAAACCGAATATTATGAGTGTTATGCTGCTTGTGCGTGCGAGAAGGGAAGTAAGATGACTATCAATTTTAAGCCGATCACAATCTTTAGCAATTGCACTTTTTATTAATTTCGAAAGGGCAAAGAAAACGACTACAATCGCGACAGAGCCACCTACTCTCGGCGCCCAGAGAGCACTCCCATCAAGCACTATTTGTAAGATGTTTTCCATAGATCAATTGTCTCTGAGTGTGATTCAAAAAGGTTCAGACAACGGCTGGTTCAAAATTTCGTCCGCATAAAGCTTCTGCAATGTCATCAGCGAAAGCAGCCACGCAAGGGAGGACTCGGCCCCTTCATTCTGGTTGATGCCGTCCGCCATCAATCCATCCCGGCAGCCGCCGGTCTTGGGATCATAGAGCGGCATATTCAGGTCGTTGTGCCCTAAAAACCAATTGAAACACATGACGGCATTGTCAAACCATACTCGGTCCCGGGTGATATTAAAGGCTTCCACGCAGGCTTCAACCATGGCGTTGGTTTCGACGGGTTGCTGGTCGAAACGGGCTCTGGGTCCGTCTTTTTCATACCATCCGTTGCAGCCGATGGGCACGAAGTGATTCTCTTCGGTTTGGGTGGCAAGCAGCCACTTGAGGGAGTTGAGACCCAAATCAATCATGTCGTTGCGTTGCATCCGGTGGCCGGACAGCAGCAGGGCATGGGGTAGTTTGCCGTTCGCGTAGTTTAGAGCGTCCTCAAGCCAGGGCCAATCGTCTGTTCCATTGTTTTTAAACTGATTGAAAAGCTTCTCGGCAAGGACTTCCCGTATCCTGCGCACATCACTGTCGCCGGAAAATTTGTCCAGATAAGCATGCATGCCCACCAGACAAAAAGCGATGGCACGGGGCGAATCAAAATTCTCCACGGATCTCAAAGCCTTCTTGAAAAGGGTTGTACTCATGGCGAGATGTCCAGGGTCATCAAGAAAGGCCACTGCTTTACCAAGGCACCAGATCGCTCTGCCATGGGCATCCTCGGACCCAACCTCATCCATCCACTGCCGCGAATAGGTCATGAAATTACGAAAGCGCCCATTTTCTTCATTATAGGCATACAGGAGAAATCCGAGATAATGTCCGCTGAGGGAATCAAGTCCCAATCCGGTTGCCGGTAGGAATTTTTGGCCCATGGCGGCAACCAGCAGTGCTCTGGCATTATCATCGGTGCAGTAGCCATGGGTACGATCGGGAATGGTATAGGTGGCATGTTGCATGATGCCGGTATCATCGGTAAAGGCTTTCAAGTGATCCAGTTTGATCTCCGGGAGCTCGAAGTTCGTGATGGCCATGATGTTGTCCACATAGGAATGGCGGGGACGGGGATTTCGCGTGCGATTTTGCCGCACTTCACTGAAAACCTGGAGATATTTTCGGGCTACCTCCTTCCAGATTGCGCTACGGCTGAATGTGTAGGCTTTTTTGCGTATGGAGTGCCGTTCTAAATCGTTGTCCAAAAGACGGGTAATTTGTTCCGCCATGGCATCAGGATTGTTAAAAGGTACAATCCGGCCCCTGCCTTCGGCAAGCATCTCGGTGGCATACCAGTACGGGGTGGAAATAACGGCCTTGCCGGTACCCATGGCGTAGGCAAGGGTCCCGGAGGTAATCTGGGCTTCTTCAAGATAAGGGGTGACGTAGAGGTCGGCGATACCTAAAAACTCGCACAACTCTTTCAGTTCAACAAAACGATCTTGAAAAATAACGTGTTCTCCGATATGGAGTTTATGCACCAGTTGCTGCAGCATGATACGGTATGCATCCCCATGAAATTTCAAAATATGCGGATGGGTTGCTCCAAGGATGATATAAACCACATCAGGGTGATTCTTGATAACCGCAGGAAGAGCCTGCAATACATTTTCAATGCCCTTGTTCGGGGACAGCAAACCGAAGGTGAGCAGCACCTTTTTGCCTTCCACACCGAACTTGTCTTTATAGAAGCTTGAATCAATAAACGGCGTGTCCGGAATGCCGTGATGGATAAAGGCAATTTTCTCCTCGGGAACTCCATAGATATCTTTGAGAAAATCAACGGCCTTGTGGCTCATCACCACCAGTTTGTCCGACAGATCGGCTAACTTGCACATCACGGCACGATATTCCGGCGCGGGG
>Ga0208901_1000557_pt1 | contig 16101 bp, 18 predicted proteins | sample AntAceMetag02UKF_FD_184764 | JGI IMG/M metagenome (GOLD analysis project Ga0208901, IMG submission 184764) | Saline lake microbial communities from Ace Lake, Antarctica - Antarctic Ace Lake Metagenome 02UKF (SPAdes) (version 2) | ecosystem: Environmental > Aquatic > Non-marine Saline and...
GGCGCAGCATCTCCCTGGTTTCAGGTACCACCAGTGCCCAGTTGATGTCATCGCCATTGCTGCGGTCTTCGGGGGGGTTGCTTCCCTTGTCTTCCGATTCGTCGAAGAGGCCTTCAGCCATCCGATCGCCCAGGCCGCTCAGGGCTGCCTGCCGATCCCGGCCAAACTGCTCTGCGGCCTTGGCCGCGGCTTCAGCGATCGGTCCCCATTCAGGCTCGGCATCCTCGCCAAAGATAGCGTCGAGCACCGGCCCCGGCTGGTAGGCCAGGTCATTGGGGTTCCACAACTCTTCCTTGCCGTCATCCACCCGGCCCCAGACCACCAGCCTTCCGCCCTTCCACTTGCCGTAGTAATCGGCCATTCGTGAACCTCGCCCCCCCATCCTCCCTTCTCTCTGCTGGTGTGTCAATGTGTCCCGAACACACCAGCACAGTGATGGGATCTTCAGCTCTGGCCCCTGCCCGCACCGTCGAGCGGTGTCCGGTTTCGGAGCGGGCCCTACTGGCCCGCATCAACCGCAACCTGGCCGGCCGCGGCCAAAGCCTCAGGCGCTGCCGCCGTGACTCGTTGAGCCGCAACGCCCTAGGCCGTCATTTTCTCCTGGACTTCCGCTCCAATCGTGTTCTGGAAGCCGCCCTCGACCTGGAGAGCTGGGCTCGTTCGGCCGGTTTCCTGCAGGCCTATGAGGCGCTCTCCGATGTCTGAGCCGTCTCTAGCCGTCTTGGACGGGATGCAGCTCTCGGCCTGGTGGGAGTCCCGAGCCGTCCCGAGATCGACCGCCTTCAAGCTCGTGAAGATCGCCGGCATCGAGCCGGGCAAGGTGCGGGCTGAGGGCAGCCGTTCGCCCGTGAGCTTCCTGGATCAGGGTCAGGTCGAGGCTCTGGACGCCCTGCACCGGCAGCTCCAGAACGGGGCAACCCTTGCCCAGCTGGAAGGAGCCCTGACCACCCTGAGGCGTCCTGAGCCGGCTCAAGACATCAACCCTGCGCCGCTGCCTGAAGAGGCCTCCGCCATGGCTCAGGCCGTCCTGAGCCGGCTTAAGGCTGGCCGGCTCGCCCTTGAAACGGGGCTCCCTCTAACCACGGCGGAGGTCGGCTGGCTACTGGGTGCCCGCCCTGGCGGGGATTCCGTCGCCCGTGGCCGGGCGATCGCCCGCCGCCTGGCTCGGAATGTCTGGACCCTGGAGCCATCCAAAGACGACTCAGGACATGATTAGCCCTGATGAAGCTATCTCAGTTTTTGGCTCCAAATTACATACCATCCAAATATTAATAAAAAGAATATGACCATAGGGGAAATTAGAGTTAGACTATCTTGTAGAATCGTCCAATAAACTGGATGGTCTTTCCATGGACCCATTACCCATGTATTAATCCAATAAATAAGGCCAGAAGAAAGGAGATTAGAAAAAGCCGCCGCCAAAAGAAGACCAATAGAAAGCGTTATTTTTTTTAGGAACATCTTGTAAGGCGAGAAATCTCCAGGCAGTGTGGCTGATTATCTTCAAGCGGTCAAGGTTTCACTCTCCTCTTGACTGAGCAGTTAGATTGAACAGGTGCCACCACTGTTTTATGGAATCTTCTTCATTAGTAAGGATCAAGGAAGGGTCCTGGATTTCTGGGGTTTGCACGGGTCTTTCTTATGCCGACAAAGGGAATACTATTGCATGGCGTTTGGCTTTCTCTATAGGCGGTCTGTTCTTTCTTTTTCCAGTTGCTATTTATTTTGTAATGGCAATTGTTATTCCTCTAAAAAAAGGTGATGGCACAGATCCAGTCGATTCAATTGCGATTCGAGAAACTTCAAAAGTTGCCGCTGGCTCAAACGATTCCATGCAAAGCCTGGAAACCAAGCTCCAGAGAATCGAGGAAATGAGGAGCAACTCACTGATCAGCGACGAAGAAGCACAAAAACTGAGAAGCAAGGCGCTTGACCTGGACTAACAGCTTCAGAACGGGGCAATATCGGACCTTGGAGCCATCCAGAGACGGCTCAAGACTTGAGCAGCACTGACAACCGGCTGGCCCGCCGTGATGCCCTGCGTCTGGAGCTCGCTCAGATTCGCCGGCAACTGGAGGCCGCGGCCGATGAGGTCGAGCGGGAGCAACTGCTGGCCCAGTTCGGTGCGATCCATGAGGTGGTGATGGCCCTGGGCGATGAGCTGAGCAGCGGCGGTGACTTTCAAGAAAGTTGTCACCCCTTAGCTGCCATTCAGGCGGCCTTCGTTGATGGTAGCGCCAGGGTCGGTTCTGGCTCTTCTGGTGGTTTGTTGATCCACACTTCTTCGGGTTGACGCCAACAGCGCGTGGATTGGCTCCAGCGTCTTGGATGGGTCTGACGGGCTTTCTCGTAAACATCGGCGCGCTGCTGACAGATTGCTGTGGCGATCCCGCTGTGGCGCTGGTGAGGCGTGACGAACTTGATGCCGCTGTGGCGGTGCCGGTGGTTGTACCAATCCACGAATGCCGATACCCACTCGCAGGCTTCGTTCTTGTTGGCGAATGGCCGGTTGGGGTAGTCGGGACGGAACTTGATCGTGCGGAACAGAGATTCCGAGTAGGGGTTGTCGTTGGAAACCCTGGGCCTGGAGAAGGACCTGAGCACGCCCAGCTCCTCCAGACGGGCTTCCAGGGTGGCCGCTCTCATCGCGTTGCCGTTATCGGCGTGGAGGATCAACGGCGGGCGCTGCTGGCGCCCAAATCCCCGATGGCGAGAGATGCGCTCGCGCAGGCAGGCCCGGCTCACCAGATCAGCAGCGATCTTGGCGTCTTCTCGCTCGGCCACGTCCCAGGCCACCACCTTGCGGCTCCAGACATCAACCACCAGATAGAGGTAGAGCCACACGCCTCGCACCGTCGTGGGCAGATAGGTGATGTCCCACGACCAGAGCGCATTGGGGCGATCCGCCACCAGGCGCGGCACCGATCGCGGTTCCTGCGGCAGGCGGGCCCGGCCCCGTCGGTGGCACTGGCCAGCTTGGTGCAGCACCCGGTAGAAGCTGCTCTCTGAGCCGATATACAACCCTTGATCAGCCAGCGCCGGCACGATCTGTCCTGGCGGCAGCGAGGCGTACTCCGGCTGGTTGCAGGTGAGCAGGATCCGCTGGCGTTCCTCCTCGCTTAGCCGGTGACCCACCAGGCGTGAACTGCCTTTACGGCGGTCCTCGCCGTCCCCATCACCACCAAAAGCCTTACGCCAGCGCCTGAGGGTTCGCAGGCTGATGCCGATCTCAGCGCAGGCGCTTACCAGTCTGGCGCCAGCGGCATTCGCCTCGCCGATCAGCTCGATTGCCTCCCGCCGGTGCGCGGTGCTGGTCAGCCTTCCGCGTCCTCCGAGCAGAAGGCCTCCCACTTTTTTCGCAGCACCAGCAAGGCCGCCATCTCCGCCATGGCCTTCTCCTTGCGCTGCAGCTCCTTTTTGAGGGCTTTGATCTCTCGCTGGTCCTGGGCGCGGAGCTTTTCGAGCTCCTTCTGCTCGGCCATCGTCAGCACCGGCTTGGCATTGGCATCCTGGGCTGCCTGGCGCCAACGCTCCACCTGCTCGGGAAACAGGCCCCGCTCCCGGCAGTAGGCGCTGAGCTCAGTGGCATTCAGGCCAGCGGTCTCCAGCACCACTGTGAACTTGTCGGCAGCGCTCCAGCCGTTTGGTTCCTTCTCGGATGCCGGCACCACCTCTCCCTGCAACCGCCAGGTCTTCCTCCATTTGTAGAGGGTGATCACGTGAATGCCCAGCTCTTCTGAAATCCTGGCCACGCTCTGCCTGTGCGGCGGGCTCATCCGCCTTCTCACATCAGCCTTGACGGCCTCGCTGTATCCGCGCATTGGTCATGTCCTCAAGCCCCCGGGTGTACTGATGAGAGGGGTGACAACTTTCTTGAAACCGGGGGCTTCGCTTTGGCTGAGGTTTTGACTTTGGGCTTAGCTTTTACCTTCGTGGGAGCGTCTACGTCGAGTGCGGCCTCGGTATTAGCTCCGGATTTTGCTTTAGCCTTCGCTTTAGAGGGAGCTTTTGCGTTCGTCGCTCTCTTTGCTGCGACTGCAGACTTAACCTTTGGACAGGCTGCCACTTCCGGTGCTGGCCCGCCTTCCGACACAATCTCGCCTGCGGCTTGCCCAGAAAGGGTCACTGAGGCCTGCTCAGTGACACTTTCAGTAGTGCAGCCTCCGGCCTCTCGTTGCTCTCCTGAACCCTCCGATGCGCTTGCACCCAAGGTGTCGCCCGATGACTGCTCTTCGCTTTCTATAAGATCGTTGCGCTCAATCACTGTCTCTCCTCACAAACTATACTACGTGATGACATATCTGTTTATACCAATAACCCGGCACGTCGAGTTTGGTTTCTTTTGCAGGTTGCAACCCACAGGGCTTTCAAAACTATACACCTAATCAAGCGGGGAGTTAAGTAACACTTGGAAACTCGCTCATGCTACTCGATAGATTTGTGGGTGGAAAACAGTAATGCGCAACCGATCATATAGACACTTTCTGTTTACATCTTTTATAGTGCTTGCTGATCTGATTAGTTTGACTCTGGAGGCACCATGAGTTCATCTCGAGATGCTTGTCCACACAACACATTCATCACTGCACTTATCATGAGCGCTGCGCTTTCCACGGGGCTGAGTGCATGCAGTTCTGACGAGGCTCGCGTCGAAAACACCTCGACCACGTTCCGGGTCGGCTTAGAGGGACCATTGTCAGGAAGCCAAAAAGCTGTAGGCCAAGGCATGTTGCAAGGGGCCGAGTTAGCTGCTGCCAAGCTCAATACCCAAGGGGGCATAAGAGGCCAATGGGTTGAAATCGTTCCCATAGACGATCAAGCCGACCCAGAGGTGGCCAAATCCGCAGCAACCTCAGCGGTTGCGGCTGGTCTCGACGCTGTCGTGGGTCCTTACAACTCCGGTGCTGGAAGGCAGAGTCTTCCGGTCTATATCAACGATGGCTTAGTTCCGCTGCGGCTCACGTCGGCTGATGCCACCGCGGGTTTAGGGTTCACGCTGCAACCCATGACGTCGCAAATCGCGCCGGTAGCCTCTGAGGCTATCGGCGACTGGATCAGGGCAACTTCAGTTGCAATTGTCGTCGACGAAACGCAAGACTACACAAAATTTGCAGCCGAGGCGATCCAGAGCGGTTTGCACGCGCGCGGAATTGCCGTCATGTCGGTCACGAATATTTCCCCGGGAGCATCGTCCTATGCCGACGAGATTGCGACCCCACTGGCCGACGCACCCGATCTAATTTACGTCGTCGCTTACTATCCCGAAGCAGCAGTGATAGCCGCCGACGTACAAGCATCGGGCATTGATGTCACCTGCATGGTCGACTATGGTGGCTTCGACGAGGGTTACATCCGCAATGCAGGGGTTGAAACCGCCCAAACATGCACGGTCGTTGGTGTTCCTTCGCCTAGCGACTACCCTGGCTCCGGAGCACTCATCGACGCATTCGAAGACCTGTTCAATATGCCACCAGATTCATGGTCTCCGTATACATACGATTCTGTATTAATTTTAGCTGATGCCATCGAAAGGGCAAACAGCACAGACGCTGCAGATTTGACCGAGGCGCTCACCAACACCAGCGGCTGGACGGGTTGGACCGGTACTGTTAGCTTTGAGGCAAATACCGGTAACCGACTGCCTGCCCCAGTGACACTGAATAGGGTTACTAATGACGGTAAATTCACTGTTGATTCGGCCTGGGCGGCTGCTGTCGGCTTCATTTTCTAACAAGAATACTTAGTCGGAAGCACCGCACAGCGCGTCGATGGGTCTAGGTGCATAAGATCTAGTGTAGGTCGTCAAACAGTTTGTAACTTATTGAGCTTTTCTCTGCCACGCTTTACTTTCTCCAATATGTCACTCGCGGATTTGGTCCAGATATAGGGCGCTGGAGCTTGATTATGTGTCTCGATGAAGGCCATGACTGTTTGCTCAAGCTCGTCCACACTGCGAAAAACACCTCGCTTCAACTGCTTTTCAGTCAGCTCCCGGAAAAATCGCTCCACCATGTTTAACCACGACGCGCCGGTTGGCGTGAAGTGCACATGGAATCGCTTGTGATATCTCAGCCTGTTAGCGCCAGAGTAAAAGCGCGGTTATCTGCCGCTGTTTAATTTGAAGCAATTGGGCCCCCAGCCCCGCTGGCGTGCCGGTTATATCCTCGTCACTATTCAGAAGCCGATATTGTCATCATCAAACAACAATTCCACCTGGCGGGTGTCGGGTTCGGTTGTCGTCAGGGCGTTCCGGCGCATTTCAATGATTTGCTCGCCGTAGCACTCCCACAGAGTGTCCCTCAGTTCATCCAGGAACGCTACGACGGTGTCGGCTTCACCAGCAGTCCAGTACGTGGTCAGTCGTGTGATTTTCATGCCCATGGCAAAACCCCTCAGGTTGATTGTTTCGGGAGGATTTGTTTCGCGCTGGAATGCGGCGTCCGCTTCTTCCTTTTACCTGCCCGCTCCTTCGCCTCCTTCATGCGATAGGAGTCACCCTCAATCACCACAATCTCGGAGTGGTGCACCAGTCGATCCACAATGGAGACCACGCAGGCGGCGTTAGGGAATACCTCGCCCCATTCTCCAAACGGCCGGTTGGTCGTCACAACGGTGGGCTTGCGCTCGTAGCGGCGGTTGACGATATTGAACAGCAAGTCCGCGTGCCGATTGCCGTAGGATAAATACCCGATCTCATCGATAACCAGGACATCGGGGCGGGCATAGTGCGCCAGGCGACGGCGCAGGGCGCTGTCACCGTCCTGGGCGGCCAGATCCCCCAGCATCTGGGCGGCGTTGATGAACAGGGCGCTGTGCCCCTGCATCACCGCATGGTGAGCGATGTTCTGCGCGATCATCGATTTGCCGGTGCCGTTGGGGCCTACCAGGATGATATTGGCATTGTCCCCGATAAAGCCCAAGGTCATGAGTTCAGACACCGCCGCTTGGTCACACTGTTGCGGCCAGCTCCAGTCGAAGTCCGCCAGCGGTTTGAAGCGCCCGATGTGGGCGGCACTCAGCCGCCGTTCCAGCCCCCGTCGCTTGCGCTCGAGATCTTCCCAGGCGACCAGCCGTTGTATGAGCGGCAGGTCGGATTCCGGCAGTGCGTCCCAATTCGCGATCAGGCCGTGCAGCTTGAGCGCAAGCGCCTGCTGCCTCAGGGTCTCGCGCTGAGGGGTGTCAGTCGGATTCGTCAGGACAGTCATCGGCGTGCTCCTCGTCTGTTGTGTCTGTTGTAATGTCGGGCTCATGGATTTGGTCGTAACCGGCCAGTGAGGCCGGACGCACGACGATCTTCCGTGCCTTGTCGTTGTCCGGCAGAGTGAGTGTCAGGGGTGGCGGCAGGTTGGCTTGCTCCCGGCGCCGTTCAAGAACCAGCCGTACTGCGTTCGGGTGAGGCACACGGCTAGTCAGCGCTTCGGTGATAGCGTATTCCAGCTCGCCTGCACCGTAATCATCCAGCAGTTGCACCAGCTGGGCGGTGACCCGCGCCAGCGGTGTGCCGCGCGCGGCGGCCTGTTGCAGTAGATCACCACTTGAGGGCGCGGCCTGCGCCAAGCGATCCTGTCCGCGGTGATGCCGCGCGGCCTGTTTGGCCGCCACCAGGTCCGCCAGGTGTGTCGGATCCTCGATCTGCTCGCCCCGGCCCCAGGTTCTGGGATGGGTGGCGATGACCGCGCCGCCCTCCAGTACCCGCACGTGATGCAGTGAAGCCAGGACGGTCAACGGACGCCGCACCCGGATGTGGGGTACGGAGTAGTCATTCAGGTCAAAGCGGACATAGGGCGTTTTGCCGACACGCACCTCGACCCGTTCATCGGTTTCAAACGGGTTGTCGGGTAAGGCCAGCAGCTGCGGCTGTTCCTGGGCAAAAGCCTCGCCTACGGTCAGGCGGGTATCCCCGGGGCAGGGCCTTTTTCATTCCCTCTCGCCACCGCGACGGGGCGGGGTTCAAAGCGATAATGTGCCGACAAGGCCAGCAGGGTCGGGTGGAACCGGATAGCATCTGCCCGGCGTTCCAGCACCGCCGACTTCAGGTTGTCATACAGCAGGACACGGGGTAATCCGTGCCACGCCTCGAACGCAGCGACATGGCCGCGCAGGAAGCTCTCCATGCGCTGGTTGAGATAAAACCGCAGGAAGATCCGGCGGCTCCAGCTCAGGACTATCACGAAGGCCATCAAGGGACGGGTGGCTCGACCGATCTGGACTGACCCGAAGTGACCCCAGTCGAGTTGACCCTGTTCACCGGGCAGGGTGCGCAGCCGCAGGTAGGCCTCGGCAGGTGGGCGTGGCCGGAGTTGCGCCACATGCGCCCGGAAGTGGCTGGGACCCCCGGTAAAGCCGCGTTCCACCACCATCGCATACAAGCGGGCAGCGGTGAGTCGGGGATATTGCGCCAGGGTCTCCAGAATGAACGGTGTATAGGGATCTGCTATCGACGGACGGCGGGTGCGCTCGGCCTTGGGCATGCCGGCCCGGGACAGGACGCGATCGACGGTGGAATGGTGAATACCCAGCTGGTTGGCAATGGTGTTCACGCCCCAGTGCTCCACGAAGTGGTAGCGCAAAATCTTTGCCTCGCGGTCTTTATCCATTGTCGCTGTTGCCTCCTTCAGCTTGGGGCTGCAACGGCAGCACCCGGTGTGGCCTGCCTCGTTCCGGCGGGCGCAAAAAGTGGCGCCGCAGGAATGGATCGCAGGGGTTGTGACAGATATGGCAGTGCAGGGTCGTCGGGTAAGCGTGTTGTGGGTGTCGAACCTGCCTGTGCACTGTGCTGCGCAGTAGAGCAAGGGCGACTCGCCTGTTGGAACCGTGATGCGTTACTTTGTTTTGCTGACGCGCCCGGAACCGGCGCTGGCGTTCGGCGTTATTGTGTCGGCCTTGGCGGGTTGCACTATAGCGCTGACCGGCTCGACGGCGTGACGCAGTGCGGGCAAGATCAGCGCAACCATCGGCGCAGTAGACCTGCCCCCGATCACAGTGACGGCAGATGATCACCTGGCCATGGCAGCGGGCGCAGAAGAAGAGTCGGGCACTGGGGTTCATGCACACACCGGGCCGATGAGGTCTGGTGTTTGGCCTGTCCGGGTGCGATTATGGACTGGCTGTGCGAAAGCACGGTTTGGGGCATGGCGTCAGGGTAGACTCTCACATCTTTGCTGGCGCTGTGCCTGTTCTCCTCGGCACCACCATCCATACCGATATTCTGCTTAAAAGTCACTCCGTCCGGGGTGTGCTCAGCCGTGCCCGGGCTACAAGGTTGTTTGAGGTTCGAGCGACTTGGAAAGAAGGGGCGTCAAACGGCTAACGCAGGACAGCGGCAAATATCCGCGCATTTAGACCGGCGCATACACAGCCAGCTTTTTACCTTCGGGTGCTTATGAGTTGCGTAGTTGTCACAGATAATATGAATCTCTTTATCCTTGGGCGTCGACTTGTTTATTTGGCGAAGAAACGTCAACCATTCTTGATGGCGATGCCGCTCGGCGCAGGTGCCCAACACTTCCCCTGTTAAGGTATTTAACGCCGCAAACAGGGTCGTGGTGCCGTTACGCTTATAATCGTGTGTCATGGTCGCCGCCCTGCCTTTCTTCATCGGCAAGCCCGGCTGTGTTCTATCCAGTGCTTGTATCTGGCTCTTTTCGTCACAACTGAAAACAATCGCGTTTTCCGGCGGTGATAGGTAAAGGCCAACGATCGCCTCCAGTTTCTCGGCGAACGCTTTATCGTTAGATACCTTGAATGTATTTATCAGGTGCGGTTTCAAGCCGTGGCTTTTCCATATCCGGCCCACCGAGGACATACTGATCCCCGCTTTTTCTGCCATGAGACTCTGGCTCCAATGCGTGGCGTTTTCCGGTGTCTCTTGCGTGGTAAGTCTGATCACCTGTGCGACCTTACGTGCACTGATTTTTGGTTTTCGCCCTGGTCGATACGCATCCTGCTTGATGCCTTCGACTCCCCTGTCTGCATAGCGCTCGCGCCAGCGACCGGCCTTCTGTCTTGTAATACCCAGTTCTTTACCGATCTCTTCGTTCGTCATGCCCTTAGCGGCCAGAAGAACAATTCGCGAACGCTCTGCGAATCGGACCGACACAGAACGGGATTTAGACGCCTTGCTCAACTCCAGGACTTCGTCATCAGACAAGACAATTTCTACTGCAACACGCACGGCAAGCTCTCTCTGAATAGAAGAGGCTATATGTTACACTGTTTGTGACGAAGTATAAGTAAAACAAACGGGATATAGTGGAAAAAATTTCTTTCCAAAATCCCGCTGCTCTGCAGGAATTGACCGCTGGATGGCCGCGGGGTTAGCTGAAATCGCGTTTGCATTGTCCGAATTGCCGATCTTTTGTGGTCGTTTCCAGACCGCAGGACACAGGAATCTATACCAATCTGTTATTCAGTGGCGTCACTGCTGTGGATCTATGAAAAACGGGTTCTGCTACCGCGCGCCCTTCCCCGCGAAAAGGGGCAACGCGCCCGGCGGGGCTCGGGTGGGTGGCACCAGCAGCGGGAGGGTGGGGATGGTTTGTTCCTTCTCGCGAAGATGTGCCAGGATTCTGTCGATAATGTCCTCATCTTCAATACACGCAATGACCCTGACCGAACCACCGCAGCGGCTGCAAACCTCAATGTCTATATTGAAGACGCGCTTGAGCCGTTGTGCCCAGGTCATTGCCGCATGTCGCTCAGCGGCTGAGCGGACTTCCGCATTGGAAAGAGGCTTGACGCCTTTTCCGCGTTTGGCTGGTGTGACCAGTCCGCGCCATCGGTGATTAGGGGCAAGAACGCCATGGTAGCGGGTGAGGTTGACCCTGGGTTTGGGCACGAGGGCCGCCAATCGCGCAATGAAATCCACTGGATCGAATGCCACCTGGGTCGTCCCGTCCCGGTAAGGCGTCTTCAGGGTATAGAGAACCTTGCCGGTAGAACTGAGCGAGAGGCGAGGAACGGCAACGGCAGGACGGGCGATGTACCGACACAACCTCTCCCGCTTGTCCTTCTGATGCCCTTCGCAGCTCACCCCCGCGTGTAGTGAGAAGCCATTGGCCTTGGCCACCCGCTCTAGTGCGGGATCAGGTCGGTCCAGTGGCCGGATGGTGCGGATCATAAAGGCCTTGCGCCCCTGCTGCGGGCCGACGGCGATCCGGTAGGAGACGGAACTGCCCAGGATCTGGGGCATGGCATCGGTGTCTTCGGCAGGGTCGAGATCCAGCCAGGCGCTCTCAGCGTCCTGCTCCAGTAAGCCTTGTCGTTCTAGACAGCGGCCGACGCGTTGGCTAATCAGCTGAACCAGTTCCTCCAGCTCGCTTGTATCCGGCACCTTGACGCGTTGAAATCGGGGTGATCTGTTGTCGCGGTAGACATAGACGCCATCCAAGAACAGGATGTGAAAGTGGATATTGAGGTTGAGAGCAGAGCCGAAACGCTGGACTAGCGTCACTGCGCCGGTAGCGCCATCTTTGAGCGAAAATCCGGCCTTGTGGATCAGGTGTGTCACTTCACTAGGCCCATACTATCGGCGTGGAGTTGGTAGTTATTCTGTGAATAGCAAGCACCGTAGGTTAGTCACCCCGAACACGTGCAGGCTCAAGGAACGCGAGTGTCTGTAAACGCCCGCTGCAGGCTCGTAATTGGAGAAAAACAGGGCGCAGGCTATACCAAACACCGGTCACTTTTGCCAAATACCTCTGAACTGCCGTAGTGTTGGCGCGTGTAATTATCGATCACGCTATGGCAGCGATCAAACCCAGTCGCGCGCTGGGCATCTCTTTCCTATGTGCTTGATTTGGTTATCTCGTTATGCGTCAAGCTTGTCTAGCCGATAAGCTGCTCAGTTCACCGCCGCATTTGCGCTTGCAATGCTGTCTCGAGCCGCGATCAGTGCCTTAACTTCATCGGGGCTGGGTTCCAATGGGCAAACTCGGTCCCACCCGTTTAGTCCGAGGATAACAGGGGCCGCAATGACTCCCTGCAGCCCTAACCATTCACCATCTAAGTCCACTTGTGCGGGGAAAACCCGCTGCTCGCCATTTTTCAGCGAGGCAACAATATCCACCACCGCATGAGCTGTGGCCATTTCGGTGGTTCTACCCGCGGTAAAATGAGTAAAAAAAGGCTTTACTGTTGCCCGTAGGCCAGGCGGTAGAGATTGAACCAGTTTATAAGCTTCTTTAACGTTTCCCTGCTGCACAAGCTCCAGCATGTGCGCTTTGGATGCCCGCACCTCCCGTGGAAAATCGGCGAGCGTACGGCCGCTGAGAATGCGTTTTTTCATTGCTTCTACGTCAGCTTCGGAAACGCCGCGAACCTGGACCTGACTCCATATTGGAATCGCATTGTCGCCATGCTGCCCAAGCACCATTGCATTAACGTTAGTCCGGTTTACGCCCAGTTCAGCAGCTATTTCTGCTCTAAATCTGAGTGTGTCGGACCAGGCGCCTGCGCCCAAAACGAGGTGACGTCCAAGTCTGTCAGCGAAAACCTTCACTCCCAATTCCACCGGGTTCGACTGGACTATTACCGTTGGTTTTGGCCCAGAGAGATTGGCTAACGCCTCTGCGCATTCAACAAATATTTGAAGATTGGTGTGGCCAAGTGCGGCGCGATCAACTGGGGTGTTAGGGTCAGTTGAAATGGTTGCGCCGGCAAGCATAAGGACTAGGTCGGCATCAATCTCAGAGGGGCTGAAGATGACTTCGATGGCAGGGGCATTATCAACAAATGCATCTTCCAGATCAGCCCTTAGGCCCCAGAGTTCATGTTCACTTCTTCCTCCGCGGTGGCCCACCAATTGCAGGCGACTGGAAGCAGGCAGAATTCGTTGTTCAAGAAGCTGGGCTGCCAGTTGTCGTCCGCAGCTGCCTCCCGCACCAACAATGGCTACGTTCATTTGTTTCCCTTTCTAGTGTATTGAGTCTATACCTGTCGGCCACATAGCAAGATGGGCGCAGGCTAATTTGCACCCTCGATATTGTGAATCATTTCTCTATCGGCCTTGCCAATTTGGCCCAGCACCTGGCCGCGGGGTAATTCTACATGTAGGTCTTCGCATCGGTCGAGCTCAATATGCGCGTTAGTAACGGCCAAAGACATGATATGACCGCCGTGTGTGCGATCTTTAGATAAAAAATGCAGGTGCCAACCGGGTACTTCAATTCCTGCAATAAGGTCAGGGAATCGAAAGCCAACGACGGTGCCTTCTTGTTCTGACATAAACCATTCAGTCTGGTCTTCGACTACTTCGTTTAGGGGCTTAAAAGGTCGCTCTTGCTTGTGTACGCTGCGCAGGCGCAAATCGCGGAAGTTTCCATGAATTCGAACCGCCATAATCGACGCGCCTTCGGGTGACAGTTCATCAATCTTTGCCAATAGCTAAGTATAAGAAAAACAAACGGGATATAGTGGAAAAAATTTCTTTCCAAAATCCCGCTGCTCTGCAGGAATTGACCGCTGGATGGCCGCGGGGTTAGCTGAAATCGCGTTTGCATTGTCCGAATTGCCGATCTTTTGTGGTCGTTTCCAGACCGCAGGACACAGGAATCTATACCAATCTGTTATTCAGTGGCGTCACTGCTGTGGATCTATGAAAAACGGGTTCTGCTACCGCGCGCCCTTCCCCGCGAAAAGGGGCAACGCGCCCGGCGGGGCTCGGGTGGGTGGCACCAGCAGCGGGAGGGTGGGGATGGTTTGTTCCTTCTCGCGAAGATGTGCCAGGATTCTGTCGATAATGTCCTCATCTTCAATACACGCAATGACCCTGACCGAACCACCGCAGCGGCTGCAAACCTCAATGTCTATATTGAAGACGCGCTTGAGCCGTTGTGCCCAGGTCATTGCCGCATGTCGCTCAGCGGCTGAGCGGACTTCCGCATTGGAAAGAGGCTTGACGCCTTTTCCGCGTTTGGCTGGTGTGACCAGTCCGCGCCATCGGTGATTAGGGGCAAGAACGCCATGGTAGCGGGTGAGGTTGACCCTGGGTTTGGGCACGAGGGCCGCCAATCGCGCAATGAAATCCACTGGATCGAATGCCACCTGGGTCGTCCCGTCCCGGTAAGGCGTCTTCAGGGTATAGAGAACCTTGCCGGTAGAACTGAGCGAGAGGCGAGGAACGGCGCCGGGCTCATCCAGCAGCCCCGGGGCTGGCGCTGCACCGTCTGCTCCTGGGCATCGCATGATCCCCGCGATCTCCAGCCGGTTTCTCCACGGGAGCTGACGCTCACGCATTGCCGCCAGCCTCCGGCAGACCCCGGCCAGCTCCTGGAGGCCATCCCCACGGAGCCGCCGCCGCTCACCTACACAGGCCCGGCGGCGCTGCGCGATTCCAGCGCCTTTCTCTCCGAACTGAAGCAGCGTCTGCAGCCCGGCGCCACCGTGCTTGACCTGGGCTGCGGGCCGCGGGATCAGCAGCGCCCCATTGAGTCGCTCGGCTTTCGCTACCTCGGCGTGGACGTGGATTCCCGGGTCGCGGATCTCCTGGTGGACGCCCACTGCCTGCCGTTTCAGGACCAGTCGTTCGACGCTGTGCTGTCCTATGCGGTGCTGGAGCATCTCCGCGATCCCTTCTTGGCGCTGCGGGAGATCACCCGCGTGCTCAGGCCCGGAGGGCTCTACCTCGGAACCGTGTCCCAGGGTGAGCCGTTCCATGCCTCCTACTTTCACCACACCGCATGGGGGCTGCTGGCCCTGTTCAGCAGCCAGCCCGAGCTGGATACGCTGCGCCTCTGGGCCGCAATCGACACCCTGGAATCCCTTTCGCGGATGGGCCGCTACCCGAAGGTGATCCGCAAGGCGCTCGCCGGCCTGCATCGGCTGCAGGTGGCCGTTCCCCAGCTGGCGCCGCGCAAAGTGCGATGGCCTCGAAAGGCGCTGCAGATCGATGCCCTCTATCGTGCCGGCTCGATCGCTTTTGTGGTCCGCAAAATCGTCGCTGGCCGGGAATTGACACATTGATCGATGTTCGTTATTCAATATGTTCAGCGATACTTCTATCCTCCAGGTTAAGTTATCCATTGAATAATGATCTTTCAGGCTGGAGGTTTTTGGTCACCGCATGAAGAAGGGGGTCGTCAGTATCTTGGGGAGAGCGCGCAGGGCCCTGGCTTTTCGTTATCGCTACTGGCTGATCAATGTCTATCCATTGTGGCGAGCCAGGGCGGTGGATTCATTGCGGTATGGCCTCAGGCCATATCCTCCATTCCGCGATCAGGACCGCCCTGTTTCGGTCAAAGTATTTTGCCAGGTCAAGGATGACTCGGATATTATTGAGGATTGGATACTCTGGCATTCGTACCTCTTTGGTGGAGCCAGTCTTGTCTTGATTGCCGACAGGCCAAGCGCAAAGACGGCGGACATCCTTAGAAAATATTCTTTCGCTTCATTGATTCTGGAGGCCCCGCTCGGAAACTGGCCCCAAGAGCTTGGCTGGGATGACAAGCGTACTTACAACATCAATAGGGCTATCAAGGATTACGGGACTGGGGCGGACTTTGTCATTCCTTTGGATGCCGATGAATTTATCATCTTTGAACACAGTCCCTGCAAGGCCGGTGTCCTGCGCGAGCTGCGGCACCTGAGGGATGCTGGTAATTTCGGGTTCAAGTTTTCACGAGAGTTTGAAGCCTGTTCCCTGGAGACCATGTCCAGGCCCGCGGTTGAGATCAGGACATTCCGGGAGGCGCACTCGGCTATTGATTTCCGCAAGTGTTTTGCCAAGTCAGGTCAGCTGGAATGGGTAGGAGCCGGCCAGTGCTATGTGCATACGCTGGACGGCAAAGATCCGATTGTTGTAAGGCTGGCACTTCTCCATTTCCGCTGGCGGGGATTCGATCACATGTATGAAAAGTGCGTGGACCATGTCTCCCAGCTCGTCGTTCTTCCCGATGGGTCCACAAAGCCTCCGCGCGTTGGAGGTCATGTCCTCGAGGGAGCTCAGGCAATTCAGGCAGGTCGGTTTCAGGCTTGGGCCCGCCAGCGGCCCCGCCGCCTCTCCTTCAGGTCGCTTGACGGAGAAAGGATGGGAGAAGGAGGTGGGGCTGGGCGACTTTCTGACCTCCCGGCAAGTGCGCCTGCTGAAGCTCACCGGCCACCGGC